>ERZ781275.598-NODE-598-length-38638-cov-3.234533_pt1 | contig 38638 bp, 32 predicted proteins | sample MGYA00375853_ERZ781275 | MGnify/ENA primary metagenome ERZ781275 (study PRJEB29790, sample SAMN03653691) | human gut metagenome | host: Homo sapiens | place: USA: Dallas, Texas | collected 2012-07-23 | study: EMG produced TPA metagenomics assembly of the Gut...
GATGAGACCGGCGGGCTTAGCGGTCGTCCATTACAATTAAAGAGTACCGAAATTATTCGCATGCTCTCCGCAGAGTTGAATGGCCGTTTGCCTATCATTGGCGTGGGCGGTATTGATTCCGTGATTGCCGCGCGGGAAAAGATGGCCGCTGGGGCATCGCTGGTGCAGATTTATTCCGGATTTATTTTTAAAGGTCCGCCGCTGATTAAAGAAATTGTTACCCACATCTAATCTTTTACCCCTTTGAATCCCCCCAGGGCTTTATTTCCGGCCCTGGTTGTTTTATATTCCCTCACTGTTGCTTATTTAAACATTTTAGACTTTTCTTAATTTTAGAAAATATTCTGCGGTAAGTCGCAACAGCTTTGCAGAGGCGTATGAAAGGGGACAGGGGGAAAAATGCGGATTAAACCTGACGATAACTGGCGTTGGTATTACGATGAAGAGCACGACCGCATGATGCTCGATCTGGCCAATGGCATGTTATTTCGCTCGCGCTTCGCCCGGCGCATGCTGACGCCGGACGCCTTTGCCCCATCGGGATTCTGCGTTGATGACGCCGCGCTCTATTTCTCTTTTGAAGAAAAATGTCGCGATCTCGAGCTATCGAAAGAGCAGCGTGCGGAATTAGTCCTTAACGCGCTCACCGCCATCCGTTTTCTCAAACCGCAGATGCCGAAAAGCTGGCACTTTATCGCCCATACCCATCACTGGCAGCCGAGCGGCGGCGACGCGGCCTGCGTCTGGCTGAGCGATACCGGCGAGCAGGTGAATTTACTGGTGGTGGAGCCGGGCGATAATGCCGCGCTCTGTCTGTTGGCTCAGCCGGGTCTTACGCTTGCCGGCCGGGTTATGCAGCTGGGCGATGTCATTAAAATCATGAACGACAGGCTGCAGCCGGCGCAGAGCGCGGTCAGCTACAGCCTGGGGCAGGCGGTTTAAGGCGCCAGGCGCAGCGCCTTTTCGGCACGCAGCTGCAGGCGAGAATGGTGCCATCTCCGGCGACCGCGTTTTTCTTTAACGGACTCACTTCCCCCTCTTCAAGACGGATGCGGCAGCTGCCGCAGATCCCCGCCCGACACGAGTAGGGTACGCGAATGCCCTGTTGCTCCAGTTGTTCCAGCAGCACCTGCTGGTTATTGCCGGTAAATTGTTGACCCTGCCATTCAATGGCAACCGTGGCCTGCAGCTGCGCCTCGGGAGCCGGGGTATCGTCGCTTTCGCCGGCGCCGTAGGCTTTCGCGGGGCCGCGGGCGAGGATTTCCACTTCATCCCCCACCCGGATCACGCCGCTGTTACGGGCAATCAGGTTCTGACCAAAGTCGACATCGCCATTATCCTGCGCGGTGCGGAAGCGCTTTAAGGTTTCCAGCGGCTCTCCGCTGGGATGCTTCTGCCCGCGCTCCGGACTGACGGTGGTAAAAATGCAGCGGCTGCACGGTTTGGCGACGTCAAATACCACCTCGCCGACGCGGATCACTTTCCAGCTATCTTCATCCCAGGCCGCCGCGCCGGTGACCACGAGATTAGGGCGAAACTGTTCTATGCATACGCTGGCCGGGCAGCGCTGCTGCAGATCGCGCAGGGAGGCTTCGTTCGCCAGCAGGTAAGGGTAGCCGTCGGCGAAGGAGAGCGGTACCGCATCGTGGCGCTTCACCCGGCGGGTTAACTGTGGCCCCAGCCAGCGCAGCTGGACATCGCGATTGAAAAAGCCGCTGAGCCACTGATTAACCGCTGCGGGCGCGATAAGGGCGGTAAAATGGTTGCCCCAGACTTCTGTCGGTTCGGCCTGAGGGGCGAAATCGTTAAAACGCACCACGGCGCTGCTGCCGTCCGGTGCGGTCAGGTGAAGGCCATCATGCAGCGGCGCCGGAATAAATTTCACCATTTGCGGAAACTGACGGGCGGTAATAAAGGTGCCGTCGGTTTCGGTGACCATAAACAGGCGATCGAAGGCCAGGCCGCTGATATCGGCAAAGGCGTGGGTCAGGCCCATGCCGCGCATGGATTTAACGGGATGAATAAAAAGACGCGAGAGCGTTACCATACGCTGCCTCCGGGTTCCAAAAATAAGCCTATAACTTTATGACATAGGGCACATATTGGCTATAATGCGCACCAATTTTCTTTAAGTAAAAGTGACGATATGAATTCTCTGTTTGCCAGTACGGCTCGTGGGCTGGAAGAGCTGTTAAAAACTGAACTGGAAGGGCTTGGCGCGACGGACTGCCAGGTAGTCCAGGGCGGGGTCCATTTTCAGGGGGATACGCGCCTGCTGTATCAGAGCCTGATGTGGAGCCGGCTGGCTTCGCGCATCATGCTGCCGTTGGGCGAGTGTCGCGTATACAGCGATCTGGATCTGTACCTCGGCGTACAGGCCATTCCGTGGACGGAGATGTTCAACCCTGGCGCCACCTTCGCGGTGCATTTTAGCGGCCTCAATGAGGAGATCCGCAACAGCCAGTACGGCGCGCTGAAGGTCAAAGACGCTATTGTCGACAGCTTCACCCGTAAGAATCTGCCGCGCCCGAACGTCGATCGTGAGTCGCCCGATCTGCGGATCAACGTCTGGCTGAACAAAGAGACGGCGCACATCTCGCTGGATCTGAGCGGCGAAGGTCTGCACCTGCGCGGCTACCGCGATGGCACCGGTATGGCGCCGATCAAAGAAAACCTCGCGGCGGCGATCGTGATGCGCTCCGGCTGGGTGCCGGGCACCCCGCTGCTCGATCCGATGTGCGGCTCCGGTACCCTGCTGATTGAGGCGGCGATGCTGGCGACCGACCGCGCGCCGGGCCTGCACCGCGGCCACTGGGGCTTTGGCGGCTGGGCACAGCACGACGACGTCATCTGGAAAGAAGTCAAAGCGGAAGCGCAAACCCGCGCCCGTCAGGGGCTGGCGGCATATGGTTCACGCTTCTATGGATCCGATGTCGACGCACGCGTCATTGACCGCGCCCGCCGCAACGCCCGTCGGGCCGGCATCGGCGAGCTGATCGATTTTGAAGTCAAAGACGTCGCCCAGTTGAATAATCCGCTGCCGAAAGGCCCGTACGGCACCGTGATCAGCAACCCGCCGTACGGCGAGCGTCTGGAAAGTGAGCCGGCGCTGATCGCCCTGCACAGCTTGCTGGGCCGGATCATGAAGAGTCAGTTTGGCGGCTGGAACCTGTCGGTGTTCAGCGCCTCGCCGGAGCTGTTAAGCTGCCTGCAGCTGCGCGCCGACAAACAGTTTAAAGCCAAGAACGGCCCGCTGGACTGCGTGCAGAAGAATTATCACCTGGCGGAGAGCGAAGGCGGCAAGCCGGCGATGCTGGCAGAAGATTTTGCTAACCGTCTGCGTAAGAACCTGAAGAAGTTTGAAAAATGGGCCCGTCAGGAAGGCATTGAATGCTATCGCCTGTACGATGCTGACCTGCCGGAATACAACGTGGCCATCGATCGCTACGCCGACTGGGTGGTGGTCCAGGAGTATGCCCCGCCGAAAACTGTCGACGCGCATAAAGCGCGCCAGCGCCTGTTCGATATTATCGCCGCGACTATCGCGGTGTTAGGAATCGCGCCGAATAAGCTGGTGCTGAAGACCCGCGAGCGGCAAAAGGGGAAAAATCAGTATCAGAAGATGGCGGAGAAAGGCGACTTTATCGAGGTGCAGGAGTACAACGCGCGTCTGTGGGTCAACCTCACCGACTACCTGGATACCGGTCTGTTCCTCGACCACCGGATCGCCCGCCGTATGCTTGGCCAGATGAGCAAAGGCAAGGATTTCCTCAATCTGTTCTCCTATACCGGCAGCGCCAGCGTCCACGCCGGCCTCGGCGGCGCTCGCTCCACCACCACGGTGGATATGTCGCGCACCTATCTGGAGTGGGCGGAACGCAACCTGCGTCTCAATGGCCTGACCGGCCGCGCGCATCGCCTGATGCAGGCGGACGTCCTGGGCTGGCTGCGGGAGAGCACCGAGCAGTTCGATCTGATCTTTATCGATCCGCCGACCTTCTCCAACTCCAAACGAATGGAAGATGCTTTCGACGTCCAGCGCGATCACATTCGCCTGATGACCGATCTGAAACGTCTGCTGCGTAAAGGCGGCACCATTATGTTCTCGAATAACAAACGCGGTTTCCGTATGGATCATGACGGGCTGGCGGCGCTTGGCCTGAAGGCGCAAGAGATTTCGCAAAAAACGCTGTCGCAGGATTTTGCCCGCAACCGTCAGATCCACAACTGCTGGCTGATTACCGCAGCCTGAAAGGAATAAAGAATGTCACTGATTAGTATGCACGGCGCCTGGCTTTCCTTCAGCGATGCGCCGCTGCTGGATAATGCCGAGCTGCATATCGAAGATAACGAGCGCGTCTGCCTCGTCGGACGCAACGGCGCCGGTAAATCGACCCTGATGAAGATCCTCAACCGCGAGCAGGGGCTGGATGACGGGCGCATTATTTATGAACAGGATCTGATTGTGGCGCGTCTGCAGCAGGATCCGCCGCGTAATGTCGCCGGTACGGTGTACGATTTTGTCGCGGAAGGCATCGCCGAGCAGGCGGCCTACCTGAAGGCCTACCATGACGTATCACATCAGGTCATGACCGATCCGAGCGACAAAAATTTAAATGAACTGGCGCGCCTGCAGGAGCAGCTCGATAACCTGGGGCTGTGGCAGCTGGACAGCCGCATTAACGAAGTGATTGAGCAGCTTGGCCTTGATGCCAATGCCCAACTGGCCTCCCTGTCCGGCGGCTGGCTGCGTAAAGCGGCGCTGGGCCGCGCGCTGGTCAGCGGGCCGCGCGTGCTGCTGCTCGATGAACCTACCAACCACCTGGATATCGAAACCATCGACTGGCTGGAAGGGTTCCTGAAAACCTTTAAAGGCACCATTATCTTTATTTCGCACGACCGCTCCTTTATCCGCAATATGGCGACGCGCATCGTCGACCTCGATCGCGGCAAGCTGGTGACCTACCCGGGCGATTACGATCAGTATCTGCTGGATAAAGAAGAAGCCCTGCGGGTTGAAGAACTGCAGAATGCGGAATTCGACCGCAAGCTCGCTCAGGAAGAGGTGTGGATCCGTCAGGGGATCAAAGCGCGCCGCACGCGTAACGAAGGCCGCGTTCGCGCCCTGAAGGCGATGCGTCGTGAGCGCGGCGAGCGCCGGGAAGTGATGGGCAGCGCCAGGATGCAGGTTGAAGAGGCTTCGCGCTCCGGCAAAATCGTTTTCGAAATGGAGAACGTCAACTATCAGGTTGATGGCAAAGTGCTGGTGAAAGATTTCTCCGCGCAGATCCAGCGCGGCGACAAGATTGCCCTGATTGGCCCCAACGGCTGTGGGAAAACCACGCTGCTGAAGCTGATGCTTGGCCAGCTGCAGGCCGACAGCGGGCGGATCCACGTTGGTACCAAACTGGAAGTTGCCTACTTCGACCAGCACCGCGCAGAGCTGGATCCGGACCGGACGGTGATGGATAACCTTGCGGAAGGTAAGCAGGAGGTGATGGTTAACGGTAAGCCGCGCCATGTGCTGGGCTATCTGCAGGACTTCCTGTTCCATCCGAAACGGGCGATGACTCCGGTGCGGGCGCTCTCTGGCGGGGAACGCAACCGCCTGCTGCTGGCGCGGCTGTTTTTGAAACCCAGCAACTTGTTGATTCTCGATGAACCGACAAACGACCTGGATGTCGAAACGCTGGAGCTGCTGGAAGAGCTGATCGATGGCTATCAGGGCACCGTGATGCTGGTGAGCCACGATCGTCAGTTTGTCGACAATACCGTGACCGAGTGCTGGATCTTCGAAGGCGGCGGTCGCATCGGCCAGTATATCGGCGGCTATCACGACGCCCGCGGACAGCAGGCCCAGTCGTTGGCGCAGAAGCAGCCGGCAGCGAAAAAAACGTTGGAAGTCGCTCAGCCAAAAGCAGAAACTGTCAAACGCGGCGGGAACAAACTAAGCTATAACCTGCAGCGCGAGCTGGAACAGCTGCCGCAGAAGCTGGAAGCCCTCGAGGCCGAACTGCAGACGCTGCAGGAGCAGGTGGCCGATCCCGAATTCTTTGGACAACCGCACGATCGCACGCAGCAGGTGCTGGCAAAGCTGGCCGAAGCGGAACAGGCGCTGGAAGCGGCCTTTGAACGCTGGGAATATCTCGAAGGATTAAAGAACGGCGCCTGAGCCGAGGAGTTGTCATGTGCGATCATCATCATGCTGCGCGACATATTTTATGTCCCCAATGTGATTTGCTGGTGGCTTTGCCGCAGCTTGAGCATCGCCAGAAAGCCGCTTGTCCGCGCTGCGGTACAACATTAACCACCACGTGGGACGCGCCTCGCCAGCGTCCCACGGCGTATGCGCTGGTTGCGCTGTTTATGCTGCTGTTGGCCAACCTGTTTCCGTTCATCTATATGAAAGTGGGCGGGATCAGCAGCGAAATAGAGCTACTGGAAATTCCCAATGTGTTATTTACCGAGGATTACGCCAGCCTCGGCACTTTCTTTTTACTCTTTGTGCAGCTGGTACCGGCGTTTTGCCTGGTCACCATTCTGCTGCTGGTCAATCGGGTCAGAATGCCCGCCGGTCTCAAGGCATTCCTTGCGCGTATTCTGTTCCACCTGAAAACCTGGGGCATGGCGGAGATCTTTCTTGCCGGCGTGCTGGTGAGCTTCGTCAAGCTGATGGCCTACGGCGATATCGGCATCGGTCTGAGTTTTGTGCCGTGGTGTATGTTTTGCCTGCTGCAGTTACGTACTTTTCAGTGCGTCGACCGCCGCTGGCTGTGGGATGATATCGCCCCCATGCCGGCCATTACCCAACCGCTGAAGGTCGGTGTGGCCGGTATCCGCCAGGGGCTGCGCTCCTGCGCGTGCTGCACGGCGGTGTTGCCGGCCGATCTGACGATCTGCCCGCGCTGTCACAGTAAAGGAACGGCGCGGCGTAAAAACAGCCTGCAGTGGACGCTGGCGCTGCTGGTGACCTCATTTATCCTTTATCTTCCTGCCAATATTATGCCGATCATGATCACCGATCTGTTGGGCGATAAAATGCCGTCGACCATTATGGCTGGGGTAGTTTTACTGTGGAGCGAAGGTTCTTATCCGGTGGCGCTGGTGATCTTTATCGCCAGTATTATGGTGCCGACGCTGAAAATGATCGCTATTGCCTGGCTGTGCTGGAACGCCAATGGCAACGGTGAGCGCGATTCGGAACGTATGCATCTGATCTATGAAGTGGTGGAATTTGTTGGCCGCTGGTCAATGATTGATGTTTTTGTCATCGCCGTACTCTCTGCGCTGGTGCGCATGGGAGGGTTGATGAATATCTATCCCGCTATCGGCGCGGTGATGTTTGCGCTGGTGGTGGTGATGACCATGTTTTCAGCCATGACGTTTGATCCCCGTTTACTGTGGGATCGTGAGCCAGATTCAAGCCATGAGGAAATACAACAACATGGAAAATAAGAGCGGAGAAGCGAAAGTGCAGAAGGTGAAGAACTGGTCACCGGTGTGGATCTTTCCTATCGTCACTGCGCTGATCGGGGCGTGGATCCTGTTCTATCATTACAGCCATCAGGGCCCTGAGGTCACGCTGATCACCACCAACGCGGAAGGGATTGAAGGGGGAAAAACCCGCATCAAGAGCCGCAGCGTGGACGTTGGGGTAGTGGAGAGCGCGACGCTGACCGACGATTTAACCCACGTGGAAATCAAAGCCCGCCTCAACTCAGGGATGCAGAAATTACTGCACAACGATTCCGTCTTCTGGGTGGTGAAACCGCAGGTAGGGCGCGAGGGGATCAGCGGTCTTGGGACATTGTTGTCCGGGGCCTATATTGAACTGCAGCCTGGGACGAAAGGTTCGGTGCCAGCGCAGTATCCGCTATTGGATTCTCCGCCGCTGGCCTCGCCGGATGCCAAGGGGATCCGTATTCTGCTGGAAAGCAGCAAGGCGGGGCAGCTGTCGCCGGGCGATCCGGTGCTGTTCCGCGGCTATCGCGTGGGGTCGGTGGAAACCAGCACCTTCGACACCCAGAAACGTCGTATCACTTATCAGTTGTTTATCAATGCGCCCAATGACCGCCTGGTGACCACCAATGTCCGCTTCTGGAAGGACAGCGGCATCGCTGTAGATTTGACTTCGGCGGGGATGCGCGTCGAGATGGGGTCGCTGTCGACGCTGTTTGGCGGCGGCGTGAGCTTCGATATTCCTGAAGGATTGGATCTCGGCGAGCCGGTGGCAAATAAAACGGAATACCATTTATTTGACGATCAGAAGAGCATCCAGGATTCGGTCTTTACCGAGCATATCGATTATGTCATGTTCTTCAAAGACTCGGTTCGCGGCCTGCAGCCGGGCGCGCCGGTAGAGTTCCGCGGCATCCGTCTGGGAACCGTCGGCAAAGTGCCGTTCTTCATTCCCGGTCTGAAGCAGCGTTTGAACGACGATTATCGCATTCCGGTGGAAGTGCGGGTTGAACCGCAACGTCTGATTAACCAGCTGGGCGGCGATCCGAATATTCGTGCCCATATTGACGATCTGATCAACCGCGGACTGCGCGGCTCGCTGAAAACCGGTAACCTGGTGACCGGCGCGCTGTATATCGATCTCGACTTCTATCCGAAGGCGCCGCCGCGCGGGAAAATTCAGGAGTTTAACGGCTATCCGATTATCCCGACCATCAGCGGTGGTCTGGCGCAGATCCAGCAGCGTCTGATGGATGCGCTGGATAAGATTAATAACCTGCCGCTCAATCCGTTACTGGAGCAGGCGACCAGCACCCTGGCGCAGAGCGAGAAGACCATGCAGCACGTGCAGACCACGCTGGATAGTCTGAATAAGATCACCTCCAGCCAGTCGATGCAGCAGTTACCTGCTGATATGCAGACGACGCTGCGCGAGCTGAACCGCAGCATGCAGGGCTTCCAGCCGGGCTCCGCGGCCTACAATAAGATGGTGGCCGATATGCAGCGTCTGGATCAGGTGCTGCGTGAATTGCAGCCGGTCCTGAAAACGCTCAATGATAAGAGCAATGCGCTGGTATTTGAGGCGAAGGATAAAAAAGACCCACAGCCGAAGGGAGCGAAATAATGAAAAAATGGTTACTGGCGGCAGCCGTATGCGTGCTGACGGCGTGCAGTAGCGGGGGCGAAAGCAAAACATATTACCAGCTGCCGGTGGCGCAGGGCGGCGCACAGAGCGCCGCCAGTCAGGGGGCGCGTCTGCTGTGGGTTGAGCAGGTCAGCATCCCGGATTACCTGGCGGGTAACGGGGTGGTCTATCAGACCACCGACGTGCAGTATGTGATCGCCAATAATAATCTGTGGGCCAGCCCACTGGACCAGCAGCTGCGCACCACGCTGGTGGCGAACCTGAGCCAACAGCTGCCGGGCTGGGTGGTGTCATCCCAGCCGCTGGGTAGCGAGCAGGATACGCTCAACGTCGCGGTCAATGGCTTTCACGGACGCTACGACGGACGGGTTATCGTCAGCGGTGAGTGGCTGCTGAAGCATCAGGGACAGCTGATCAAGCGCCCGTTCAACATCGTGCTTAAGCAGGATCAGGATGGTTATGACGCGATGGTCAAGACCCTGGCGCAGGCGTGGAGCCAGGAGGCGGCGGCCATTGCCAGCGAGCTTAACCGTCTGCCATAAGTAAAATTCATCACGCTGATCTGCCGTGCGGTTCGTCTGAGCCGCACGGCTTTTTTTTGTCAGGTCAGTTCGTTACCGGCTGGGGTGTCAGATGAACAAAAAATGAACTCTTATATAGGTCACAAATATGACAATGGCGTGAATTTTGCGCATTGACGTTGCCTTCATTTCGCGGTATTCGTAACCCGTGGCTGCATAATTTGCGACCACTGTTTTCTTTTCCACCAGATCAAAGAATGAGGGAAACGAGGCATGAAGAGACAAAAACGAGATCGCCTGGAACGGGCACATCAACGCGGATATCAGGCGGGTATCGCAGGAAGATCGAAAGAAATGTGTCCATACCAGAGCCTGAATCAACGCTCATGGTGGCTGGGAGGCTGGCGAGAAGCCATGGAGGACAGGGTACTAACGGCCTGACACTGTCTCTTTAAAAAAGAAGCCTCCGCATAGCGGGGGCTTCGCCTTTTAATCGCTGCTGAACGTTATCAGAAAGCGGAAGTATCCTGGAACAGACCCACTTTCAGATCGCTTGCGGTGTAGATCAGGCGATCGTCAACCAGCACTTCACCATCCGCAAGGCCCATAATCAGACGACGGTTAACGATGCGCTTGAAGTGGATGCGATAGGTCACTTTTTTCGCGGTCGGCAGAACCTGACCCGTGAATTTCACTTCGCCAACGCCCAGCGCGCGGCCTTTGCCTTCGCCACCGAGCCAGCCGAGATAGAAACCCACCAGCTGCCACATGGCATCCAGGCCCAGGCAGCCCGGCATCACCGGATCGCCGATAAAGTGGCAACCGAAGAACCACAGGTCCGGGTTGATGTCGAGTTCGGCCTCAACATAACCTTTGTCGTAGTTACCACCGGTTTCGGTCATTTTGATGACGCGGTCCATCATCAGCATGTTTGGCGCCGGCAACTGCGGGCCTTTCGCGCCGAACAGTTCACCACGACCAGAGGCAAGAAGATCTTCTTTTGTATAGGATTCGCGTTTATCTACCATGTTTTCAGTAAGCCTTATTTTAAGTTCGGGACGCAGGATAGCTAACACGTGTAAGCTGAACAAGTCCGATCAGTTAGAACTTGTCCCACCTAACCAGCGTAGCGGCCACGGAAAACGATGGCGAGTCTCCTGCTGGGTCGCCTGCGCTATCCGCTCCTGAATGGTTTGTCGCAGCGTCTGTCCTTCACCGTCCCACATCAGCTGGGTCAACATCGGCAGCGCTTCGCTAATATCGTCTATTGCCCAGATAGCAAACTGGTTGTCGGCAACGGCCTGACGTAGCTCGTGGCTCAGGTTAAGATGGCGAACGTTGGCGGCAGGGATAATCACTCCCTGTTTGCCGGTTAAACCGCGCTGCTGGCAGATAGTGAAGAAGCCTTCAATTTTCTCGTTCAGACCGCCGACCGGCTGCACACGACCAAACTGGTCGACAGAGCCGGTGATCGCGATGCTTTGATTAATCGGCACGTTGGCCAGAGCGCTGATTAAGGCGCAGAGTTCAGCCATGGAGGCGCTGTCGCCATCCACTTCACTGTAGGACTGCTCAAAGGTCAGCGAAGCGGAGAAGGGGAGTTGTTGCTCCAGCTCCAGCTCGGACATCAGAAAAGCCTGCATGATCATCATGCCTTTCGCATGAATGTTGCCGCCCAGCTCGGCTTTACGCTCGACGTCGATAAACTCGCCGTCGCCAATGTGCACGACGCAGCTGATGCGCGAAGGTTCGCCGAAGGCGCGTGGATGACCGGGGAATTCAATGACCGAGAGGGCGTTAATCTGCCCGACGCATTCGCCTTCGGTTTCAATCAGGATCTGTTCCTGCAGGATTTCATCCTGCATACGCTCCGCCAGGTAGCCCTCACGCCACTCACGGCGCGCCAGCATCGTCTGCATCGCTTCGCCGGTAATCTCTTCGCCTTCGCAGAAGGCGGCAGACTCACGCAGCTGGCGGGCTATCCATAGCGGGCTGAGCGGCAGGGTCTCCTGGTCGCCGGTGTAGCGCGTCCCTTCATCGATCAGCAGTGGCCAGGCATCGCTCGCCGGGCCCGGTAGTTCCAGCTGCTGTGCATTCTGCCATACCCACTGGCACCAGGCCTTCAGCGTATCGGCGTCTGCAAACTGCAGGGTGTCTTCATACTCACTATAGATGGCCTGGGCAGAGAGCTCTGGCTCCATTTCCTGGAAATCGGCCAGAGATTCGCGTTCGCCCACCAGCATGACTTTCAGGCTCAGCGGCATGGAAGGGATGCTGACCGGTAGCGGCCGTGATTCATCGATGGAGAGCCAGTCAAAGCGTTGACGGGTCACCATATTTTTCAGGCGCACCCACAGTAGCGGTTGTGCCAGTAGTGTGCGTAGTGAAAGCACCAGCACGCCGCCGTTGGCCTGATGGACCAGGCCAGGCTGAAGTGTGATTTCACCGTTAAACTGGCGTACGCAGCCAAACAGCTGTTCCGCCTCCAGCCAATCGGCCGCCACGACCGGAGCGGTACTGGCAAAATTATCTTCAGCGCGTTGCGCCGGCGCGAGCGTCACGTGAGCGCCGTTAACCTCATAGCGGACTCCGTGAAGCGGTGCGGCAGGTTCGTGCAGCGTACGAGTTTCAGCCGCCAGCCATTGCAGATATTCCGGCTCCTCAGGGGCTTTCACCAGCATGAAGGAGGAGACTGCCGGGGTGCACAGCAGCTGCTCAAGCGCATAGAACAAACGCGGCTGCAGATCGCCCGAGAGGGAGGGGGCCGGATGAGAGAGTTCCGCTTGAGCAAACAGCGCCTGGTAAGGTTCCAGATCAGGCGCAAGGTCGGTTCGGGTCAGTTTCGTAATGGTCAAAGTCGCTGTTTTTTAGTTAGATGTAAAGCGCGCAATTATACCTGATGCCGCGTCAGAGCACACGGAGGATTATGAGTACCCCGATGATTACCCGGCCATCCACATCACGAATAATGATTTATATTCAGCACATCAGGAAAAAACTGATATCCTGAAATGAGTTACACGGTCACATTGAGATCGCAATGAAATATCAACAACTGGAAAATCTTGAAAGCGGCTGGAAATGGAAATATCTGGTAAAGAAGCACCGGGAAGGTGAGCTGATTACCCGCTACATTGAGGCCAGCGCTGCGCAAGCTGCGGTAGATGACTTGCTGACGCTCGAGAATGAACCTGTGCTGGTGCATGCCTGGATTGAGCAGCATATGAATCCGGCGCTGATGAACCGCATGAAGCAGACTATCCGCGCGCGACGGAAACGCCATTTTAACGCCGAGCATCAGCATACGCGTAAGAAGTCGATCGACCTTGAGTTTGTCGTCTGGCAGCGCCTTGCCGGTCTGGCGCAGCGGCGGGGGAAAACCTTGTCCGAAACCATTGTCCAGCTGATTGAGGATGCTGAGCATAAAGAGAAATATGCCAGTAAAATGTCGAGCCTGAAGCACGATCTGCAGGTACTGCTGGGTAAAGAATAACCGGCATGCCCGATCAGCGGTTGCTAAGGCGCAGGTCGCAGCGCACGGTCGACAATGCACAATCCATCGCTCACGGTCTTTAGCTATCAGCTATCAGCTATCAGCTATCAGCTATCAGCCTTCAGCCCTCAGCCGCTAAAGCGAGCGAGAAGGCATAAAAAAACCCGCCGAAGCGGGTTTTTTCATCAGTGATAACTTAAGCCGCAGGCTGAGTTACAACTTCTTTGTAGCCTTTAACTTCGATCTCTACACGACGATCCGGAGCCAGGCAGTCGATCAGGGCAGCGCGAGCTTTCACGTTGTCACAGGTGTTGCCAGTAACCGGATTGGATTTACCCATGCCGCGAGCGGAGATTTTGCCAGCCGGGATGCCTTTAGCAACCAGGTAGTCAACAACGGACTGAGCACGTTTCTCAGACAGCTGCTGGTTGTAAGCTTCGGAACCGATACGGTCGGTGAAGCCCATGACAACTGCGGAACCGTCTTTCGGATCCATGTTGCTCAGCTGGGTGTACAGCTGATCCAGAGCCTGCTGACCTTCCGGTTTCAGGGTCGCTTTGTTGAAGTTGAACAGTACGTCAGACTTCAGGGTGAAGTGCTTGGTAGCCACTTCCGGAGCCGGAGCCGGAGCCGGAGCTACAACCGGTGCAGCATCTTCCTGACCGAAACGGTAGGAAACACCCAGGCTCAGCATGCCGTTATCAGGACGGGTACCAACAGTGCCAGCGTCGCCGATGTTGTTAACCCACTGGTATTCCAGACGGGTAGCGATGTCACGAGTAACAGCCCACTCTACGCCGCCAGCAAATACTGGGGAAACGCCAGTGTCGTGTTCGCTACGGGAAACGCCGGTGGAAGCGTAGTTGCCTTTGGAGTCAGCGCGCCAAACCATGCCGCCCAGACGGGTGTAGATATCCAGATCGTCAGTGATCGGGTAACCCAGTTTAGCGGTCAGCTGAACGCCCTGAGCTTTGAAAGCACCGTTATCAACGCTGCCTTTATATGCCATACGGCCCAGCCAGTCATAACCCATTTCGAAACCGAGGTACGGGTTAACCTGGTAACCACCGAACGCACCAGCACCAAGCTGATCGTTACGGGTCGGACCATTGTTGTTCTGGAAACCGTTACCGTAGAAACCGGTATCGTGATACTGGGACCAACCCAGTTTACCACCTGCATACCAGGTGTTATCTTTCGGAGCGGCCTGCGCTACGGTAGCGAAGCCAGCCAGTGCCACTGCAATCGCGATAGCTGTCTTTTTCATTTTTTGCGCCTCATTATCATCCAAAATTCGCCATGAAGTTACAAAAGACCTCACGGTTAAATCCTTCACCGGGGGCGTGACTTGTTGTTAACTATGCTGATACATGCAGCGTAAGCCGATCACCCCTGGCGATGTAAAGTCTACAACTTAGTTCAAAACTTACAAGTGTGAACTCTGTCAGGCATATGAAAAAAAAGGGTTGTGTACACAATATTTAACAAATATGGTTGATTTTCGTACACGAAAAAAAGGCACAAATCCCCGTGTGGCAGGCATTCCGCGAAAAAGACCCTAAAAAACACAACGCCTTTACCACCGGTAAAAAAAATTCCAGGAATAATCCTAATTTCACTCAATGATACAAATTTGAGTGAATTTTTAGCCCGCTGAGTTGTCTGCCGAGCGTGCCCTGATTTCGGACCGGGCGCATGATGAACCCCATTGCGCAGCCTTCCTGGGCGGCATTGACCAGACGCTCATGTTCGTCAGCGGTTAACTCCTCCGCCAGCCAGCAGATAACCACACTATAATTACCGGTGCGCAGGGCGCGGATCATAGAGTCTACGGTATGGCAAGGAGAGAGCTGGCTAATTTGCATGACTTTAGACAGCGGCAGACCGGCAGACTGAACCCACTCGCGGCTTAGCTTTTGTTGCGGCGTAAGCCACAGCTGCCAGCGAGACTGTTGACCCAGCTGCTGTAATAAAGGTAGCAACAACAACTGTGTCATCATGGGTTGATCTTCACGATAGACAATTTCACTGATCAGCCCATTGGCGACCTGTTCGCCAGAACGATGAGCGTAGTGGCCTGCCGGAGCAGAAGCCTGTGCTGAACGGTTTGCGTGAGCTGAAGTAAACATAGTCTATCCCGCCTGTAGTTACTGTATGCATATACAGTATATCCGCCAGGGGAAAAGATCAACCGCAATTTGTCATTTTGCTGATGGAAATTTAATCGCTTTCAGCCACCCTGACTGTCCGGCTTTGCGGCTGACCTCAACACCATCCTTAACGCCAGCTAATCCTTTCTCTCCTGTCTTCCAGTTGCAGCAACAGCTGCAATTTTCTGAAAGCGTCTCGCAAAACCGCACTCTGGTGGAAAAGCAGGCAAAAATCATCTTGCTGCTGTCAGGGAAGTCCCTTATGTTTTCTCTTAGCGGATCCGTTAACAACTTAAGTTTAATTACATGATTCACAAAGGAATGATCATGAAAAAACTTGTATGTCCGCGGCTCCCGCAATTTCAGGCCTGCGTCTCACCGCTGGGTCAACTTCACTCTCGCCCCCTGTTTGGCGGCTACAGCCTGGCTATCGAAGATACCGTGTTTGCGATGGTGGCAGAGGGAAATATTTATCTGAAAGCCTGCGAGCAGAGCGCTGCCTATCGGGTAGAACACCATAATCCTTTATTGATGCTGCGCCGACATGGGCGCATCGTGCCGCTAAAGTATTATCAAATTGACGATGCCTTGTGGCGCGATGAGAAACAGCTTTTCCGCTTATCGCTGATGTCGTGGCAGAGCGCCCAGCGTGAAAAATGTCGCCGCCGGTCGTCGGGACGCCTGAAAGATTTACCTAATATCAGCTTTCATATGGAATTGCAGCTGATTCACTCGGGCATACCAGATGTGTTAGCACTACGGGAGGTGGGCGCCCGCCGGGCCTGGCTAAAGCTGCGTGAGAACAATGCTTCCCTATCACACAACGTCTTGCTGGCGCTGGAGGGGGCTATCGTTGGCGTCCATGCCGCCGCGCTCCCGACGCCACGGCGTCAGGAGCTTCTGGAATGGGCGGCTGCCCGCTAGTGAACAACGGTTATTCCGTTTGAGCGTGTACCCGCTGCTGCAGGCGGCAGATTTCAGGCAACAGCGCCAGCAGCAGGCCAATCTGCTGTAACACAAGGGGCTCTTTACTGTCCGCGCGCGGCTCCAGATGGTGGATCCGGTCTTGCAGGCTGGCCAACGCCTTCTGCACTCGCTGTTCATCCGCTGGGGTATGATGTAAGGCATCATCCACATAGCAGACCGCATCATCCAGCAGGGCGAGGATGTCCGGCGTGGACAGTTTTTCCCGATGCGCGCCGAGGGCGGAGATGTAGCTGGTGAAGGTATGATTGAGACACAGCAGGCGAAAGGCGGTCTCGCGCTGGGCGGCATCCGCCCGTGGTTCCGTCGACAAGTTCGAGACGACGGAAGCCAGCTCAGCATCGCGGTTGTAGGCGTCACGGCGTGCGACACGGTAGGCCAGCCGGTTGTCGCGGCCCTGGTGGTACTGCTCCAGGATGGCATCCAGATAACGGCAGTTCGCGTTCATCGCGCGATCCAACACCCGTGGCAGGTTGCGGAATTTCCAGTCCGGCCAGATGAAGCTCACCGCCGCCCAGGCGATGGCGCAGCCGATCAGCGTATCAATGATGCGCGGCAGGGCGACTTCAAAACCTTCGCCAAGCAGGTTAAAGCACAGCAGCACCAGCAGCGTAATAAACATCGTGGCATGGGCGTACTGCACGTTACGGAAGGCAAAGAACAGCACGCCGGTGAGAACGATCAGCAGCAGCTGTCCTTCAACCGACGGTACCAGCAGGAGGACCGGCAGGCCGATCGCCACCCCGACCAGGGTGCCGATGATCCGCAACGCCAGGCGATGGCGGGGGGCGTTATAGTTCGGCTGACAGACGAACAAGCTGGTCAGCAGGATCCAGTAGCCATGCTGAAGCCCGGTAAACTGGATAAAAGCGTAGCCGGCGCAAAGCACCAGCGACATACGCACCGCGTGGCGAAAGAGGGCTGACTCTGGCGACATATTGCGCTGCAGGCGCAGCCAGATATCGTTCACCCCGCCGAGCCTGTCGTCGGCCAGCAGCGTCTCGGTATTACTCCCGGCGGGCGCGGTGGTTTGCACCGATTCAATCGTGGCCAGCTGCGCATCAATGGCGCGCAGGTTATTGAGTAAATAGCCGAGGGCGTTAAGCTGCTCGTCGGATGCGCCGCCGGCGCGCACGCGCTCGAGTGCTGCATCGAGATGCATAAACGCCCGTTCGAAATGGGCATCATGCTGATAGGGTTCGCGCAGCAGAATCGCCCGCGAGAGTTTCTGACAGGCCTGCGCCTGCATCGACAGCATGCGCTGGAAACGGAACATCACATCGCTGTAGCGGAATTGATCGCGCAGGGTCTGATATTGGATATGCGATGAGCTGGCGCGTTCATGAATATCCTGGGCCACAAAGTAATACTGCAGCGTGCGACGAGTACCGCGCTGCCCACGGTCGCCTCGTAGACGGGTCAACAGTGAAACCTTAGTTTGGTTAAGGGTCGCCACCAGCTGGCCGTTGGCGAGGGCCAGATCGTACAGCGGCGCCTGGCTCTCATCCTCAAGGTCTGGATCAAACAGCCGTGATTTGAGCTCCAGATAGCGGGCCAGTTGCTCATAGCTACGCGCCAGGTTGTCCTGAAGTGGACGAATCGGAAAGATCAGGTGGCCGGACAGCGTCAGCAGGTTGTACCACACGGCACCCGCCAGCAGGAACAACGGCTGCAGATACCAGTGATCGTACAGCGTAACGCCAAGCATGGTGTAGATGGCGATAAGCAGGGCGCCGAAGGCAATGGTCGCATAGCGCTGGCCGAGGCCGCCGAGCAAAATAAAGCCGATCGTAGACACGGTCAGACCAAGGGCAAACAGCGGCGGCCACGGAAACAGCAGCTCCACAGAGGCGGAGGCGATGAAAAAGCAAACCAGAGTAATGGCGAGGTTGCGCAGACGGCCCGCCAGACGGTCGTCAAGGTCGGTCAGCGCCGCGGCCACGACGCCGAGGGTGAGGGGTATGGTCAGTTTGACTTCGCCGATCCACCAGGGAAACAGCGTCGTGCCGCAGAGCGCGATAAAAATGCGTACGTTATAAAGCCAGGCGCTGTTCCAGGTGTAGCGGCGTAGCAGGGGGCTAATCATGTCCGTGTTCCGTTCGGTTACTGAAAGCGACGACGCGCATTGGCTTCACGCGCGGCGCGCGCGGTTTCCACAGAGACGACCCGGCGCCCCACTGGCCAGAGGGCGATGGCGGCGATTTTAAAATTAGCGATCCCCACCGGGATGCCTATGATAGTCAGGCACTGGGCGATGCCGCTGAAAATATGCATCAGGCACAACCACCAGCCGAAAAAAATAAACCACAAAATGTTCAGGATGGTGCCGCCGGCGTTCAGCAGACTGTTTTGTCGACCAGGCTCGAGCTCATCAACATGAATCGCCTCGTTACCGTAGGGGAATAACGAAAGGCGAGTGATTTCCCAGCAGGAACGAGTCAGCGGCAGCGTGACGATCAGCATAATGCTGACCAGGGTGGCGAGCAGCCAGCCTAAAGTGGTGGCGAAACCGCCAAGAATAAAGTTCAGAATATTCAGAATGGTACGCATAAACCCTCGGTTTTGCCCTGTGGATAAGAAGACCTGACAATTGTAACGTTTTTTTGCGCTGGAGCACCTGGTCCGGGGCGGTTAAACTGAAAAACAATCCACCCTGATTGAAAATCGACATTATATGGAACTTAAAGCGACAACATTGGGCAAACGCATGGCTCAGCATCCTTATGACAGGGTGCAGTTACTGAACGCCGGGGTAAAGGTTTCCGGCGATCGTCATGAGTATCTTATCCCTTTCAATCAGTTATTGTCAGTGCATTGTAAGCGCGGTCTGGTCTGGGGCGAACTGGAGTTTGTGCTGCCGGACGATAAAGTCGTGCGTTTGCACGGTACCGAATGGAGCGAAACGCAGCGCTTTTATCACCATTTACATACGCTCTGGCAGCAGTGGAGCACGGAAATGAGCGATATCGCCGCCGGGGTGCTGAAGCAGCAGCTGGCAGCCATCGAACGCACCCGGGCAGAAGGTAAGTGGCTGACGCGTCAGCAGGTAGCGAACGTTCAGGATAATATTCGCCATGCGTTAACCGGGCTGCCGATGCCCACCAGCCGGCTTGACGCCTTTGATAACTGCCGGGAACTGTGGCGGGAGTGTCAGCGCTGGTTAGGGGATATTGAAGCGGCGCGTCAGGCCCATAACCAGGCCTTTACCGAGGCGATGCTGGAGCAGTATCGCGGCTTTTTTGACGGCGTGGAATCCTCCCCGCTCAACCCGTCGCAGGCGCGGGCGGTGGTGAACGGCGAGCGCTCCCTGCTGGTGCTGGCGGGAGCGGGCAGTGGTAAAACTTCGGTGCTGGTGGCGCGAGCGGGCTGGCTGCTGGCGCGGGGAGAAGCGGCGGCAGAGCAAATACTGCTGCTGGCGTTCGGCCGCCAGGCGGCGCAGGAGATGGATGAGCGGATCCGCGAGCGTCTGGCTTCAGACGATATTACCGCTCGCACCTTCCACTCGCTGGCGCTGCATATTATCCAGCAGGGCAGCAAAAAAGTGCCCACCATCAGTAAGCTGGAAAGTGATACTGCGGCCCGTCACGCATTGCTGCTGAAAAGCTGGCAAAAGCAGTGCCAGGAGAAAAAAGCGCAGGCGAAAGGCTGGCGTCTGTGGCTGGAAGAGGAGATGGGCTGGCAACTGCCGGAGGGGGACTTCTGGCAGGATAAAAAAGTGCAGCGGCGGATGGCCAGCCGGCTTGACCGCTGGATCAGCCTGATGCGCATGCACGGCGGCTCCCAGACGGAGATGATCGCCGGCGCGCCGGAAACGGTACGCGATCTGTTCAGTAAACGGGTGAAGCTGATGTCACCGCTACTGAAAGAGTGGAAGGCGGCGCTGAAGGCGGAGAATGCGGTCGATTTTTCCGGCCTGATCCATCAGGCGGTCAATATTCTCGATAAAGGCCGCTTTGTCAGCCCGTGGAAACACATCCTGGTGGATGAATTTCAGGATATTTCGCCGCAGCGAGCCTCGCTGCTGGCCGCGCTACGCCGGCAAAATAGCCAAACTACGCTCTTTGCCGTTGGCGATGACTGGCAGGCGATTTATCGGTTCAGCGGGGCGCAGCTCTCCCTGACCACCGCGTTCAACCATTACTTTGGCGAAGGGGACTGCTGTGCGCTGGATACCACCTATCGTTTTAACGGGCGTATCGGCGAAATAGCCAATGGTTTTATCCAGCAGAATCCGCATCAGTTAAGCAAACCGCTGAACAGCCTGACCGCGGGAGATAAAAAGGCCGTCACGCTGTTAGCCGACGATAAGCTGGACGATCTTCTGGATAAATTGAGCGGTTACGTTAAGCCCGAGCAGCGGATCCTGCTGCTTGCCCGCTATCACCATCTTAAGCCCGAGGCACTTGATAAAGCGGCGACGCGCTGGCCGCACCTGCAGCTTGATTTTATGACCATTCATGCCAGCAAAGGTCAGCAGGCCGACTATGTCATTGTGCTGGGACTGCAGGAGGGCGTGGATGCGTTTCCGGCCCCGGCGCGCGAGTCGATCATCGAGGAGGCGCTCCTGCCGCAGCCGGAAGATTTTCCGGATGCGGAGGAGCGTCGACTGCTGTACGTGGCCATAACCCGCGCCCGTCACCGGGTGTGGCTGTTATTTAACAAGGCGCAACCGTCGCCGTTTGTTGAGATCCTGCAGGCGCTGGATGTGCCTGTGGCCAGGAAGCCGTAATCGCGGCTCGATTATTTCAGGCGCTCGGCAAGATAGCGTGGATAATCCGGGATCAGAATATCGAGCGGTTGAGCGAAGTGCGGCGACTGGATAATAAAGTCAGCGGTGGAGACGTTAGTGGCGACCGGAATGTTCCAGACCGTAGCCAGGCGCAGCAAGGCTTTGACATCCGGGTCGTGAGGAACCGCGTTCAGCGGATCCCAGAAGAAGATCAGTACGTCGATTTTGCCTTCTGAAATGAGGGCGCCCACCTGCTGGTCGCCGCCCATCGGGCCGCTCAGCATGGCATTGACCTCCAGCCCGGTAGCCCGGGAGACCAGGTTGCCGGTAGTGCCGGTGGCGTACAAAACATGTTGCGCCAGCAGCGCCTGATGGCGAGCAACCCATTTCATCAGCATATCTTTGCAGTGATCGTGAGCCACCAGCGCGATATGTTTTTGCGCGGGCAGGGTACGTGTTGTCAGTTCCATATTTTCATTCCACATTTTGACCTGTTGACAGATTACTGAATGTGGCTGTCGCTGCAAGCATCGCGGATGAAAATTTTGCTGGATCTGTGGGTTAGCCTGGATGGCCCCCTGCTGCGGATTAGCATACACTTAGGTGAAATAGCAGGAGGAAACCATGAAAGAGAATGATATTGCTGACATCCTGACCTCGACACGGACGATTGCGCTGGTCGGAGCCAGCGACAAACCTGACCGTCCGAGCTACCGGGTCATGAAGTATCTGCTGGATCAGGGGTATCACGTTATCCCGGTTTCGCCGAAGGTGGCGGGCAAGACGCTGCTGGGGCAGCAGGGATATGGAACGCTTGCCGATGTTCCGGAAAAGGTCGACATGGTTGATGTCTTCCGTAATTCAGAAGCGGCATGGGGCGTGGCGCAGGAGGCGATTGCTATCGGCGCGAAAACGCTGTGGCTGCAGCTGGGGGTGATCAATGAGCAGGCCGCAGTGCTGGCCAGAGAAGCCGGGTTAAACGTGGTGATGGATCGCTGCCCGGCCATAGAGCTGCCGAGACTGGGATTAGCAAAATAACAAAAAACCCCGCCAGGCGGGGTTTTGTTTAGTTGCGAAGGCGCGGAGCCTGCAGCTGCTGGCGAATCGTTTTGGCCAGCTCGTCGAGGGACGGCTGCTCCGGGTGTTCGTCGCGGAGTTCGCTGCTCAGTTGCGCTTCAGCCAGATAGGTGTGGATCGGCTGACCGTCATCATCTTCCATCACTACATGGTACCAGGGCGCCGCACGCAGTTCGTCATTAGCGGCAATTTCATCCTCTTCCGGCTCCGCGAGCGAGTACTCGGGATCGACATCGACGATGACGCCCAGGTAGCCCAAGAGCGTATGGCGGACCTGTTGGCCGATACCGAATTTGCTGGCTATCATAGGCACCTCCTGGGAAACATGAATACTCCCTATATGAGGCTCATGTTTCGTTTTTCAAGTTACATGACGCGACAGGCAAACCCCTTCAGATACAGCCCTTCCGGGTAGGTTGCGATCACCGGGTGGTCGGCAGCCTGACGGAACTGTTCTATAAATTGTACATCACGCCCGGCATCAATTGCGGCATCTGCGATGATTTTCTGAAATAAATCGGTGGTCATCAGGCCGGAACAGGAGAAGGTCAGCAGCACGCCGCCGGGGTTCAGCAGCTGGATCGCCAGCATATTGATGTCTTTATAGCCGCGGCATGCGCCCATCAGCTGGCTTTTGTTTTCCACGAACTTCGGCGGATCCATCACGATGACGTCGAATTTCTCTCCCTGATCCCGGTACTTACGCAGCAGTTTGAACACGTCGTCGCGCACAAACTCCGCTTTGGACAGATCCAGTCCGTTGAGCTCCACGTTCTGGCGCGCAACGTCGAGCGCCTCCTGCGAGGTATCCACGCTGGTGACCTTGCGGCAGCCGCCCATCAGCGCCGACACCGCAAAGCCGCCGGTGTAGGAGAAGCAGTTCAACACCCGTTTGTCCGCCACGTAGCGACGGGTCGCCAGGCGACTGTCGCGCTGGTCGAGGTAGTAGCCGGTTTTGTGCCCGCCCTGAATATCAACCAACAGCTTCATACCGTGCTCGGTAATCGGCAGCAGCGCTGGCGGCAGTTCTCCCACCACCGGCCCCTGGGCCAGCTCCAGACCCTCTTTTTTACGCACCGCGACATCGCTGCGGTCGTAAATGGCGCAGTCCGGGAACAGGGTCTGCAGGGCGCTGATAATGGCGGCGCGCTGGTATTCGGCGCCTGCGCTGAGGAGCTGCAGCACGAAAAAGTTGCCAAAGCGGTCGATCGTCACGCCCGGCAGCCCATCAGACTCGCCGGCGATCAGACGGTAGCTGTCGAGGCCATCGCGCTCGGCCAGCCAGGCACGCCAGGTTTGCGCTTGCTGCAGGCGGCGTTCAAAGAAGGCGTTATCGATGGCTTCGTTGCGGTCGAATGTCCACACGCGGGCACGGATCTGTGACGAGGGCGAGTAAGCGCCGCGGGCCAGCCATTTTCCCTGATGGTCAACGATATCGATGGTTTCACCGCTGCGGGCTTTACCTTCCATACGGGCGACGCCGCCGGAGAAAATCCACGGATGGCGACGCAGCAGGGATTTCTCGCGTCCTTTGGCTAACACTAAGCGGGGGAATAGGGAATCTGTCATGGAGCTACCTTTAAGCAACGGGAATGTCGGCACCGAAAAATGGCGCGTAGATTAGCACACCTGGCGCACGCAAGCATCTTTCCTCCGGCAGGCGCAGGTGAGCGTTTCGGCACAAAACGCAGGCGCATCGGCACATTCACCGTGCATGGACTGTCATACCCTGTCTTCTCACCCCCAGGAGGAGAAGACGATGAAAACAGGAATGCGGATGACCGTGGCGATGGTCGCGGCAGTGAGCAGTGGCGCGATGGCAGCGCCGTTTAGCGTAAGCAGCGATGATATGCATGACGGGCAAGCGCTGGCCCAGCAGCACTGGTTTGCCGGTTTCGGCTGTACCGGAGGCAATGTCTCTCCGCAGCTGGCATGGAAAAATGCCCCAGCGGGGACGCGCAGCTTCGCGGTCACCGTCCGGGATCCTGATGCGCCTACCGGCAGCGGCTGGTGGCACTGGACGGTGGTCAATATCGCCAGCAGCGTCTTTTCGTTACCCGCTGGTGCGGGAGATAAAAACAGCGCTACACTGCCGGACGGAGCGGTGCAGGGGCGCAATGATTTTGGCTATGCCGGCTTCGGCGGCGCCTGCCCGCCGGCGGGAGATAAACCGCACCGCTACCGTTTTACGGTGTGGGCGCTGGATGTCCCCACGCTGCCGGTGAATGCCGAGGCCAGCGGGGCGCTGGTCGGGTATCTGTTACACAGCCATGCTCTCGCCAGCGCGCAATTGACGGCGACGGCCGGGCGCTAAAACAAAAGGTCGGTCTGATGGAGAGTATCCATTTTCAGCATAACGCCCTGACCGCCGCGGAGATTACCACCCGACGGCTGTGCAGGCTGCACCGCGTGCGTCTGTTTTCCCCGGCGCTCTGTCGGGTGAAACGCGGCAGCAAAGTGATTGTGCAAGGGGAGAGCCGTGTGCTGGCGACACCGCAACAGCTGATTGTGTTGCCGGCTGACGTTGAGCTGGAAGTGATTAACCAGCCGGACAACGGCCTCTTTTGCTCCGATCTGCTGTCGCTGACGCCTGAGCTGCTGACGGCGTTTAAGACCCGCTATCTCAGCGAAAAACCACCGGGGCGTCTGACTTCGCTCTGCGCCCCGGTGACCAGTGAGCTGGCTTTTATGTGGCAAAGCGTTCTGCAGGCGGTGCGGGAAGGATTATCCACTGCTTTGCAGCAGCACCAGACCATGGGCCTGCTGCTGGCGCTCCACGAGGCGGGGTATGCCGGCCCGCTGCTCGTCGAGCGGCAGCAGGATCTGTCGGCGCAGGTTCGGCAGCTGGTCATGCTATCGCCGGCGCAGGCATGGAGCGTGTCGCGGGTGGCGAAAATGCTCTTTCTCGGAGAGTCCACGCTGCGCCGTCGTCTGCAGCAGGAATCGCAGAGTTTTCGCCAGATCGTCGAGGAGGTGCGGATGGCCCACGCCCTGGGACAGCTGCAGACCACCTCGCGGCCAATAGGCGAAATCGCGCAGAACAGCGGATATCAGTCGGGATCGCGCTTTACCGCGCGCTTTCGCCAGCACTATGGTTTACTACCAAAGCACGTACGCTGAGCGAATTTGCTATCCTCAGCGTAAAGGGTAAGTCAAAAGGAGAGGTTAATGGCCAGTATCTGCACCATGGCATGGGTATACGGTTCCGTTCAGGGCGTAGGGTTTCGCTATTCCACGCAGCGGGAAGCGCTGCAGCTGGGGTTGACCGGCTATGCCCGTAATCTGGACGACGGCGGCGTAGAAGTCCTTGCCTGCGGCGAGGCGGAGCAGGTGGAGAAACTCATCGCCTGGCTGAAAGCCGGCGGGCCGCGCAGCGCGCGGGTTGACCGGGTGTTGACTGAACCCCATCAACCCACCCGCAGCTGGGACAAATTCGCGATCCTCTATTAGATGCACTTCACCGGCTTCGGCAGCCCGGCGATTTTGGTCGCCTGTTTGGCGGGGCCTTTCGGGAACAGGCGATAGAGATAGCGGCTGTTGCCTTTCTCTTCACCAAACTTGTTGGCCATCGCCTTGACCAGCATGCGGATCGCCGGTGATGTGTTGAATTCAAGGTAAAACTCGCGCACAAAGCGCACCACTTCCCAGTGCTCAACGGCGAGCGTTATCCCTTCCTGTGCGGCGATAACGTCGGCCATCGCCTCGCTCCACTGGGTAGTATCCTTCAGATAGCCTTCGCTATCCGTCTCAATTTCGTTGCCTTCAAAAATAAACATAATTTTTCACATACCGCCTGAAATTGGCCGCAGTGTAGCAAAAAAAAAGGCCCCGCATAAGCGAGGCCTCTGGTAGCAGGGGAGCGGTTAGTCCCGGCTGGCGAAGCCCAGGATGCTCAGCAGGCTGACAAAGATGTTGTACAGCGAGACATACAGGCTGACCGTGGCGCGAATGTAGTTGGTTTCACCACCGCGGATGATGTTGCTGGTCTCGAACAGGATGGCGCCCGAAGAGATCAGGATGAACACCGCGCTAATCGCCAGGTGCAGCGCCGGCAGCTGCAGGAACAGGTTAGCGACCATACCAATCAGCACCACCACGACGCCGGCCATCAGCATACCGCCGAGGAAAGACATGTCTTTGCGCGTCGTCAGCACGTAGGCCGAGCAGCAGAAGAAGACCAGCGCCGTACCGCCCAGCGCCAGGCCGATTAAATCGCCCATGCCGGCAGAAAGGTACGCGTTCAGCATCGGCCCAAGGATATAGCCGAGAAAGCCGGTGAAAGCGAAGGCGGAAATAATCCCGGTGGGCTTATTCGCCGTTTTATAGGTCAGGAACATCAGACCGTACATCCCCACGAGGGTCAAAATCAGCCCCGGGGAAGGCAGCATCAGCACCGTGCTGGCGGTAGCGGTGATGGCGGAAAACGCCAGCGTCAGGCTGAGCAGGAAGTAAGTGTTACGCAGAACCTTGTGCGTGCTGAGCAGCGAGGAACGGTCACGCGATGATGTAATTATGCGATCCATGAGTCACTCTCTTATGACAGATGTAATTAGGGATAAAGAATAAGAAAAACAAGCGTGAAGCCCTAATGCTTTTACCCATCTTTACTTAGTTTTTGCCGCGTTTGACTAGCATAAAATTCTACATGGATTGGAAAAAGCGATATGTTTTCGCGTTTCGCTTCGGTGAGCCGATCGAAATCTTATAGGTTGCTGAAAAATATTGCTTTATTGAAATTCTGCGACTAAGTGTGGAAGGGGGAATAACTCCGTACGTTAAAGGCAAAGGGAAATGACATTACATAAAAACAATCACATCACGCGAACGCTCCTGGCCGTAAGTATGATAGCAATGTTCGGCGGGGCGCAGGCGGCGCAGGTGCCGCCGGGGACTCAGCTGGCAGAAAAGCAGGAACTGGTCAGAAATAACGGCAGTGAACCTGCCTCACTCGATCCGCATAAAGTCGAGAGCGACATTGAATTCAACATCATTAGCGATCTCTTTGAAGGGCTGGTCAGCGTGACGCCTGCGGGGGCGATCCAGCCCCGACTGGCGGAACGCTGGGAAAACAAGGACAACCTGTTATGGACCTTCCATTTACGCCCTGGTCTGACCTGGTCCGACGGCACGGCCATCACGGCGCAGGATATCGTCTGGAGCTGGCAACGGCTGGTCTCGCCAACCACCGCCTCCCCCTATGCGAGCTATCCCGGCAATATGCATATCGCCAACGCCCGTGAAATTGCCCTGGGGCAAAAGGGACCGGAGACGCTGGGGGTGAAAGCGCTGGACGACACCACGCTGCAGGTCACTCTGAACCAGCCGAATGCCGCCTTCCTGGCGATGCTGGCGCACCCTTCGCTGGTACCGATCGACAAAGTGCTGGTGGAGCGTTTTGCCGATAAATGGACCCGCCCAGAGCATATCGTTACCAGCGGCCCGTATAAGCTGACCCAATGGGTGGTGAATGAGCGGTTGGTGGCTGAACGTAATGCGAAGTACTGGGATAATGCGCACACCGTTATTAATAAAGTGACTTACCTGCCCATCTCTTCCGAGGCTGCCGATGTCAACCGCTACAAAGCGGGGGAGATCGATATTGTTTATACGGTGCCGATCAATCAGTTTGCGCAGTTGCAGAAAACCATGGGCGACCAGCTGGACGTTTCGCCGCAGCTGGCGACCTATTACTACGAATTCAATACTACCCGGCCGCCGTTTAACGACGCCCGAGTGCGTCGCGCGCTGAATATGGCGCTTGATAAAGATATCATTGCCGGAAAAGTACTTGGCCAGGGGCAGCGCCCGGCCTGGGTGATCAGCCAGCCGGATATCGGCGGTGTGACGCTGCACAACCCGGATTACGCCAGCTGGCCGCGCGAGAAGCGGATTGCCGAGGCGAAAAAACTGCTGGCGCAGGCGGGGGATGATGACAGTCACCCATTGGTCTTTACCCTGCTGTATAACACCTATGAGTCGCACCAGCGTATCGCCATCGCCGCCAGCTCTATGTGGAAGAAAAACCTCGGCGTCGAGGTGAAGCTGCAGAACCAGGAGTGGAAGACGATGCTGGATACCATGCATACGCATAACTTTGACGCTGTCCGCTATGCCTGGACCGCCGACTACGACGATGCCGCCACCTTCCTCAACACTTTCCGTACCGGGGATAGCGAGAACACCAGTCAGTACTGCAACCCGACTTACGATGAGGCGCTGCGCAATGCGGCGAAAGCCTCCGACGTGGCGAGCCGGGGCAAATACTATCAACAGGCGGAAGATCTGCTGGCGCAGGATGTTCCCGCCATTCCGGTCTATCACTATGTGCGTACCCATTTAGTGAAACCCTGGGTGGGAGGCTTCACGCCGGATAAGCTGGGGTATTACTACACCAAAGACATGTACATTAAAAAACACCCATCCGCTAGCGGCGACGGGCGCTGATTTTCTGCGCGAACTGCCTGAAATTCAGACGAATAACACAAAATTGTTTGTTTTTAAGGCAGTTGAACAAAATGGTGCTTTACAGCATCCGCCGAGGTGTTTATAGTGCGCCTCACACCGGAAGTGTGGCCGAGCGGTTGAAGGCACCGGTCTTGAAAACCGGCGACCCGAAAGGGTTCCAGAGTTCGAATCTCTGCGCTTCCGCCATATAAAAGAAGGGGTTACCGAAAGGTAACCCCTTTTTACTTTTCCCCTGGCCGTTCTGACGGCGCGTCATCTTCACGTCACGACTGCGCAAACCCACCCTGCCTGCAGCGTTATCGCTGGTGAAAATGTGACGATTAATCCATTTCAAATTGTTGTTATTTTAATTATTCAGTCTCACATTATAAAAGGAAATGGTGCTCAGGAATAAAAAACCTGGTGCAAAATATCTTCGTCTATACTTGGAAAACGATGATTTACCTGCCATGGTGCTTTCGCAGAAACAGAGACCAGTGAGGTCAGCATGCCTGTCATTAACCCGCAAGATATCAAAGCATTACGGGCGTTGGTTGAACAGAAATTAAAATACACGCTGTGTGTTAGCTTAAATAAAGCGACAAATGGCGATATTTTTAACGCGGTGGCGCTAGCCATTCGTCATTTTCAGCAGGACCATTTTCTGACGAGCCAGGCGCGGCAGCGCGAAGAGCGAAAAAAGCGCGTTTACTACCTGTCGATGGAATTTTTACTCGGCCAGTCGCTGCGTAATAACCTGGTGAATATGAATTTACTGGACGAGATGCGCCTGGTGGTCAATGACCTGGGGTTTGATCTTGAACTGATCCTTGACGAGGAGCCTGACGCCGCGCTGGGTAACGGCGGGTTAGGCCGTTTAGCCGCTTGCTTTATCGACTCGATGGCCACCCTTGATATTGCTGCATCCGGGCATGGCATCAAATACGAATATGGGCTTTTTCGCCAGTCCTTTCAAAACGATCAGCAGGTCGAGCATCCTGATGACTGGCACTCCATGCATTCCCCATGGCTGGTGGAGCATCACGCTCAGCAAATTCTGATCCCGCTGGGGGGATATATTGAGCACAGCGAAGATATTGATGGCAACTACAATCCGATGTGGCTCGGTTGGAAAACCATCATCGGTATTCCCCATGATTATTTTGTTTCCGGCTACCGGGATACATCAACTAACACGCTGCGCCTTTACAGCGCGGTGGCCTCTGACTCCTTTAATATCCATATTTTTAATCGCGGGGATTATATTAAGGCAGTAAGTGAGAAAATCGCCTCGGAGAATATTTCAAAAATACTCTATCCTTCCGATGAGGTCCTGACCGGAAAAGAGCTGCGTCTGACGCAGGAGTATTTTTTGGTGGCCTGTACGCTACGGGATATTTTTCGTGACTATGCCGAGGTTAATGACGACATTACTTTGCTAGCGCAGCATGTGGCTATACAGCTTAATGACACCCATCCGGCATTAGCGGTGGTGGAGCTGATGCGGATCCTGGTCGATGAATACCGACTGCCATGGGAGCAGGCGTGGGAGATAACGCAAAATACCTGCGCCTATACCAATCATACGCTGATGCCGGAAGCGCTGGAGACCTGGCCGGTGTCGTTGTTTGAGAAACTACTGCCGCGTCATTTGCAGATTATCTTTGAGATTAACCATCGTTTCCTTGAAGAGGTGGCCCGGCGCTGGCCGGATAAACCTCATCTGTTATCTTCACTGTCTTTAATTGACGAGCATCACGATAAGCAAATTCGCATGGCTAATCTGGCCATTGTCGGTAGCCACCGCGTCAACGGAGTAGCGTGGCTGCATTCGGAACTGGTCAAAAAACAGTTGGTGCCCGACTTCTATTTTATGACCCCGGAGAAATTCATTAATCAGACCAACGGTGTCACGCCGCGTCGTTGGGTGCAGCAGGCTAACCCGGGCCTGGCAGAATTTTTACAGCAACAACTGGGGGAAGGGTGGCCAACTGATTTACCCCTGCTTTCCCGCCTGGAGGATCTGGCCAGCGAGCCAGCCGTGATTGAGCGTATCCGGGCCATAAAATTTGCCAATAAAACCGCACTCAGCGAGCTGGTGGCTCAACGCTACGGCATCGCGCTGGATCCGCTGGCGATGTTTGACTGTCAGGTCAAACGTATTCATGAATACAAGCGCCAGTTGCTCAATATTCTGCACGTGATCGCGCTGTATCTGGATATCAAAGAGAACGGGCGCACTATCGCGCCAAAGGTGCATCTGTTTGCGGGTAAAGCGGCGCCAGGCTATCGGATGGCAAAGCTGATTATTCAGTTGATTAATACCGTTGCCCGAAAAATTAACAGTGACCCGCAGGTTGCCGGGCAGCTTAAAGTGGTATTCCTCGAAGATTATAAAGTCTCGCTGGCGGAGAAAATCATTCCCGCCACGGATCTCTCTGAGCAAATTTCCACCGCCGGCACCGAGGCGTCCGGCACCAGCAATATGAAGTTTGCCATGAACGGGGCGTTAACTATTGGCACCTATGATGGGGCGAACATCGAAATCCGCGAGGCGGTGGGGAGCGAGAATTTTTATCTGTTTGGCGCGGTGGCGGAAGAGATTGAAGAGAGCCGACGCCTTGGGCGGCATCATGGGTTCTATCATGACAACCCGGCTATCGCGCGTGTTGTCGATAGCCTGGTGTCCGGGCTGTTTTCAGCCGATCGCGAGCTGTTTGCGCCGCTGCATCAGATGCTGACAGGGGCCGATCATTACTGCCATCTGCTGGATTTCGACAGTTATTGTCTGGTGCAACGGAAGGCCAAGGCCGATTTTGAACAGCCGGATCAGTGGCACCGCCGGGCCTTGCTCAATATTTGCCGGATGGGGGAATTTTCCAGCGACCGAACCATCCGCGGCTACGCCAGGGATATTTGGGGTATCAGGTGCTAAAGAGAACACATGCCGAACAGAGCAGGGACGCGTCGACGGTTATCAGCCAACATTGAGGATGAACATGAACGTTGAATTACATACTGAGCAGGGCGTCAAGGTCATTGTCCCCCTGGTTCGCCGGCTGGATGCTTCCGTCGCATCAGCGTTTAAGCAGCAGGTTCTTGAGGCTCTTGACGGTCAGACGAAAAACCTGGTGCTGGACCTGAGCCACGTCGATTTCATCGACAGTAGCTGCCTGGGCGCCCTGGTATCCATTCTCAAGAGCGTCAGTGGGCAGGGAGAGCTGGTGCTCTGCTCGGTCAATGGGACAATCCAAAACCTGTTCAAGCTCACCCGCATGGATCGCGTCTTTTCGATTAAAGAGACTCGTCAGGATGCACTGAACCTGTTGACTGCGAAATGACGCTCAGGCAGGCCTGGAAGGCCGCGGATTATCGATCGCCCGTTCATTCTTCGATAATCCGCGCCTTTGGTTTGCTCAGCAGAAGCATCACCAGCGCGACGTAGGGCATCGGCTTCCAGAAAAAGTAGCCCTGCAGTAGATGAATATTCTGGCGATTGAGATACTCAAGCTGAGCCTGAGTTTCGACGCCCTCGGCAATGATGCGCAGTGACAGCGTCCGCGCCATCTCTATCACGCAGTCCAGCAGTTTGCTTGACGGCGCCTCGTCAGTCACCCGGCCGACAAAACTCTGATCGATTTTGATATAGTCGAAAACCAGCTCATGCAGATAGGAAAGCCCGGAATAGCCGGTGCCAAAGTCGTCCAGCGCGATGGAAAACCCGCGGGAGTGTAATGCGTTGAGCTTGTCGACAACCGCCTCGTTGAGCAACAGCGGCTCCTGTTCGGTGATCTCCAGCATCAGCTTCACCGCTGTGCCCTCAAAGCCGCGCTGAAAGTGCAGGCAGTCATCGATAAACGACGGGGCGTTGATATGTGATGCGCTGATATTGACGCCGATATGAAACCCGTCCGGCAGCTTACTGAAGATCGGCCTCATCTGGGCGGCGACCTGCGCCATCAGGCTACAAGTGAGTGGGATAATCAAGCCGGTACGCTCGGCCAGCGGAATAAATTCAGCGGGCGAACGCCACTGCGCCGTGGTGTTTGGCCAGCGGGCAAGGATTTCCACGCCATAGATCTCTCCGGTTTTCCCGTTCACCAGCGGTTGATAGTAGGGAACGATAGCGCCCTGAGCGATGGCGTAGCGCAGCCTCTCCTCTTCTGAGGTATAGACATTGAGGTATTTGCGCAACAGAAAATAAAACAGCAACGAAACAGAGAAAATAAAAATCAGCAGCCCGGACCCATTATGAAATAAGCGGCTGGGGCTAAAAAAAGGCGACTCAGGATAGGCAATGTGAAATGGATAGTCTGGTGAGCTAAAAATATCATGGTTCGGACCAGCGTTGAGTGGCTTCACATCGCCATATCTGGCAATCATTTGATTGTGAACCAAAAGCGCCAGCCCGCCGTTATCCTCATCGCTATACAAGGCATCGCGCAAATGGATATCGCTGATGCTGACAATGACTCTTACCTGCGCCGAACGAGTGTGATAGATCAGCACTGGCCGCTTATTCACCATCATTCTGGCGGGCATCAGCTGCAGTGGCTCATCGGGTAAAGACTCAGGATGGAGCATCAGTACCCGATTGCCCGGCAGCGACGAGCACCACACCTGGCCCTGTTTTACCAGCACAATTGTGCGCAGATGCGGCTGCAGGGCGGCCTCGGTCCCGAGCTGAAACTGGCCCTGCACGGAGCAACCGCCGCGGCTAACGTTCATCGCCGTCATCGTTGCTGCGCGGGCCTCATCCAGAATAACGGCGATTTTCTTTGCCGCCTGACGGGCGGTGGCGACATGCGAGGCCTGATCGGAATGCCACAGTTGCCAGTTTATTACGAACACGCCAGCCAGAAATACCACCAGCGCCAGGGAAAAGGCAATCCATGCGTTTCGTCGCTTTATCTCTTTCATTTGTTGGGCATGCAATGGTGTTTGTGCATAAAGTGAACCATCTCTCTGGCAGTAAAGGCTTTTCTATGATCGTAGAAGGGAGATAACTTCCGCGATGACGGTGCATCATAAAAATATGATCGCTATCACAATACCTGCCGACAAAGGCCGGTTATATCGCGTTGACGCTACGTACCTCTTCTGCCGGTAATAAAAATAAAAAATTAATGTTTTCTTAATATATTTTTCTGGGCCGGCTGGTTATTAGCATTTTCCAGTCCGTAGTGGCGTGCGTACGCTATTTTTTGCTTTTTTAAGTTTATGATAATTGTTTTCATTATCATTCTTTTTTTGCTGTGATTTAATCCTCTCCGCTCAGGCTATTTACTATTAATTTCCCTGGTTCATTAAGGATGCGTTCATGAAATCTCGCTTATCGCCCCTCTGTACGGCAGCGCTGGTCGCCGCTTCTCTGTTTCTGGCGCCGCAGGGGATGGCGGCTGACGGTCAGGACGGGATTGTGGTCTACAACGCCCAACACGAAAATCTGGTGAAGTCGTGGGTGGATGGATTTACGAAAGAGACCGGTATTAAAGTCACGCTGCGCAATGGCGATGACAGCGAGCTGGGTAATCAGCTGGTTCAGGAAGGCGCCGCGTCGCCAGCCGATGTGTTTCTGACCGAGAACTCACCGTCGATGGTGCTGGTTGATAACGCCAAACTTTTTGCCCCGCTGGATGCGGCCACCCTGCAGCAGGTTCCGGCACAATATCGCCCTCAGCACGGTCGCTGGATTGGCATCGCCGCGCGTAGCACCGTGTTCGTCTATAACCCGGCAAAAATCAGCGAGGCGCAGCTGCCGCACTCGCTGATGGATCTGGCAAAACCGGAGTGGAAGGGCCGCTGGGCGGCTTCGCCATCGGGGGCTGATTTCCAGGCTATCGTCAGCGCGATGCTGGCGCTGAAGGGTGAGCAGGCGACCCTCGACTGGCTGAAGGCGATGAAAACCAACTTTGTCGCCTATAAAGGCAACAGCACGGTGATGAAAGCGGTCAACGCCGGGCAGATCGACGGCGGAGTGATCTACCATTACTATCGCTTCGTTGACCAGTCAAAAACCGGCGAGAACAGCAAAAACACCCAACTGTATTACTTCAAACACCAGGATCCGGGGGCCTTCGTCAGCATTTCCGGCGGCGGCGTGCTGGCCTCCAGCAAACATAAAGCACAGGCGCAGGCCTTTATTAAGTGGATCACCGGTAAGCAGGGACAGGATGCGCTGCGCACCAATAACGCCTTCGAATATGCGGTGGGGGTAGACGCGGCCTCTAACCCGAAACTGACTCCGCTGAAAGATCTGGATGCCCCGAAGGTGGAACCTTCCTCGCTGAATAGTAAAAAGGTCATTGAACTGATGACGCAGGCTGGCCTGCTCTGATCCTGAGGAAGTGATGTAGCTATGTCTGTTCTGAGTCTGTCGCTCGGAAAGAAAACAGGACGCCTGCCTGAGCGCAGGCGTCCTGCATTTCCGATGGTTGCCTTAGCGCTCTTGTTTTCATTGCTGGCGCTGTTGCCGTTAGGGTTTGTGGTGGCGGTCGGATTCGATACCGGCTGGCCGACAATCAAAGCGCTGGTCTTTCGCCCGCGGGTAGGCGAACTGCTCAGCAATACCCTGTGGCTGACGGTGCTGACTGTCCCCATCAGCATTGTGCTTGGCGTGACGCTGGCCTGGCTGACGGAACGTACCGCGCTTGCCGGGCGGCAGCTGTGGTCGGCGCTGGCGGTGGCCCCGCTGGCCATTCCGGCCTTTGTCCAGAGCTACGCCTGGATCAGCGCTGTGCCCTCGCTGCATGGCCTGGGCGCTGGGGTGTTTCTCTCGGTGCTGGCCTACTATCCGTTTATCTATATGCCGGTGGCGGCCGTGCTGCGCCGACTCGATCCCACCCTTGAGGATGTCGCCGCGTCGCTGGGCACGCCGCCGTGGAAAGTGTTTTTCCGGGTGGTGCTTCCGCAGCTGCGGCTGGCCGTCTGCGGCGGTGCGCTGCTGGTGGCCCTGCATCTGCTGGCGGAATATGGTCTGTATGTGATGATCCGCTTCGATACTTTCACTACCGCCATTTACGATCAGTTCCAGTCGACCTTCAGCGGTCCGGCCGCCAATATGCTGGCGGGCGTGCTGGCTCTGTGTTGTCTGGCGATCCTGCTGCTGGAGAGCGCTTCGCGTGGTAAAGCGCGCTATGCGCGTATCGGCGCCGGGGCGGCGCGCGAGCAGAAGCGCCTGGTGCTGGGGAAAGGGGCCGCCTTCGGCGCGCAGCTGCTGCTTCTGCTGCTGGTGCTGCTGGCGATGGGGGTGCCGTTGCTGGTCCTGGGGCGCTGGCTGTGGCTGGGCGGTATCGATAACTGGCTACATGCCGATCTGTGGCATTCCCTGCGCCAGACTCTGTTGCTGGGGGCGGGCGGGGCGCTGCTGACGACGGTCTGCGCGATCCCCATCGCCTGGCTCGGCGTGCGCTATCCGCGTCCGCTGTTCCGCCTGCTGGAGGGGTGTAATTACATCACCAGTTCGCTGCCCGGCATTGTGACCGCGCTGGCGCTGGTCACCGTCACCATCCACTATGCCCGTCCGGTGTACCAGACCGAAGTGACGCTGTTTCTGGCCTATTTGTTAATGTTTATGCCGCGGGCGCTGATTAACCTGCGCGCCGGTATCGCCCAGGCGCCGGTGGAGCTGGAAAACGTCGCCCGCAGTCTCGGACGCAGCCCGGCTCGCGCCCTGTGGAGTATCACCATGCGACTAGCCGCCCCGGGGGCGGCCGCCGGCGCCGCGCTGGTTTTCCTTGGCGTCAGCAATGAGCTTACCGCCACGCTGCTGCTCTCGCCGTTAGGCACCCGCACGTTGTCGACCGGCTTCTGGGCGTTAACCAGCGAGATCGACTATGTGGCGGCGGCGCCCTACGCGCTGTTGATGATCATCATTTCGCTGCCGCTGACGGCGGTTCTCTATATGCAGTCGAAAAAAATGGCAGGGTTGTAACATGCTGGAATTGTCTTCTGTTTCGAAATCCTTCGCCGATGCGCAGGTCCTCGATAATATTCATCTTCAGGTGGCTCCGGGTAGCCGGACGGCAATTGTGGGTCCGTCGGGTTCGGGAAAAACCACGCTGCTGCGCATCCTTGCCGGTTTCGAAACGCCCGACAGCGGACGCATCGTGATGCACGGCGCGCCTCTGTTTGCCGAGGGCGTGTTTGTTCCTGCCCACCAGCGACGGATCGGCTACGTTCCGCAGGAGGGGGCGCTATTTCCTCACCTCAATGTCGCGGACAATATCGCCTGGGGGCTGGACGCCAGCCGCGAGGAAAAACGTCGCCGGGTGGGCGCACTGATGGAGATGGTCGCCCTTGACCATAGCCTGGCGCGCCACTGGCCGCATGAGATCTCCGGCGGCCAGCAGCAGCGTGTGGCCCTGGCTCGCGCCCTGGCCCAGCAGCCGGCGCTGATGCTGCTCGATGAGCCCTTTTCTGCCCTGGACACAGGACTGCGCGCCAGCACACGCAAAGCGACCGCCGATCTGCTGGCGGAGACCGGCATCGCCTCGATTCTGGTGACTCATGACCAGACCGAAGCGCTGTCGTTCGCCACACAGGTGGCGGTGATGCGCCAGGGACGTTTCGCCCAGGTGGGTACCCCGCTGACGGTTTACTCGCAGCCGGTGGACGAAGAGACGGCGCTGTTTCTCGGCGATGCCCTGATCCTCCCCGCACGGCTGAGCCCCGGGCGGGCCAGCTGCGCGCTGGGCGACCTGGCGACAGACGCAGCGCATCCTGCTGGTGAAGGTAAGGTGATGTTGCGTCCGGAGCAGCTGAGCGTCAGCGTGAGCGGACCACAGGAAAGTACCGCCACCATCCGCGATGTTGATTTCTCCGGCCAGCTCTCCACGCTGACGCTGTCGATGTCCGGGCACGATCGGCCGATTGTTCTGCGAACCGTAAGCCAGCCGGCGTGGCAGCCAGGCGCGACGGTGCGACTGACGGTCAGCGGCAAGGCGCGCGTGTTCAGCGGCTAATCTCTGAGCAGGCGCCGCCGGATATCGGTGGCGCCGCACGGAAAGCTAATCAACTGGCGGATTTAGCCGATAGTATCCGCGCCACTGACCTCGTCGCCATGGAGTGGTAGTACGTTGGAACAATTCCGCGGGGTCAGTCTACCTCACCGCCGTTTTGTCGGCGCGTCGCTTTTTCATTCGTCCCGCTGCGCTTAACTGCTATCCTGTCCCGCGATCGGCCCTGTTGTTACCGTGAGACATCGTTATGCCTGAATGCCATACTCCTGCGAATCGCTCCATTCCGTCCGCTTTGGCGCGGGGTACGCTGCTGCCTGCGCTGCTGGTCATCGTCGCCGTCGCTGTCGGCTGTGCGCTGGTGTCGCCGCCGATCGGCACGTGGCGTGAGATCCTGGCCAACCCCGGGCTCTATATCGATTTGCTGGCGCTGCTGTTTCTGGTGTTTATGCTGTGGAGCTCAGCAAAGGTGCGGATGAGCCATATCGCCGTCAACTGGGTGCGCTATGGGCTGCTGCTGTGGATTGCTGGCGGCACGTTCGATGTGATGGATGAGATAGTGGTTCAGCCGCGCTGGATGGGTTATTACTGCGAAGATCTGCTGCGCCTCTCCGGGATGCTGCTGACCGTGGTGGGCGTCTACAAAATTATTGAGCGCATCAACCTATTGTACGTTGATGCGCGCTCGCAATCACTGAAGGACGAGCTCACTCAGTTGCCCAATCGCCGTTTTTTCATCGATACCATTCGCGAAAAGTCCGGGCATGCGCTGGGGCTCATGATTCTGGATATCGATTTTTTCAAGAAAATCAATGATACCTGGGGCCACCTGGTGGGGGATGAAGTGTTATTTTCCCTGGGGAAACAGCTGGCGAAACTGACCAGCGAGCAGGTCCTGCCGGCGCGTATTGGTGGGGAAGAGTTTGCCATTATCGTCGATGGCCTGTCGGAGCCTGAGCTGCACGTCCTGGCGCAGTCGATCCTCGACAATGCCCGCACCATCCTGATCAATCATCAGGCGCCGCTGTCGATCAGCATTGGCGTGGGAACCTGGCGGCCGGGCGAAGCGCAGGAGACGTTTATCCGCAAAGTCGACGAGGCACTGTACAAGGCCAAGCACAACGGGCGTGGGCGCGTGGAGTGGGCGTAATATTCCGACACGGCAGGTTAGGTCTGCTGC
>ERZ781275.603-NODE-603-length-38410-cov-3.153618_pt1 | contig 38410 bp, 39 predicted proteins | sample MGYA00375853_ERZ781275 | MGnify/ENA primary metagenome ERZ781275 (study PRJEB29790, sample SAMN03653691) | human gut metagenome | host: Homo sapiens | place: USA: Dallas, Texas | collected 2012-07-23 | study: EMG produced TPA metagenomics assembly of the Gut...
CTGGGCGATGCGCTGGAGCTTATCTATGTCGCACCGTGGACTGTGATGCTGCCCGGGGCCGCGATTATGCTCAGCGTACTGCTGGTCAACCTGCTGGGCGACGGTATTCGCCGGGCGATCATTGCCGGGGTAGAATAATGCCGTTACTCGATATTCGTCACTTAACCATCGAATTTAAAACCAACGAAGGCTGGGTGAAAGCCGTCGATCGTGTCAGCCTGACCCTGACCGAAGGCGAAATCCGTGGCCTGGTCGGGGAATCCGGCTCCGGGAAGAGCCTGATCGCCAAAGCTATCTGCGGCGTGACAAAGGACAACTGGCGGGTCACGGCCGACCGCATGCGCTTCGACGACATCGACCTGCTGCGGCTGTCGAACCGCGAGCGCCGAAAACTGATCGGCCACAACGTGTCGATGATATTCCAGGAACCGCAGTCGTGCCTCGATCCCTCTGAGCGCATCGGCCAGCAGCTGATCCAGAGTATCCCCGGCTGGACCTACAAAGGGCGCTGGTGGCAGCGGCTGGGCTGGCGCAAGCGGCGGGCCATCGAGCTGTTGCACCGCGTCGGGATTAAAGATCACAAAGACGCCATGCGCAGCTTTCCCTATCAGCTGACCGAAGGCGAGTGCCAGAAGGTGATGATTGCCATCGCCCTGGCCAACCAGCCGCGCCTGCTGATCGCCGATGAGCCGACCAACGCCATGGAGCCAACGACTCAGGCGCAGATTATCCGCCTGCTGACGCGGCTAAACCAGAACAACAACACCACTATTTTGCTGATCAGCCACGACCTGCAGATGCTCAGCAAATGGGCGGATAAAATCAACGTCATGTACTGCGGGCAGACGGTGGAGAGCGGGCCAAGCGAAGAGCTGATCACCCTGCCGCATCACCCCTACACCCAGGCGTTAATCCGCGCGATCCCGGATTTTGGCAGCGCCATGCCGCATAAAAGCCGCCTCAACACCCTGCCGGGGGCGATCCCGCTACTGGAGCAGCTGCCCATCGGCTGCCGGCTGGGGCCCCGCTGCCCGTACGCCCAGCGCGAGTGTATTGAAACGCCGCGTCTTACCGGGGTGCGCAATCACCTGTACGCCTGTCATTTCCCGCTGAACATGGAGAAAGAGTGAAATGGTCGAAACATTGCTGGAAGTGCGCCAACTCAGTAAGACCTTTCGCTACCGCACCGGCTGGTTTCACCGCCAGACGGTGGAGGCGGTTAAGCCGCTGAGTTTTACCCTGCGCGAACGGCAGACGCTGGCGATTATCGGCGAGAATGGCTCCGGAAAATCCACCCTCGCGAAGATGCTGGCGGGCATGGTGGAGCCCACCAGCGGCGAGGTGCTGATCGACGACCATCCGTTGACCTTCGGGGATTACTCCTACCGCAGCCAGAAAATTCGCATGATCTTTCAGGATCCGTCGACGTCGCTAAACCCGCGCCAGCGCATCTCGCAGATCCTCGATTTTCCGCTGCGGCTGAATACCGATCTCGACGCCGAAGCGCGACAGAAGCAGATCATCGACACCCTGCGCATGGTCGGCCTGCTGCCGGACCACGTCAGCTACTATCCCCATATGCTGGCCCCGGGTCAGAAGCAGCGTCTTGGCCTCGCCCGGGCGCTGATCCTGCGCCCGAAGGTCATCGTCTGCGATGAGGCGCTGGCCTCGCTGGATATGTCGATGCGCTCCCAGCTCATCAACCTGATGCTGGAGCTGCAGGAGAAACAGGGCATCTCCTACATCTATGTCACCCAGCACCTGGGCATGATGAAGCACATCAGCGATCAGGTGCTGGTGATGCATAACGGGGAAGTGGTTGAGCGCGGCAGCACCGCCGATGTGCTGGCCTCACCGCTGCACGACCTGACCCGACGTCTGATTGCCGGCCATTTCGGTGAGGCTCTCACCGCCGACGCCTGGCGCAAAGACGGCAAATAGCGTCGTCTCATTCACCTCGCCCGCTGACCTCACGCCGGCGCGTGGCCAGCGGTTCGCTTAAGGATGGCCACCGCGCTGGCAATGTCCGGCGCCAGCCAACGATCGTCCTCCCAGCCAGGCACGCTTTCGCGCAGCAGGTCTCGCGCCCGGCGCGTGCCCGCGGCCAGCTTCTGCGGCTCGTGAAAATCGAGCCCCTGGGCAGCGAGTAAATATTCGATGCCGAGGATCTGATAGAGGTTGCCCAGCAGGCGCTGCAGTTTCAGCGCAGCGCTGGTGCCCAGACTTAAATGATCCTCCTGCAACGCCGAGGTAACAAAATTATCCAGCACCGCTGGCTGCGCCAGCTGCTTGTTTTCCGCGCACAACGACGCGGCGACGTACTGGGCAATCATCATCCCTGAATTCACGCCCGGTCGGGCGACCAGGAACGCCGGCAGCCCGCTCACCAGAGGATTCACCAGCCGGTCAAGGCGTCGTTCAGCGATAGCGCCCAGCTCTGCCATGGCAATGGCCAGCAAATCGCAGGCCATTGCCACTGATTCGCCGTGCGGATGCGCCTGGGAGACCACCCGCCACTGCTCAACGGTCCCCAGGATCAGCGGATTATCGGTACAGGCGTTGAGTTCGATATTTATCTGCGTCTGCGCGTGGCTAAACTGATCGCGGCAAGCGCCATGCACCTGAGGCATCGAGCGAAGGCTTAGCGCATCCTGGGTGCGAAGTCCTTGACTTTCGGCCAGCAGAGGGCTGTCCGCCAGCAGCTCACGCAGCCGCTGGCCGCTGGTCTGGATACCGGGGCTGGCTTTCAGCGCCAGGATCTCGGCATCGAATGCCACAAGCTGGCCGCGCAGCGCTTCAAAGCTCATCGCGCCGGTTACATCGGCCCAGTCCATTAAGCGCTCGGCGTCGTCTAACGCCAGACAGGCCAGACCGGTCATGCACGGCGTACCGTTGACCAGACTCAGCCCCTCTTTCGCTCCCGGCGCGATGGGCTGCAGATTCAGCTGCGACAGGACCTCTGCCGCAGGCCACGTTCGCCCCTGCCACAGCACATCGCCAACCCCCATCAGGGCCAGGCCAATATGCGCCATATGCGTTAAATAGCCAACTGACCCCTGGGAGGGCACCTGAGGGGTGACGCCATGCTGCAAAAACGCCAACAGCTGCTGCACTATCCCGGCGGAGATCCCGGATTTACCGTGGCTGAAATTGGCCACCGCGGCGCACATAATTGCCCGGGTTGGGGCGACCTCCAGCAACGGTCCCACCCCGCAGGCATGGCTGAGCAACGTATTGCGCGACAGCTGGTGCAGCTGCGCTTCCGGCAGCGTAATATTGCACAGCGCCCCCAGCCCGGTATTGATCCCATAGGCTACCTGGCCGGCTTTAACGATATGCTGGACGATCGCCCGTCCTTGCGCGATACGCGCCCAGGCGCTGTCGCTGAGGCTCAAGGTCGCCTCGCCCCGGGCGACGCAAGCCACCTCCTGCCAGCGTATCGGCGCATCGCCCCACTGGATCATTTTCATACGACCTGTCCTGGCTGTTGATGGCTGGAGATAAATTGCTTAAAGCGCGCGGATCCCTGGCTGCCAAACAGCGCCTCAGGCGCGCCGTCGCAGTCAATCGTCCCCTGGTGCATAAAGACCACCCGGTTGGAGACATGGCGGGCGAATCCCAGCTCGTGGGTGACCACCAGCATCGTCCGTCCCTCCTCCGCCAGGCTGCGCATCACCTTTAGCACCTCGCCGACCAGTTCAGGATCCAGCGCTGAGGTGGGTTCATCAAAGAGCATGACGTCCGGCTCCATCGCCAGCGCGCGGGCTATCGCCACGCGCTGCTGCTGGCCGCCGGAGAGCTGCGCCGGATAAAAATCCTTTCGGTTCAACATCCCCACCCGCTCCAGCAGCTGCTCGGCCTGTTCAATGCAGGTCCGTTTATCGCGTTTGAGCACATAATGCGGCCCCTCAATGACATTCTGCAGGACCGTCATATGCGACCACAGGTTAAAACTTTGGAAGACCATCCCCAGCCGCGAGCGCAGGCGTTCTATCTGCCGGGGATTCGCCGCCAGCCGATGCCCGCGAGCGTGGTGTTTCATTTCAATCGTCTCCCCGCCGACGCTGACCACTCCGGCATCGGGCGTTTCCAGCAGGTTAATGCAGCGCAGCAGCGTACTTTTACCGGAGCCGCTGGCGCCAAGGATCGAAATAACATCGCCCTGCTGCGCCTGGATGGTGATCCCCTTCAGGACATCCAGGGAGCCAAAGGACTTATGAATATCGCTGACCGATAAGGTCACCGGACGTGAATCGAGCATCTTACTCTCCTTTGGTTATCGGCTTGAGCGACACGGTCGCAGGATTTGGCCTGGTATGCGGGGTTAAACGCCGTTCAAGCAGGGCGTACAATTGCACAATGATGAAATTGAGCAGCAGGTAGATGGCCGCCGCGCAGAGAAATACCTCCATCGTCCGGTAGGTACGCTGAATAATCTGTTGGGCCACCCCCGTGACGTCCCAGACGGTCACCAGGCTTGCCAGCGCCGTCGACTTGACCAACAAAATGGCCTCCGTGGAGTAGGCTGGTAGCGCATAGCGCAGCATCACCGGGGCAATGATCCGCCGCAGCAGCAGCCAGCGCGACATACCGCAAGCCTGGCCGGCTTCAATCTGGCCCGGCGGTATCGCCAGCAACCCGCCGCGCAGAATTTCCGCGGTATAGGCCGCCGTACAGAGCGCCAGCGCCAGAACGGCGCAGATGAAGGGTTCGCGCAGCAGCGGCCACAGGAAACTGTGGCGGATCACCCCAAACTGACCCAGCCCGTAATAAATGAGAAACAACTGGATCAGCAATGGCGAGCCGCGAAAGATGAGGATATAGCCTTTGGCGAAGCCGCTTGCCAGCGGCCAGCGGCTCATTCGCAGCGCCAGAACGCCAAGGGCCAGCACGCCGCCAAGCATAAAAGAGCAGATAAAGAGCCCCAGCGTCACCGGCAGCGCCGCGCCGAGCTTCAACAACGTCTCACCGAGGAAGGCAAAATCGATAATCATACAGGCTCCTTACGCCTGCGCGGCGCTGCGACGCAGCCAGGCGCGGTTCAGATGGCTCTCCGCCCGGGTAAACGCGCGGTTAGAGAGCAGCGTCAGGATCAAATAGCAACCGCCGCCGATGAGATAGAACAGGAAATAATCGCGGGTAGAGCCAGCGGCAATCTGGCTGGCGCGCATCAATTCAACCATCCCGGTCACTGATACCAGCGCCGAATCTTTGAGGCTCATCTGCCAGACGTTGGACAACCCCGGCAGCGAATAACGGACAATCTGCGGCAGCAGGATGCGCTGCAGGATCCGCCAGCGCGGCATGCCAATGGCGGTAGCTGCCTCCACTTCACCGGGCATCAACGCCAGGCGAGCAGCACGGTAGACTTCCGCCTGATACGAGGAGGAGATCAAACCAATCGCCAGGGCGCCAATCAGAAATGGCGGCACCTCAATAAAGCCGTCTGCGCCAAACAGGCGACCCAGCCATGAAATCATCCCTGAGCCGCCAAAATAGAACAGATAGATCACCAGTAATTCAGGGATACCGCGGAATACCACCGACCAGGCGGCGCCGAACAAGCGCGCTGGCGCGTGCCGGGACAATTTTGCGGCGGCGATGACGCCGCCCACGCCCGCACCGACGGCCAGCGCTGCAAGCGACAGCAGCAACGTGGTCAGCGTTGCGCTGAGGATCAGCGTCCCCCACCCGTTTTCACCCAAACTCAGAAGATTTAACATGGTTGCCTCGCTCAGGGAGTCACGTCGCTTTTAAACCATTTCTCACTCAGTTTTTTTACCGTCCCATCGGCCAGCGCCGCCTGAATGGCGCTATCCAGTTTCGCTTTGAGATCGGTATCGGTAAGGCGCACACCCATCGCCTCACCGCCTCCCCAGATTGGGCCGCTCATCAGCGGACCGCTCAATGCCAGATTGCTATTCTCCGGACGCGACAGGGTGGTGTTGGCAAAGGTAATATCATCAAACACCGCATCGATGCGCTCAGCCTGCAGGTCGAGGATCGCATCCGCTGAGTTGTTATATTCCCGGACGTCAGCGATATCCTTGAAATACTTATCAATAAACGGGGTGTAGACGGTGCCGGAAGCGATGCCGATGGTTTTCCCTTTCAACGCCGCGCGCAGAGGCGCAATCGCCGCCTGAATCTCTTTCTCATCATCATGAAGTTTGACCGCCGGGGACGGCGGTAGCAGCGACCCTTTTACCGCAATGAAAGAGGCCGGCGTGGCAGCGTATGCCTGGGTAAACGCCACTACCTTCGAACGCTCTGGGGTGACGACGATAGCATCCATGATCACGTCATATTTTCCGGCGTTAAGTCCGGCAATCATGCCATCCCAGTTCTGCACCACCAGTTTGCATTCGATCTGCATTCGCTGGCATAAATTCGCCATTAGCTCGGGCTCGAAGCCGCTGAGTTTCCCTCCGGGAAGCGTCAGATTCCAGGGCTCATAGCCGCCTTCCGTAGCGATGGTGATCGATTTCCACTCTTTAGCGTATGTTGAGCCACCAGACAGCAGTAGCCCCGAAAACAGGGTGACCAGGCAGGCCTGGCGGAAAGTAATACGCTGTTGCATTTTCATTCTCCCGATCGCGTTTTGTCATGATGGCTCTGGTCACGGCGATAAGATAATTCGCAGATGACTGCTCATGTATATACAAGCATTGACAAACACGCACACGCGCTCAATGATGGATTTGTGAGCCCTGTTGTAAATAATTTGTAAGCACATTGAGACAAGCGTGTAACAAATACTATCCACTCCAGATTTCCGCCGAGCAAACTATGATCACGTATTTTGATTACGCTACTTTACCCGTCACGCCGTGGAAGAACGGTGCCGGCGCCACGCGGGAAATTATCGCCGTTCCTTCCGTAGATGCCCCTTTTCTCTGGCGCGCGAGCATTGCCACCCTGCAGGCCGATGGCCCTTTCTCCCCCTTTCCCGGGGTCGACCGGACGATCGTCCTGCTGGCGGGGCAACCGCTACGGCTGCGCGGGGAGGAGATCGACCATCCGCTGGCGCTCTGGCAGCCGTGGGCATTCCCCGGCGAATGGGAGCTGTCCAGCGTCGGGATCGTTGAGCCTGGACTGGACTTCAATGTCATGACCCAGCGGGGTCGAGCCTCAGCGAAGGTTGAAGTGGTGAGCGACCGGCAGCGAGCGGCCACCGAAGGCGTCGCTTATGTGCTGCAGGGGGAGTGGGATCTGGCCGGGCGGCGCTGCGCCGCCGGCAGCGGTCTCTGCTGGCGCGGCAACGCCGCGGGCGAGCTGCGGCCTCTCGGTGCCGATGGGCGCCTCCTGCTGGCAACGATTGCGCTCAAATAATCAGCTGAGAAAAGGGTATACTTGAGCCATCACGATCGGCTTTTGCCCCGCGCGGCGCGGGCCGGCTGAAAAATATCGTGACACAAGGGGTCGTCAGTGGGATATAATTCCTGGCTAAATTTGAGTTATTTTGAAATAACAATGTTAACGTTATGATTGTTAAAGTAAAAATAAGCAATAACGATAAGGATTAAAGCTATGGGTTTTCTTTCCGGTAAGCGCATTTTGATCACTGGCGTCGCCAGCAAACTGTCCATCGCCTACGGTATTGCGCAGGCAATGCACCGCGAAGGCGCGGAACTGGCATTCACCTATCAGAATGAAAAACTGAAAGGTCGCGTTGAAGAGTTTGCTGCCGCGCTGGGTTCTGACATTGTGCTGCCGTGCGACGTTGCTGAAGACGAGAGCATCACCGCGCTGTTCACCGAGCTGGAAAAAGTCTGGCCAAAATTCGATGGTTTCGTCCACTCTATCGGTTATGCCCCGGCTGACCAGTTAGACGGCGACTACGTCAACGCGGTCACCCGCGAAGGTTTCAAAATCGCGCACGACATCAGCGCCTACAGCTTCGTGGCGATGGCCAAAGCCTGCCGCACAATGCTGAACCCGGGCTCTGCTCTGCTGACGCTCTCCTACCTGGGCGCCGAGCGCGCGATCCCGAACTACAACGTCATGGGTCTGGCGAAAGCCTCTCTGGAAGCTAACGTGCGCTATATGGCGAACGCGATGGGTCCGGAAGGCGTTCGCGTCAACGCTATCTCCGCCGGTCCGATCCGTACCCTGGCCGCGTCCGGTATCAAAGATTTCCGTAAAATGCTGGCGCACTGCGAAGCGGTCACCCCGATCCGTCGCACCGTCACCATTGAAGACGTGGGTAACAGCGCAGCCTTCCTGTGCTCCAACCTGTCTGCGGGTATCTCCGGTGAAGTCGTTCACGTTGACGGCGGGTTCAATATCGCCGCCATGAACGAGCTGGAACTGAAATAAGTTCCTTACCCTCCTCGCCCCGGTGAGGAGGGCTCTCCCTTCCCAGGCCTTGTGCCCCCCCTGTTATTCCAATCGGCTATTTGTTAGCACGTATCAATATTTTCTCCTGCTTCCGGGTTACGCCAGGATAGTTCTGCATAAACGATCCGCGGAACGGCGGTTCGCCACATACCGAACAAGGAAAGCCCATGGAGCCACGCCGCGTGAATGGCAAAAACCACTGGTATCACGAAACCCAGTCAACAATCTGCCCGGTGGATGTCCTGCCGCTCGTCCCTGAAGCCGCCCATGTTGAAGACCGCTTTTTGCTGGACCTGACGCTGCCGGACGCCTGGCTACACGCCCACGAAGGCTGGCTACGCCCCGCGCGCCAGCTGGCCGAGCGGCTGTTTCCCGACCAGGTGGCGGTGAGCCGCCTGCAAACCTTTACCGCCTACGATCGCCTGAGCACTGCGCTCACCGTCGCCCAGGTCTACGGCGTCCAGCGGCTGTGTAACCACTATGCCGCCCGCCTGGCGCCCCTGCCGGGGCCCGACTCTTCGCGCGAGAGCAACCGTCGTCTGGCGCAGATCACCCAATACGCTCGTCAGCTCGCCGGTTCACCCTCCGTCATTAACGCCCTTTCCCGCAGCCAGCTGGACGAAGTGGGCCTGACCAGTCGGGATATTATCCTGATCAACCAGATTATCGGTTTCGTCGGCTTCCAGGCGCGGGCGATTGCCGTGCTGCAGGCGGCCCAGGGCTTCCCGGTGCGCTGGATCCCCGGTATGCCGCAGCAAGAGGAGGCGCCCGCCGACCTGTTCGTCAACCCACCAGGAGAGTGGGTAACCGACATTGAGGATCCCGATCTGCAGTATGCCGATGACGAGCGCCAGCGGCGTATCGCCAGCTGGCAGTCACTGCCCGGCCTGGGCCCGCTGGCTCCGTTGCTGGCCTGCGACCCGCAGCTGATAGCGCCTCTGGAGACGCTGTTACGCCAGCTCAGCGGCAACGGTACCTTTGGCCCGCAGGTCGCCTTACTCACCGCGCGCACCAATGGCAGCGCCACCTGTTTTGACGCCTGGCTCTCCCACTGGCACGGTGAAGAAGCGTTCGGCAGCCATTTGCGCGAGGGCGATCAGGCTCTCCATCGCTGGCTTGGGCAGCATCCGCGGTCGCGCGCGCTCGTTACCGCGGTACAGTTGTTAACCCGCTCCCCGGACCGGTTTAGCGCCGCCCAGTTAACACCCCTCGGCGAATATGCACTCTCAGCGGAACAGGCGATCGATCTGTTAACCTGGAGCGGACTATGCGGCTGGATGAATCGTCTGAAAATCGCCCTCGGCTATGTGCGTCAGCAGACGTAAATTGCTGAAACAGCGCTTGCTGCGACAGGCATAATCGCGTAAAAATGTCAGCCGCTCTTTTAGCCACGAAAATACCTAATTATGTTTCAGGATAACCCGCTGCTAGCGCAGCTTAAACAGCAACTGCATTCCCAGACGCCGCGTGCGGAAGGGGTCGTTAAGGGCACGGAAAAGGGCTTTGGCTTCCTCGAAGTGGACGCTCAGAAGAGCTACTTCATTCCGCCGCCGCAGATGAAAAAAGTGATGCATGGCGACCGTATCGTTGCGGTGATCCATTCTGAAAAAGAACGCGAAAGCGCCGAACCGGAATCGCTGGTTGAGCCCTTCCTGACCCGTTTCGTCGGTAAAGTCCAGAAGAAAGACGATCGCCTCGCTATCGTTCCTGACCATCCGCTGCTGAAAGACGCCATTCCCTGCCGCGCCGCCCGTGGCGTTGAGCATGATTTCAAACAGGGTGACTGGGCCGTCGCAGAAATGCGCCGTCATCCATTAAAAGGCGACCGCGGATTTTACGCGGAGCTGACCCAGTTCATCACCTTCAGCGACGATCACTTCGTCCCGTGGTGGGTGACGCTGGCGCGCCATAATCTTGAGAAAGAGGCACCGGACGGCGTCGCCACCGAGATGCTCGACGAAGGGCTGACTCGCCGCGATTTGACCGCCCTCGACTTCGTCACCATTGACAGCGCCAGTACCGAAGATATGGACGATGCGCTGTATGTCGAATCTGGCGCCGACGGCAAACTGTTGCTGACGGTGGCGATCGCTGACCCGACCGCGTGGATTGCCGAAGGCAGCAAGCTGGATAACGCCGCAAAAGTACGCGCCTTTACCAACTATCTGCCGGGCTTCAACATCCCGATGCTGCCGCGCGAACTGTCAGACGACCTGTGTTCCCTGCGTGCCAATGAAGTGCGCCCGGTGCTGGCCTGCCGGATGACCCTGGCGGCCGATGGCACCATCGAAGACAATATCGAGTTCTTTGCCGCTACCATCGAATCAAAAGCCAAGCTGGCCTATGACGATGTCTCTGACTGGCTGGAAGGCCGCGGCAGCTGGCAGCCGGGCAGCGAGGCGATCGCGCAGCAAATTACGCTGCTGAAGGACGTGTGTCAGCGCCGCAGCGAATGGCGTCAGACCCACGCGCTGGTGTTTAAAGACCGCCCGGATTACCGTTTCGTCCTCGGCGAAAAAGGCGAAGTGCTGGACATCGTCGCGGAGCCGCGTCGTATTGCCAACCGTATTGTCGAAGAGTCGATGATCGCCGCCAACATCTGTGCCGCCCGCGTGCTGCGCGACAAGCTTGGCTTCGGCGTTTATAACGTCCACACCGGCTTCGACCCGGCGAATACCGAACAGCTGGCGGCCCTGCTGAAGACCCACGACGTACACGTTGATCCGACGGAAGTGCTCACCCTGGAAGGTTTCTGCAAGCTGCGCCGCGAACTGGACGCTCAGCCGACCGGTTTCCTCGACAGCCGCATACGTCGTTTCCAGTCGTTTGCTGAAATCAGCACCGAGCCGGGCCCCCACTTTGGTCTTGGTCTTGAGGCCTACGCCACCTGGACCTCGCCGATCCGTAAGTATGGCGACATGATCAACCACCGTCTGCTGAAGGCCATCATCAAAGGCGAAACCATTGCGCGCCCACAGGATGAAGCCACCGTGCAGATGGCGGAGCGCCGTCGTCTCAACCGCATGGCCGAACGCGATGTCGCCGACTGGCTGTATGCCCGTTTCCTCAACGATAAAGCCGGTACCGACACCCGCTTTGCGGCGGAGATCATCGACATCAGCCGCGGCGGAATGCGCGTACGTCTGGTGGACAATGGCGCGGTCGCCTTTATTCCGGCCCCGTTCCTCCACGCCGTGCGCGACGAACTGGTCTGCAGCCAGGAAAACGGCACCGTACAGATCAAGGGAGAAGTGGTCTACAAAGTGACCGATGTTATCGATGTCACTATCGCTGAAGTCCGCATGGAAACGCGTAGCATCATTGCTCGTCCGGCAGCCTGACGTCTCTTCACAGCGGTTCCTTCGGGAACCGCTCCTTCTTTCCTCCCTGTCCCGTCATTTCCGTCGCAACGATTAAGGTTGTGCGTTTTTTTCGCTTCTCTTTTTCACCCATTTTTAGCATCATTGATTTCATTCGTTTTTGTTACCAGGATAATGCCATGTCAGATGTGAATGCCCACCTGCTCGCCCAACGTATCGATACCGTGCTGGATATTCTGGTTGCCGGTGATTACCACTCTGCGATCCATAATCTGGAAATCCTCAAAGCGGAACTGCTGGCGCTGGCGGCAGACGACGCCGAGCAAAACAAACCACCCAAAGCGCCCTGGGAAATCTGATTATCGCCCACATGCCGCAACCGGCGATGCTGACCGGTTGCTCGCCGTATAGCCCCCTAACAGTGATGTTGCTATGAACGCCCGACAACAAAGTATTTTGCAAGTGGTCATCGATAAAGGCCGCATGAGCGTCGCCGATCTGGCGAAAATGACCGGTGTCTCAGAGGTTACCATCCGTCAGGATCTAAACCTGCTGGAGAAGCAGAGCTATCTGCGCCGCACCCATGGCTACGCCGTCCCATTGGACAGTGAAGATGTCGAAACCCGCATGATGACCCATTTCGCCATTAAGCGTGAACTGGCCAGCCGCGCCGCGGCGCTGGTGAATGCCGGCGAAACGGTATTTATCGAAAACGGCAGCAGCAACGCCCTGCTGGCGCGCACCCTGGCTGAACGCGGCGATATCACCATCATCACCGTCAGCAGCTATATCGCCCATCTGCTGAAAGAGACGCCGGGAGAGGTGATCCTGCTGGGCGGGATTTACCAGAAACGCAGTGAAAGTATGGTTGGCCCACTGACCCGCCAGTTCATTCAACAGGTGCATTTCAGTAAGGCCTTCATCGGGATCGATGGCTGGCAGGCGGAAACCGGCTTTACTGGCCGCGATATGATGCGTGCGGACGTGGTTAACGCCGTTCTGAGAAGCACTGCGAAGCGATTATCCTCAGCGACAGCTCAAAATTCAGCGCGGTGCACCCCTATCCGCTTGGCCCAGCCGGCCGCTTTAATCGCGTTATCACCGACGATCGTCTGCCGAACGACTGCCGTGAGCAGTTGTTGCGCAGCGGCCTGACCGTCGATATTGTGCCATACATCTGATATTCCACCCGCCCCGTGCCCTGCCACCGCGCCGAACGGGGCGAAATTACGCTCTGAGAGTATTCCGAGCCGGTAATTAAGATTTTTTACCTGACGATAAATTTAAAAAAAAGTAGAATTATTATTAGCGATATAACAGGAAGTGACTATCACCTGCGTGATTTTCGTGATACCTGCGCACCCTAACTTCATGGAATTGCCCTAAAGCTGCTTCATCAGGCTATGCTTAAAGGAGCGCTGTAATCCATGAATAGATTATTCAGGAGAAAAAAATGATGACTTCAACGAGCAAAAAAATGGCTGCTGTTGTTCTGGCTGTCACTGTAGCAATGTCTCTGAGCGCTTGCTCTAACATGTCTAAACGCGATCGTAACACGGCTATCGGTGCTGGCGCCGGCGCTATCGGTGGTGCGGTGTTAACTGACGGTAGCGCACTCGGTACCCTGGGTGGCGCAGCAGTCGGTGGTATTATTGGTCACCAGGTCGGCAAATAATATAATTACCTGACGAAATAAAAGAATAATTCATACGAATTGACTTACGCACGTTAAATCATTCAAGGCCGCGGCATTCACCGCGGCCTTGTTATTTCACCTGGCCATTAATTAGGGTTAAAAAACGATTAGCCGCCAGCTAACTTCACTTTCATCCCTTTCGCCTCTAGCAGCGCCTTAAGTAAATCCCGTTTGTCGCCCTGGATCTCAATCACACCCTCTTTCACCGCGCCGCCGCAGCCGCATTTCTTCTTCAGCTCCGCCGCCAGGGCAGTGAGTGCCGCATCGTCGGCATCAATCCCGCTAATCAGACAGACGCCCTTGCCCTTGCGGCCGCTGGTCTGGCGCTGGATCCGCACTATGCCGTCGCCTTTCGGGCGCACCGGCGCCGGTTTCGCCTCGTCGATACGCCCGGTTTCGGTGGAGTAGACCAGGCGGCTGTTGGAATCGCTCATTATGCCCCCTTGCGCAGAGAATCGTTGATCGCCCGCAGCGTCGCGGCAGGATCGGTCGACTGGGTAACCGGGCGGCCAATGACCATATAGTCCACCCCTGACGCCTGAGCCTGCTCAGGCGTCATGATCCGCCGCTGATCGCCAGCGTCGCTGCCCTGCGGACGGATACCCGGGGTGACCAGCTTAAACGCCTGTCCCAGCTCATGCTTAAAGCGTACCGCCTCCTGAGCTGAACACACCACCCCGTCGAGGCCGCAGCGTTGGGTCAGCGCCGCCAGCTTCGCCGCGTAATCAGCCGGAGATAAGGTAATGCCCAGATCCTGCAGATCGCTGGACTCCATGCTGGTAAGGACGGTGACGGCGATGAGCAGCGGCGCGTCTTGACCAAAAGGCAGCAGCGCTTCGCGTGCCGCGGTCATCATCCGCGCGCCGCCGGAGGCATGGACATTCACCATCCATACGCCAAGCTCGGCCGCCGCCGCCACCGCGCGGGCGGTGGTGTTGGGAATATCGTGAAACTTAAGGTCCAGGAACACCTCAAACCCACGCTGATGCAGATCGCGGACAAACTGCGGTCCCAGCAGGGTGAACATCTCTTTGCCCACCTTCAGGCGGCAGTCGCGCGGGTCGATGCGGTCGACAAATGCCAGCGCTTTATCGCGATTATCATAGTCAAGCGCAACCACAACGGGAGAGGAAGTGACAGCGCGGGAAGATGGGATAGCTGTTGACGTCATGACCAGACCTTAGTGTTGATGGGCGCCAGAGGGCGCAAAAAAGGTAAACGGGCAGCATTCTACCTGTGAAGCTAACAAAATAACAGGCTGCTGTTTTGCCCTGCGCGGACGACGGCGATGCCGGGGCTGCAGACGGCGACGGGAAAGAAATGATAAGTATGTTGTAACTAAAGCGTCTGTTTTTTTGACCTTACTGGCCGTCGAGGCCGCGAATAGGTTTGATGGTCGCCCAGGAGCGGCAGGACGGACAATGCCAGTAGAGAGTATGAGCGGTAAAGCCGCATTTCTGGCAACGGTAGCGCGGTTTGCTACGCACCTGTTCGCCGACCATGTTTCGCAGCACCCCAAGACTTTCTTTCGCCCGTCCTTCTTCCGCTTCATTGAGATGGTAGTCCATCAGCTTATGGAAGACGCGCATGGTGGGATGGCGTTCCAGCTGCCGGGTCACGTAGTTTTGCGCCGCTTCGACCCCTTCCCGCTGCTCAAGGATCTGCGCCAGCATCAGTTCGGCGGTCGCCCCGGCGTTCTCCTCCACGCAGCGGCGCAGGAAAACTTCCCATTCATCGGCTTTGCCGAGCTGCTGATAGCAGGTCTGCAGCATCTCCAGCGTCTCACCCACCAGCTCTTTATCCTGATCGATAACCCGCTCGAGGCTTTCCACCGCTTTGGCGTAGTCGCCCTTCTCCATCCACACCCGACCCATCATGATCGACACCCGGGCGCTGTTGCGGTCCGCGGCGGCGCCTTTCTTCAACAGCGCCATCGCCTTATCCAGATCGTTGGCCGCCATCTGCTGCAGGGCCAGTTCGCACCAGAAGTTGGCGATTTCGCCACGATGCTTCTCTTTGCCCAGCTTCACCAGCCGCTCAGCCACCTCAATCGCCGACTGCCAGTCGCTGGTCGCCTGGTAGATCTGCAGCAGTTGCTGCAGCGCGCCGAGGCGAAAATCAGTCTCATCCACCAGCTGTTTGAACATGTCTTCCGCACGGTCATACAGCCCGGCGGCCATATAGTCGCGCCCCAGCTGCTGGACGGCCAACAGGCGCTGATCGTAGGTTAACGATGCGCTTTCCATCAGACTCTGGTGGATACGGATCGCGCGGTCGACCTCACCGCGCGAGCGGAACAGGTTGCCGAGCGTCAGGTGGGCCTCAACGGTGCCGGTATCCTCTTTCAGCATATCAAGGAACAGATCGACGGCTTTATCCTGCTGGTTGCTAAGCAGGAAGTTCACCCCCGCCACGTAATCCCGTGACAGGCGGCTCGCGTCGTCCTGTTTGGACTGTTGTGCACTTCTGCGCCCCATGTACCAGCCGTAGGCGGCGGCAACGGGTAAAAGCAGAAACAACAACTCCAGCATAAGAGGTTATTCCTTCACCGCAGGCACGCCTGCGTCGACAGTCGCCGGGCTGACAGGGGCAATCTGGTGCTCAAGGCGCTTAATTTTCCGCTCCGCGCGCGCCAGCGAGACGCGCACCCGCAGCCAGAACAGGCCGCAGATCAGCCAGCCGATGGCAAAGCCTGCGGCAAACAGCACCGCCAGCAGCGTCGAAATGCGGAATTCACCCTGAGCGAGCAAATAGTTGAAAGTGACCTGTTGGTCATTCTGCGCCCCCAGCGTCACTGAAATGACGAAGATTGCTAACACCAGTAAGAAAATGAGTAAATATTTCACATGACTTCCCGTTCTGTGGGTTGCGCGAAAAAAGCCCGCTTTCAGCCCTATAAAGTATCATTTTCGCCGCAGCGGTGGAACGAAAAAGCACGGCAACTCTACAGGATATGCGGTCGGATGCCGCTAAAATCAACATTATTCCGCTTCAGGCATCCGTTTTTTAATATCCTGCGCCTCTTCCCCCGGCGGCGAGAGCGGCCCGCAAAGACGCTGCGTCAGCCAGCAGGCCACCGTGACCAGCACCCAGGAAATCAGCGTGGCGACAATAAGATCCAGTGGCCAGTGCATGCCGAGCGCCAGGCGACTGCCCATCACTGCCGTCGCCCACGCCAGCAGCACCGCGATCGTGCCCCAGCGCCGACGCGGCCACAACAGCCCGGCAGCGAGCAGCGCCCAGCTGGCGGCGAACATCGTGTGACCCGACGGGAAAGCAAAGCCTGTCTCTTTCTGCCAGTGCTTGCGTAAAAACGGCGGAATGTCCTGCGCCTGCGCCAGCTGCTCATGCACCAGTTTAGCGCGTTCTTTGCGCTTTAACGCGTAGAATTGCGTCACCGGCACCTGCCTTGTGTTTTCCAGCCAGATGACAAACGGTCTCGGCTCCTGAACCCGCGCCTTGACCCAGGATTTGGCCCCCTGTCCCACCAGGATGGCGGCGGCAAGAATGAGGAACAGGATCAGCGCCGCGCGCAGGCGAAAGCGCAGGCACCAGAGAAACCAGGCGCACAGCACAACATGGGTGATGATTCCCCACGGCTGGGTCACCGTTTCCGTCACCCACCAGAGGCTTTTCAGCCATGCCACCGGTAGTCCTGGCTGCCACAGCCAACCAGACAGCCAGACCGTGAGGGGCATGACCAGCAGCAGCGCCGCCGCAAGAGCGGTTCGTCGGGCAATCAACAGCATTTTCTCTCCTTCTCCTTGTAGATGAACATCATAGCGGAAAGTAGATCGTTTGTGCGCTTTCCGCGCGGCTAACCGTTCGCGATTAGGAGAACGTCCCGGCGTTGTGGCAAAATAGCGGTAAACAGAAAGCACATTCAGGTGCTGACAGAATCTGGAGAATCACATGCAGCTTAAACGTGTGGCAGAAGCCAAACTGCCAACCCCCTGGGGCGATTTCCTGATGGTGGGTTTTGAAGAACTGGCAACCGGACAGGATCATGTCGCGCTGGTGTACGGCGATATCTCAGGGCAGGCGCCGGTGCTCGCCCGCGTTCATTCAGAGTGTCTGACGGGCGATGCCCTGTTTAGCCTGCGCTGTGATTGCGGCTTTCAGCTGGAGGCGGCCCTGTCGCATATCGCCGAAGAAGGCCGGGGGATCCTGCTCTATCATCGTCAGGAAGGTCGCAACATTGGTTTATTGAATAAGATCCGCGCCTACGCGCTGCAGGATCAGGGGTATGACACTGTCGAAGCGAACCATCAGCTTGGCTTCGCCGCCGATGAACGCGACTTCACCCTGTGCGCCGATATGTTCAAACTGCTCAACGTAGAGCAGGTGCGACTGTTAACCAATAACCCGAAAAAAGTGGAAATCCTCAGCGAAGCCGGGATTAACATTGTGGAGCGCGTGCCGCTGATCGTCGGACGCAACCCGAAAAACGCCCATTATCTCGACACTAAAGCCGCCAAGATGGGCCACCTGCTCAACAGCAAGCCGGCGGAATAATACCGGCGACAGAGTAAAGAGAGGGCCAGCGATGCTGGCCCTTCGTTTTACAGCATATTGCGGATGACGTAGTGCAAGATGCCGTCGTTGCGGTAGTAGGTGAGCTCGGTCGCCGTGTCGATACGGCACCGGCAGGCGATCACCTCCTGCGAGCCGTCAGCGCGGGTGAGGGTCACCGGCACCGTGGCGCCAGGCTGTAGCGACTGCAGATTACTGACATCAATCCGCTCTTCACCGGTCAACTGTAGCGTTTTACGGGTGACGCCCTGCGGGAACTCCAGCGGCAGAATACCCATCCCGATCAGGTTGGAGCGGTGAATACGTTCGAAGGACTCGGCGATCACCACCCGGATCCCCAGCAGGCGCGGCCCCTTCGCCGCCCAGTCGCGGCTGGAACCCGAGCCATACTCCTTACCGGCAATCACCGCCAACGGTATCCCCTCGGCTTTATACAGCATCGCCGCATCGTATATCGCCACCGGTTCGCGGTCCGGCAGATGGCGGGTCATCCCCCCTTCCACCCCCGGCACCATTTCGTTGCGGATGCGGATATTGGCGAAGGTGCCGCGCATCATCACCTCATGGTTACCGCGACGGGAGCCGTAGGAGTTAAAGTCGCGCCGGGCAACCCCATGCTCCTGCAGATAGCGGCCTGCCGGACTATCGGCTTTGATGCTTCCTGCCGGCGAAATGTGGTCAGTGGTCACTGAATCGCCCAGCATGGCGAGGATCCGCGCGCCGTGAATATCCTCCACCGGCAGCGGCTCGACGCCCATCTCGTCAAAGAACGGCGACAGGCGAATGTAGGTCGAATCTTCCTGCCAGTCGTAGGTATCTGACGCCTCCACCTTGATCGCCCTCCACTCCTCAGTACCGGAAAACACTTCCGCGTACTCTTTGCGGAACATCTCCGTGGAGACCTGTTCCACCGCCCGGGCAATCTCCTCCCCGCTCGGCCAGATATCTTTCAGATAGACCGGCTCACCGTCGCTGCCCTGCCCCAGCGGCTCGCGGGTGAGATCGATGTTCATGTTCCCCGCCAGCGCGTAAGCGACCACCAGCGGCGGCGAGGCCAGCCAGTTGGTTTTCACCAGCGGGTGGATACGCCCTTCGAAGTTACGGTTGCCGGAGAGCACCGCCCCGACGGTGAGGTCGCCTTTTTTGATTGCTTCTTCAATCGGTTCCGGCAGCGGACCGGAGTTACCGATACAGGTGGTACAACCATACCCCACCAGATTGAAGCCGAGCTGGTCGAGGTAAGGCGTCAGGCCGGCATGGGCCAGATAATCTGACACCACTTTCGAGCCAGGGGCCAGGGAAGCTTTCACCCACGGCTGCGGCTGCAGGCCGCGTTCGACGGCTTTTTTCGCCAGCAGGCCGGCGGCCATCAGCACGCTGGGGTTGGAGGTATTGGTACAGGAAGTGATCGCCGCAATGGCCACCGCGCCATCCGGCAGCGAATAGTGATGCCCGTTCAGCGTATACGCCACCGGCTTGCGCTGACGCTGAAGGTGGTTAACCTCCAGTTCGCCGCTGGCGGCAAAGGCTTTCGGCACATCGCCGAGCGCCACGCGATCCTGCGGCCGCTTCGGCCCGGCGAGGCTCGCTTCAACGCTGCCCATATCCAGCGCCAGGGTACTGGTAAAGACCGGCTCATCGCCCGGCTGGCGCCACATGCCCTGCGCTTTGGCATAGGCTTCCACCAGCGCTACCTGTTCTTCGCTACGTCCGCTGAGACGCATATAGCTGAGCGTCACGTCATCGATCGGGAAGAAACCGCAGGTGGCGCCATACTCTGGCGCCATATTGGCGATGGTGGCGCGATCGGCCAGGGGCAAGGTATCCAGACCGTCACCGTAGAACTCGACAAATTTTCCGACCACGCCGTGCTGGCGCAGCATCTGGGTGACCGTCAGCACCAGGTCAGTAGCGGTAATACCTTCGCGCAATTTGCCGCTGAGCTTAAAGCCGACCACGTCCGGGATCAGCATCGACACCGGCTGGCCGAGCATGGCGGCTTCCGCTTCAATCCCGCCCACGCCCCAGCCCAGCACGCCGAGCCCGTTAATCATGGTGGTATGGGAGTCGGTGCCCACCAGGGTATCCGGCCACGCCATCCACTTTCCGTTCACCTCTTCGCTCCACACCGCCCGTCCGAGATATTCCAGGTTGACCTGGTGGCAAATCCCGGTGCCCGGCGGCACCACGCTGAATCGGCTGAAGGCCTGCTGCCCCCAGCGCAGAAAAGCGTAGCGTTCGTGGTTCCGCTCCATTTCCAGGCGGACGTTGTCTTCGAAGGCCTCGTCGTCGCCGAAGCGGTCGACGGTCACCGAGTGGTCGATCACCAGGTCGACCGGCGAAAGCGGGTTCACCTTCGAGGTATCCCCGCCCAGGCGTTTCACCGCCTCGCGCATGGCGGCCAGATCCACTACCGCCGGCACGCCGGTAAAGTCCTGCATCAGGACGCGAGCCGGACGGTAGGCGATCTCCCGGTCGGCATGGGCCTTTTTCAGCCAACCGGCAAGGGCACGAATATCTTCTTCAGTTACCGAGTCACCGTCCTGCCAGCGCAACAGGTTCTCCATCAGCACCTTCAGCGACTTGGGCAGTCGACTGATATCGCCCAGCTGCTTCTCCGCCAGCGGCAGACTGTAGTAATGCCAGGTTTTCTCATTGACCTGCAGCGTGTCCTTACTGGCTTCTCGTAGGGTTGACGACATAGCTCCTCCTTTATCTCAGGGATGGCATACCCCGATTCTCCTCAGGGTCTCCATTAAAGATAACACATGCTGGGCATAACACTTTGATAACAACCCAAATTGCTAAATGCGATAGGACGGAGAGGGATAAAAAGGCAATTATCAGAGCGCAGAGGAAATAGCACCAAAATAGTGCAGAGGAGTCGTTTAAGCGATATTGTATTAGTACACGAGGACAAAAAAAGAGCTAATCATTGCCTGTTGGCTGATTAGCTCTTGTGATTGATTTCAGGTTGGATGAATCCCACGGCAAAATATATTCTCCCTGTATTGCCGGTCACTGATTTTATATTACAGTTTCCTTTCACTGTCATAAAAATGACATGTATCTACAACGATGACCTACAGCTTTAGCTGACAATCCAGATGTTGCAAATGGTGAGCGCGATGATACTCCAGAACATCGCCAGCCCTACCAACACTACGCCCCATACGCGACTACGCAGAACGGGATCGATTTCGGTTTTGTCATTTTCGTATGACATCGCCAGTTTCATGTAATCGAGATTACTTATCATATTGTCACCACCAATTGCTCAAATCATCAGGTACAGATAAATCTTAATTATGGATAAAAGATTAATCCAGCTAAATTAGGTCTGATGGAATATATTTAACCGGTTATTTGATCGCGGTGGGCATAATGACAAACGTGTTGCGAGAAATTATTAATTTTGTGATTGGTTCGAGGTTTAAGTTGTTAAATAAAGACCATGCTAGTTAATGGCACTCCCCACAGGGAATGCCATTATTTTTTACAGGGTTATTTTTCCGGTAGTTTTATATCTTTGAACATCGCTTCAATATCTTCATTCGACCGCAAGGCCACCGCGGTATCCACCACATCCCGGGTCAAATGGGGTGCAAAACGTTGAATAAAATCATACATGTAGCTTCGTAAGAAAGTGCTACGGCGGAAGCCTATTTTAGTGGTGCTGTGGCTGAAGATACCGTTCGCATCCAGCTTCACCAGGTCCGGATCGGAGACCGGATCCACCGCCATACTGGCAATCACCCCTACCCCGAGTCCCAGGCGAACATAGGTTTTGATGACATCGGCATCGGTGGCGGTAAAGACAATGCGCGGCGTCAGGCCCGCACGGTTAAACGCGGTATCCAGTTCCGAACGGCCGGTGAAGCCAAAGGTATAGGTTACCAGCGGATACTGCGCCAGCTCTTCTATTGACACCGAGCCCCTGGAGGCCAGAGGATGCTCCGGCGTCACCACGATCGACCGGTTCCAGTGATAGCATGGCAGCATCACCAAATCGTCATACAGATGCAGCGCTTCAGTAGCAATAGCGAAGTCGGCGTTGCCTTTCGACACGGCTTCGGCGATCTGGGTTGGCGAACCCTGATGCATATGCAGCGACACCCGCGGATAGCGTTCAATAAAGCCCTTGATCACCCCCGGCAAGGCATAGCGCGCCTGGGTATGGGTGGTCGCCACATACAGCGACCCCTTGTCCGGCCAGGTATGCTCCCCGGCGACAGATTTGATGGCATCGACTTTCGACAACACCTCGCGGGCAATACGGATGATCTCCTGCCCGGCAGGGGTCACCTGAGTCAAATGCTTGCCGCTGCGGGCAAAGATCTGGATGCCCAGCTCATCTTCCAGCATACGCACCTGCTTACTGATGCCTGGCTGGGAAGTATAAAGCCCTTCGGCGGTGGATGAAACATTCAGGTTATGGTTAACCACCTCAACGATGTAGCGAAGCTGTTGTAGTTTCATGCTGATATCCGTTTGCGCGTAAAATGAAGCCGCTTAATACACTTTACGTTCAGGCAACTTGTCGCCTGTGAAGGCCAGGCCTCCCGGCAGTTGGCCATAGTGGCGCCGCAACGCATCCTGAAAGCGATGATGTATAAGACGTTTTAATAATAAAAAAGGTATTAACTATAACCACTATATCATTTATACCAACAGTGTATAGCCGGTAACGAAAAATAATATAGGTGGTTATAAGGGGGCGGAAAGCGCGGAGAGAAAGGAAAACGACACGGCAGAGGCATCCATGGCCCCTGCCGGCCGCCAGAGCAGGAAAAGCGCCCTTTTCCTGCCTGATAATGGTCAGTTACTTTTTAGCTTCCGTCCATTTGCCGTCGATAAAGAAGGCTGACCAGCCGGTCGCTTTGCCCTCTTTTTCGGACGCCACATACTGCTGCTTCGTTTTACGGCTAAAGCGCACCAGCGTCTTATTGCCTTCCGGATCCTGCTGCGGCGCATCGGCGAGATAACGCAATTTTTCCGGCAGACGATCGCGGAAGCGGTACAGCTCTTCCACCAGCGGCGCACGCGTTTCCCGTGATTTCGGGAAGGTGTTTGCCGCCAGGAAGACGCCCGCGGCCCCGTCACGCAGCACGAAATAGGCGTCAGACTTCTCGCACGGCAGCTCCGGCAGCGGCACCGGATCTTCCTTCGGCGGCGCCACTTCGCCATTGCGCAGGATCTTACGCGTATTCTTACACTCGTCGTTGGTACAAGCCATGTACTTCCCAAAACGCCCCATCTTCAGGTGCATCTCGGAGCCGCACTTCTCGCACTCCACTACCGGACCGTCATAGCCCTTGATGCGGAACTCGCCCTCTTCAATCTCATAGCCATCGCAGGTCGGGTTGTTACCGCAGACGTGCAGTTTACGCTTGGGATCGATAAGGTAGCTGTCCATCGCCGTACCGCACTTCTGGCAGCGGCGTTTAGCGCGCAGCGCGTTAGTTTCGGCGTCATCGCCTTCCAGCACGTTGAGGACTTCGTTTTCCGGCACCAGGTTAATGGTGGTTTTGCAGCGCTCTTTCGGCGACAGGGCATAGCCCGAACAGCCGAGGAACACGCCGGTGCTGGCGGTACGGATGCCCATTTTACGGCCACAGGTCGGACAGTCGATACTGGTGAGCACCATCGGGTTCGGCTGCATGCCGCCCTCTTCCGGATCTTTCTCCGCCGTCTCCAGCTGGGCGGTAAAATCGCCAAAGAAGTGGTTCAGCACTTCTTTCCACTCGGCCTGGTGGTTAGCCACCTGATCGAGACGATCTTCCATCTGCGCGGTGAAGTCGTAGTTCATTAAATCGCGGAAGTTCTCTTCCAGTCGGTCGGTGACGATCTCGCCCATTTTCTCCGCGTAGAAACGACGGTTTTCCACTCGCACGTAACCACGATCCTGAATGGTGGAGATAATCGAGGCATAGGTGGACGGACGACCGATACCGCGTTTTTCCAGCTCTTTAACCAGCGAGGCTTCGCTGAAGCGAGCCGGCGGTTTGGTAAAGTGCTGGGCAGGCGTCAGCTCGACCAGGCTCAGCTGGTCGCCCTGTTTGACCAGCGGCAGAGTCCGGTCCTCATCGCCCTTGCGCAGGGCCGGCATCACTTTGGTCCAGCCGTCAAAGCGTAAGGTACGACCGCGCGCTTTCAGTTTGTAATCGCCCGCCGCCACGGTCAGCGTCGTGGAGTCGTACTGCGCCGGCGTCATCTGACAGGCGACAAACTGGCGCCAGATCAGCTGATACAGCTTCTGCGCATCCGCTTCCATATCTTTCAGCGTTTCCGCCAGCACGTTCACATCAGACGGACGAATCGCTTCGTGTGCTTCTTGTGAGTTTTCTTTGCTGGCGTACTGATTCGCGCTTTCCGGCAGATATTTTTTACCAAACTTGTCGCTGATGTAGCCGCGAACCATGTTCAGCGCATCCTGACTCAGGTTGGTGGAGTCGGTACGCATATAGGTGATGTGCCCCGCCTCATAGAGGCGCTGAGCCATCATCATGGTCTTTTTCACGCCGAAGCCGAGACGGGTGCTGGCCGCCTGCTGCAGGGTGGAGGTGATGAACGGCGCGCCCGGCTTGCTGCTGGTCGGCTTGTCTTCCCGCTCCAGTACGCTGTAGCTGGCTTTTTCCAGTAGCGATACCGCCGCCATGGTCTCATCGCGGCTGACCGGACGGAACGGCTTATCGTCCTTATGGGTCACCTGCAGCGGCAGCGCGTCGCCGCCCGGCGTGGTGGTGCTGGCATCAACTTCCCAGTACTCTTCCGGGACGAATGCTTTGATTTCACGCTCACGCTCCACCACCAGGCGGACCGCGACGGACTGTACGCGCCCGGCAGAAAGACCACGGGCGATTTTTTTCCACAGCAGCGGCGAAACCATATAACCCACCACGCGGTCCATAAAGCGACGCGCCTGCTGGGCGTTAACCCGATCGATATTCAGTTCGCCCGGCTTTTCGAAAGCCTGACGAATGGCGTTTTTGGTGATCTCATTGAACACCACGCGGCTGTAACGCTGTTCATCGCCGCCGATAACTTCCCGCAGGTGCCAGGCAATGGCTTCCCCTTCGCGGTCAAGGTCGGTTGCGAGATAGATGTGGTCAGCTTTTTCCGCCAACTGTTTGAGTTCTGAAACTACCTTTTCTTTACCCGGAAGTACTTCATAGTGCGCATTCCAGTCATGCCATGGGTCCACGCCCATGCGGTTAACCAGAGCACCACGTTCGTCCTTTTTAGGCTTTTTAGCCCCTTTGGTGGCGGTAGAGTCGGTGCTCTTTTTGGAAGCTGATCCACTGGTCGGCAAATCGCGGATATGACCGACGCTGGATTTCACCACGTAGTCATTACCCAGATACTTATTGATCGTTTTGGCTTTTGCCGGGGACTCAACGATAACGAGAGCTTTACCCATATTCACCTTTACCTAATTTGATTCATCCAGGAATACATCGCACATTCATACACCCTCCACTGGCGACTGCCTCATATGTTGCGGCACCGTCGGTGAATATCAACCCAGAACACCTGTTTCATCTCCGTAAAACCAGGCGCTTGAGTTTACTGACCTTTTTTCGTCAGGTGACATAGCACGAAGAATTTTTGGCCGAATGTCAAGCAAATCTGTTGCCAGATCGCCGAAAGCGTCACACTGTACCTGATAAAATTCGTTACGCAACTTTATTAGCATGCAAAAGCGAATCACGCCAGTAAACGGCTGTTTCTCCACTGGTTACGATTACCCTTGTTTTGTCCATGGAAAATTTGCCCCGTGCCGCCGCGCGGCGTAAACTACGCGTGGAGAAAAAGAGGAGTCCGTTATGCAAGGTACAACCCAACCAATCGATCGCCAGACGCTGCTCGAAAAAGCCAACAAACTTATTCGCGAACATGAGGATACGTTAGCCGGTATCGAAGCTACCGACGTCGTTCAGCGCAACAATGTCCTGGTGTTTAGCGGTGAGTTTTATCTTGATGAGCAGGGTCTGCCGACGCCGAAGAGTACAGCGGTATTTAATATGTTTAAGTACCTCGCCCATGAGCTGTCGGACAAATATCACCTGGTCGATTAAGACCGGCGGAGATTAAGACCGCCCTAAATGAGAACGCGAGGCAGAGCCTCGCGTTTTATCATCTATATCAGCGGCTTCTGTCCGCGCTGCCACCAGCGCAGCAGCAGTCGATCGGCGCTCTCCGCCGCGCTACCGGTGAAGCGGTCGAGCATTTTCTTACGCTGTTGATAACGCACTCCGATCACCTCGTGGCTCTCCATGAGTCCCAGCAGCAGCTCATCACTGGTTTCAACCGCATCCACCAGCCCTTTTTCCAGCGCCTGTACCCCGTACCAGTGCTCGCCAGTGGCCACCTGCTCAATATCAAGGCCCGGGCGCATCCGCTGGACGAAATCCTTGAACAAATGGTGCGTCTCATTAAGGTCTTCGCGAAACTTGCGCCGTCCTTCTTCAGTGTTTTCACCCAGCATCGTGAGCGTTCGTTTGTACTGTCCGGCGGTATGCAGTTCGATATCAATATCTTTGTTCTTCAGGAAACGGTGCAGGTTTGGGATCTGCGCCACCACGCCAATAGAGCCGAGGATCGCAAACGGCGCCGAGACAATTTTGTTCGCCACGCAGGCCATCATATAGCCGCCGCTGGCCGCCACTTTGTCGACCGCCACCGTCAGCGGGATCTGTTTGTCGCGCAAGCGCTGTAGCTGCGAGGCTGCAAGCCCGTAGCCGTGCACCACCCCGCCGGGGCTTTCCAGACGAATCACCACCTGATCGCGCGCTTTCGCCGCCGCCAGCACCGCGGTGATCTCTTCCCGCAGGCTGGTGACTTCATGAGCATCCATACTGCCTTTGAAATCCAGCACCCAGGCGCGCGGCTTGCCTTCCGGCTCGGTATTACCCAGCTTCGCCCGCGCTTTCGCCGCCTTCGCCTCTTGTTTTTGCTTTTTCTTCTGCGACTTATGCCACTGCTTCTGCTGCGGGCCGTCCAGCAGGGCCACCGCCAGCGATTCCTTCATCTCTTTATAATGCTCGCTAAGATTCGTTACCCGCAGCTCGCCGCGCTGTTTCTTGCGCTGGGCCAGGTTGACGATAATAGCGGCAATCACCGCGATAGCGACGACAACGGTCGCGATCTTGGCTAAAAATAAGCCATATTGAGCAAGTAATTCCACGTTTTCACCTTGTGTAAAGCACTGACGTTGCTTCACAGTGTACATCAGCCCCTGGCGAGAAGTCTTTGTGCTTTGTGTCCTCTGCGCAGCGGATTCCGTTTTTTTAGGCGAGGCTGAAATCGTTGCAAGATATTAATTTTGTGAATACTTTCCGCTTCGCCGATTGCAATGGCGGGCGCTTTCAGGCATAACAGCGCAAAAGTGAGATACCAAAGATGAAGCGCGATCGAGAGCCGATCGCCAAAGGAGTCGCCGTGCATTATCAACCGCAACGCCACTTGCTGAAAGATCGCATCATTCTGGTCACCGGGGCCAGCGATGGAATTGGTCGTGAAGCGGCCCTGACCTACGCCCGCTACAGCGCCAGCGTTATCCTGCTGGGTCGCAACGACGACAAACTGCGCGCCGTCGCCGAGGAGATTGAGCGTGAGGGCGGTATTCCTCCCCGCTGGTTTACTCTCGACCTGCTCACCTGCACGCCGCAGGCGTGCCAGCAGCTGGCGCAGCAGATCAGCATCCACTATCCCCGCCTTGACGGCGTGCTGCACAATGCTGGCTTGCTCGGCGACATCTGCCCGATGGATGAACAGAAACCGGAGGTCTGGCAGCAGGTGATGCAGGTGAACGTCAATGGCACCTTTATGCTGACCCAGGCGCTTCTTCCTTTATTACTCCGTTCCGAATCTGGTTCGCTGGTCTTTACCTCATCCAGCGTCGGTCGTCAGGGTCGCGCCAACTGGGGCGCCTATGCCGTCTCCAAATTCGCCACCGAAGGGATGATGCAGGTGCTGGCCGACGAGTACCAAAGCCGCCACCTGCGGGTGAACTGTATCAACCCCGGCGGCACCCGCACCGGCATGCGCGCCAGCGCGTTCCCGACGGAAGATCCGCTGAAACTGAAAACCCCCGCTGACATTATGCCCGTCTATCTGTGGCTGATGGGCGACGACAGTCGTCGCAAGACGGGAATGACCTTCGACGCCCAACCGGGGCGTAAACCAGGAATTGCCCAATGAGTGATGAACGCTACCGCGAACGCCAGCAGCGGCTGAAAGATAAAGTGGATGCCCGGGTGGCGGCGGCCCAGGACGAGCGCGGCATTGTGATGGTCTTTACCGGCAACGGCAAAGGAAAAACTACCGCCGCCTTTGGCACCGCGACCCGCGCCGTCGGCCACGGCAAAAAAGTCGGCGTGATCCAGTTTATCAAGGGGACCTGGCCTAACGGCGAGCGTAATCTGCTGGAGCCCCACGGCGTCGAATTTCAGGTGATGGCGACAGGCTTTACCTGGAACACTCAGGACCGCGACAGCGACACCGCCGCCTGTCTGGCGGTTTGGGAACATGCCCGCCGTATGCTTGCCGACGACCAGCTCGATCTGGTGCTGCTGGACGAGCTGACCTATATGGTGGCCTACGATTACCTGCCGCTGGAGGCGGTGCTGAGCGCTCTGCGTGAGCGTCCTGCCCACCAGTCGGTGATCATCACCGGCCGCGGCTGTCATCGCGATATTATTGAAATGGCGGATACCGTCAGCGAGCTGCGCCCGGTGAAACATGCCTTTGATGCCGGCATTAAAGCGCAGATGGGGATTGACTACTGAGGACCGGATACGGCGAAAGGAAGTCCGCGTTCCGGCGCAAAACCACCGGAACGCGCAACATTAACCGTTGGTCTTATTGCGGGTACTGGAACGGCGGTTGCTGTTATTACCCTGGCGCGGGTTAGCGCTGGTCTGGCTGTGACGCTTCACCGCCCGGCGGATCTGATTGGCTTTCAACCGGCGACGATCTTTTTCAACGGCGACCTTGGAGCTGGTTTCCGGAGTAAGTTCCACCAGTTCGCGCAGATAGTTGGTCTGCGCCAGGTCCAGCTCGGTATAGCCGCCGCGCGGCAGGCCTTTCGGCAGCAGAATATCGCCATAGCGTACGCGGATCAGGCGGCTGACCTGCACGCCGACCGCTTCCCACAGACGACGCACTTCGCGGTTACGCCCTTCGGTCAGGGTGACGTTGTACCACTGGTTAATCCCTTCGCCGCCGGTGAATTTGATGGTTTTAAACGCCGCCGGGCCATCTTCTAGCTGCACGCCGCGAGACAGCTGACGCAGCTTATCTTCATCTACCTGGCCGAAAACGCGAACGGCGTACTCACGCTCGACTTCACGGCTCGGGTGCATCAGGCGGTTTGCCAGTTCGCCGTCGGTGGTGAACAGCAACAGGCCACAGGTGTTGACGTCCAGACGACCAACGGCAATCCAGCGCGCGCCGCGCAGTTTAGGCAGACGATCGAACACCGTCGGGCGTCCTTCCGGATCGTTACGGGTGCACAGTTCGCCTTCCGGCTTGTAGTACGCCAGCACGCGACAGATCTGCTCGGCGGACTCTTTCACCGAGATCAGATGGCCATCGATACGAATTTTTAAACCGGGGACGATTTCCACACGGTCGCCGAGGGTGGCGATTTTGCCGTCGACGCTGACGCGGCCAGCTTCGATTTTCGCTTCAATTTCACGGCGGGAGCCGTGGCCGGCGCGGGCCAGCACTTTTTGCAGTTTCTCGCTCATTGAGCTTCCTTAAGGTGTCGCCTTCCCAGGCGTCGGGATGTTTTATATAAGCCTATATAAATCAATGTGTTAGCACATTTCATTGCAAGCTATTATACGCACTTTTCACCAGTTTGTAACCCAGTTTGTTGTCCATCCTGTTCGTCATTTTTAACATAGATGCTGGTTGTATTTTAGGCAAACTCAGGTTAACACAAATCATGTACTTTGAGCCCTGTTATAGATAGAGTTTATTATTAAGCTAATACTCATATAAAAGGTATAATGATGAAGAAGTTAATCCTCTCAGGAATAGTTCTAAGCTTATTATCTAACGCTGCACTAGCTAATAATTATACGGCTGAAGATATGATGTCTAATGCATGGATACTGGTCTTACAAAGCAAAGGAAAAAGTACCACTGAAGCTATCGATATCAGCAGTAATTTAGTTGATATAGCTTCCGGTAAGGCAACTCGTGCTGCAATGCGTGGCCAAGAGTGTTCAACATCATCTCAAAAAATTGCAAATGATATGAAAGCTAATGCATACAATCTCGGTGCATCGGTAGCTGATGTGCAAGCCTTGGTAAAATATACAAGTGAATACGCAGAGGAAGTCTGCCAAGCATATAAAGACTCACATTAGGTATCCTATTGAGGGGCATTAAGCCCCCTAGTCATATCATCCACCAGTTGTGCTCTGCCCACTATTGATTTGCAATGTTAATGATTGTTCAAAACTACGGGCAGATGCCCTCGCCTGAAAATCAATATGATCGCTGAGTCTAGAGGCATCCCTAACGAGGGTCAGAGGCACTTCCGGAGCTACTGTTAGATTAAATACAGGATTCACCTGATAACTCATTGCCGGAGTCGACGGCAGCGCTTGAGAACTATCACGGAGAGATTGCCCTGATAGGCTGTAGTTGTTTGCAGCCGTACCTGCGGATGCATCCCCACGTCCCACTCCGAATCAGTCCATAACAGCAGGGCCAAGGCTCTGCGTATCATGAGAACAGTATCTATACATTCGCATACATGACTTAAGGCTCCTGCCCGTATGCCAAAACATTCAATACTGAAGATTCATAGAAGTGAAGAGCCTAGATAATGCTCCAATTACCAATTATTGTGATCAGTATCAATGAGAAAGACCTTAAAAATAAAATAAAATTGCTTTAAAATGACCAATTCTTTGAAAGAATTATATAATTTAATTATCTAGGATGTTCTAATGCGCAAAAGTTTACTGGTGTTATTTGCTTCAACTCTTGTTCTTTCAGGGTGTGCAGTACAGAAACAGCTGGTGCCGACTGGTGGAAGCAAAGCCGATGGAACTGTAAAAATGAGTTATTCTTTTGGAATGTTCGAATCACCTAAAGTAAATATCCAGCAAGGTGCTCAAGCAGCCGCACAACGTTGTGCTGCATGGGGTTATTCGGGTGCTGAGCCATTCGGTGGATCAACTTCTGTTTGTTCTCAACCATCGTCGAGCGGCTGTATGGAGACAATGGTAACAATGGAATATCAATGCACTGGTGAGCTGAAAAAGTAAGCATCGTGGGGGCTAGTCAGCTCCCTTTCTTTATGAAAGCTGCAGCCCGTAAGCAGTAGTGGCACTTTTCACATGAGTATGGAGCATTTGCGTCCTTCTTAGGGTGAAAGTTGTTTCAATAATGGTGAAAAAATGATTAAACGCCTCATTGTTTCGTTTTCCCTCATTTTTTGTAGTAGTGCTTTGGCCGGGCAAGAAGTTCTAACAGCCTATCCAAGTACAGGGGAGTTTAAATTTGTTTGGTCGGGTGACAGCGCTGTTTTTAAGTCCCAAGATGGTAAAGTCACTGTGAGATGTACTTTTGATCAATCCCTTAATGGTGTTGATGATGCTGCCGAACCTTATATTGGGTCGTCTTTTCTATGTAACACTGGTGTCACATTGATCCTCAAACAGACGTCAAGAAACAAAGCAAGCTGGCTTATTTTGATGGATAAGTCTGGTAAAGTGCTTAATGACGTCAGTGTCCTTATTGATAGAAAATCTTATTGAGTCTCTATTTTATGGAATTAGTTAAGTCATTTTACTATTGATTACAATCAACAACAGGAAGTAAGCCCTTTAATTTTTGTTTATGCGCATATCGTGCCGTTATGCCTAGTGACTGCGTACGACTGTGCCCTACTACAAACTGCACCAATGCAGCATTACCAGTTTTAGCTATAGCCTCAGATATGAAAGTGCGACGCAAGGCACGGATAACGCGCTTCTGTCCAAATTCGTTGTATTTAGGGATGCTGCACTCTTCCATTAGGCTACTCCACTGGAAAGCAATATGTTCATACGTTGGCAAGTCTCCAAACACAAGACCAGCAGATTTAAGAGGCTTAATACATGCCAATAGCAGCGCTTCTATCTTCTTACTAAGAGGAGTTTGCCGCTGTGCATGCTCAGTTTTACCACCCTCAATGAAGATGTAATAGCGCCCCGATTCCTCATCCTTGCGTATATGCTCCTTACGGATAGCCACCATTTCACCCCAGCGAGCACCTGTATAAATCAGGGTCAGGAAGCAGCCTTTACGCCAATCAGTAAAAGTTAATAACCGTTCTATCAAATATTTCATTTCTGGTTTTCAGTAATGCCCGCCTTTAATTCTCTCTCACCTCATACTTGCTCCCCTCAGTAGGTGATTTTTCTAAGGTATCCTTTTCATCTTTAAGGAAAACTTTAAAGAATGACGAATAAATTTTGAGGTGTTTTTTGACGTTAGCACTACTGATCAGATCGTCCTCTGGCACATCACAATCTATGCACTCCGAGAGGCTCATATCAGAATACGGTTTGAGATTACGTCGTGGTAAGTTCTCAATCACTGCCAGTGTTTGGCGTATGTGCTGTTTGGTAATACTCCCCACAGGAACATCCCCTAAAACGTGAATCAGCACCTCGTAGAAGCGATTATTCTCCCGAGCTATGGTGATAGCCCAGTTTTTGCCCTTCTCCGCTACAAACAGTTTCCACGCATCTGAGAGTAACGGCGCTGGAGCATCAACAGTAGCTACAGCCTGTCTAGCTGCTGGTTTTTTACGTGTCTCTGTTTCAGTCAGTTGAGATTGCATGGATTCAACAAGAGCGCGGTAACGGACAATATCGCCAGAATAGAACGCGTCATAAGCCTGGTGCAGCATAGCTTGATGCATGTCTATCTGCCCTGCCACCTCATAGGCCTGATCTAAATTCTTTTGACTGGAAGCAGCCTTTTTTGGTGAAGGGCTGCAAGCATGATGCGAGCGGTAGAATCATCCCCGCTATAAACCCGATTCAAATGTAGATCCGCGCGACCTTTTGCTTCTGTGACAGTAGCAGCAGGTGAAATAGCCATTTCAGAATCTATTTTAAGCTGGAAACGCCTTAGATCAGGCATCCGTTGAGCTTCTTCCACTCCGATTCTCAACCAGTCCAACAGATAGGTATCAAATCGCGCTGAGTGGCCTCACGGAAATCATCTATATGCATTTTGAATTACTCGACAGACAGCGAGCCATTTTGAACAGGAGGAATGTAAGGGCTTAGGCGGCTCATAGTCACTTCAACCGCTCTTTGTGAATCAGTGCCTCAACTACGGAGAAAGAAAGTCCCGTCAGGGAGACGAAAATTGATGTAGTAAGTGTTGCTTCGTTTGGTAGCGAATTTCGGGGCTTTGTTGTCCATTCTGTTATCCATTGCGTTGTCCCTTTTGTTATTGATTTCATAGTGTTAACGCTAAAAACTTGATTTCTTATATAGTTTTATGGCCTTCCCAGGCGTCTGGTATGCTTTATGAAACAATGAGGCCTGTATCAGCAACTCATTGTTACGTATATACTTTTTACGTAAAGCCTCGCCGGCATGCGCAAAACATTCGCCGCGAGCCCGTATTCGTGGCCGAACATACTACACTAACTTCGCCGGGAAAGCTTCTGTTCGCCACACCGCGCCTTTAGTATGGAACAGATTTTCCTTATTCTCCTGTCTACCCTCACCTGTGTTGGTCTTAGTCGGACAGAGAGCGCCTCCCTGCGCTACGCCTGCTCTTGCGCGACGGCATAGCGCTGGGCGAGCAGCCAGTCACGAAAACAGCGGTTGGCTGGGGCCAGCAGCGCGGTCTCGTGGTAAACCAGATGATAGGCCAGCGGACAGGCGATGGGCTGCGCCAGAGGATTCACCAGCCGCCCCTGCGTCAGCGCAGGCGCTATGAATGAACGTCGCAGTAAAGCCATCCCCATACCGGCTAATGCCGCCTCCGTTACGCCGTTGCAATCAGTGAACACCGGGCCACGGCGCGCGCGGTGCGCTTCCAGCCCCACGGCCTCGCACCACAGCGCCCAGTCCTCACGATGTTCATCGTGCAGCAGCGGATACTCTAGCAGATCGCTGGCATCGGCGAGGGTCTGGTGCGGAGCAATCAGCTGCGGACTACAGACCGGCATCAGATCGTCATCCAGCAGACGATAAGCCTGCAGTTCCGGCCAGCCCCCGACGCCATGCCGCACGGCAAAATCGATCTCTTCGCTCAGCAAATCCACTCGCCGGTTGGTGGTGCCGATCAGGATCTCTATCTGTGGATAGCGCCGTTCAAAATCAGCCAGCCGCGGCAGCAGCCATTGAATAGCAAAGCCGCTGGTACAACTGACAGTCACTTTTTCCGGCCCCGGGGGCACCTGCAGACGCCGGGTGGCGGCAGCTATCTGATGAAACGCGGGCTGCACGGCCCGGAGGTAGATCTCCCCCACCTCCGTTAACTGTAACCGTCGGGGGGTACGGATAAATAGCGGGACATTCAGCGCCTCCTCCAGGCGGGCAATCTGCTGGCTGACAGCGCTGGGTGTGACGCAAAGTTCACTGGCGGCCAGCTTCAGGCTGAGCAGCCGCGCCGCCGCCTCAAAACAGCGCAACGCATTCAGCGGCGGGAGTTTCATGGCTATGGAACCTCAGTTAAGAAAAACTTAATCATGTAAGCATAACGCGTTTGTCGGCCATTGCACGAGAGCTCTACAGTTAGCTTCCTTACCGTTCACAAGGAGTCAATCATGCGTGTTATCGACTGTGGTCGCCTGCTGCTGCTTGCCGCCCTCTGGGGTGCCAGCTTTCTGTTTATGCGCATCACCACCCCGGCTTTCGGCGCGGTAAACAGCGCCTTTCTGCGCGTGCTGTTCGCCGCCGTCGCTTTAGGGTTGCTGGCCGGCGCGCGCGGAAAATGGGGCGGGTATGAGGGTAAATTCATCGCCACTCTGAAGCTGGGGGTCATCAATTCCGGCCTCCCTTTTCTGATGTACTGCCTTGCCGCGCAATGGCTACCGGCAGGGTACTCCGCCACGCTCAACGCCACGGCGCCGATGATGGGGGTGCTGATTGGCGCACTCTGCTTTGCGGAACCGCTGACCCTGCGCAAAGGCGCTGGCGCGGCGCTGGGCGCTATTGGCGTGGCGGTGATCGCGCGCCCGACTAGCGGCCTCGGCGCCGCCCAGCTGCTGCCGGGCGTCGGCGCCTGTCTGACCGCCACCGCCTGCTATGGCCTGGCCGGCTTTCTGACCCGCCGCTGGATCCAACAGCGCGGCGGCCTCGAAGCGGAGCGCGTCGCGTTGGGCAGCCAAATCGGCGCCACGCTGTTTTTATGCCCCTTTTTTCTCTGGTCCTGCGGGCATGGGCTGGCTGTGGACTGGGGTCAGGGCCTGCCGTGGATGGCAATGCTTATGCTGGGTGTCGTCTGCACGGCGGCAGGGTATATCCTCTATTTCCGCCTGATCGCTGATATTGGACCGCTGCGTTCACTGTCCGTGACCTTTTTGATCCCGCCTTTTGCGGTGCTGTGGGGCTATCTTTTTCTTGGAGAGATTGTGGAGAGTGGGTTAATTCTCGGCGCGCTGCTGGTCTGCGTGGCGCTGTGGATGATGGTCGTGCCGTCGGGGAGAAAAGAGAGGGTACCAGGCGGCGCATGAGGCACCGCCCGGCAGGTAGTGTCAGAGAAACGGCCTCACGTCGCCCACGCCTTCGCGCAGCACCACCGGGGTATCTTCCGTCAGGTCGATAACCGTGGTCGGCTGCTGCCCCAGGAAACCGCCGTGGATAATGAGGTCCACGACTTTCTCCAGACGATCTTTGATCTCTTCCGGGTCGGATTCGGTAAAGTCGCTGCCGGGCAGCATCAGCGAGGTAGAGAGCATCGGTTCGCCTAAGGTCTCAAGCAACGCCTGAGCGATGGGGTTGGACGGGACGCGCATACCAATGGTTTTACGCTTCTCCTGCAGCAGCCGGCGCGGTACCTCTTTCGTTCCTTTGAGGATAAAGGTGTAGTTGCCCGGCGTATTGTTTTTCATCAGGCGAAACGCCACGTTGTCCACAAAAGCGTAGGTTGACAGTTCGGACAGGTCGCGGCACATCAGGGTGAAGTTGTGGCCGTCCGGCAGCTGACGGATGCGGCAGATCCGCTCCATCGCGCCCTTGTCTTCAATTTTGCAGCCCAGCGCGTAGCCGGAGTCGGTAGGATATACGATCACCCCGCCCTTACGCACAATCTCCACCGCCTGGTTAATCAACCGCGCCTGCGGGTTATCCGGATGGATATAAAAAAACTGGCTCATACTTCCCTCTCAATTTTTATTCGGTGGCCGCTTCCCAGCTGTGCCAGACGCCTTCCACGCCGGCAGGGAGCCAGAGCTTACGGCCAAGTTCGATCCACGCGCAGGGCTGATGGAAATCGGAACCCTGCGACGCCAGAAGACCAAACTGCACGGCCAGGGCGGCCAGCTGGGCGCGTTCATGGGGCGCCTGCTGGCACTGGGCCACTTCCATGGCATCACCGCCCTGCTCGCTGAAGTGGGCCAACAGCCGCTTAAGCCACTTGGCGGAAAGATCGTAACGCCCGGGATGGGCTATCACCGCCTTACCGCCAGAATGATGAATGACATCAATTGCTTGTTTTATTGTACACCACTGCGGCGGCACGTAACCGGTTTTCCCGCGGGCAAGGTATTTTTTGAAGACCTCCGCCATGTTCTTCGCGTGGCCGGCCTCCACCAGAAAACGGGCAAAATGGCCGCGGGTGACGGCGCCACCGTCCGCTAGCCGCAGCGCCCCTTCCCAGGCGCCGGGGATGCGCGCCTTCTCCAGACGCTCGGCAATCATCTGGCCGCGCTGCTGGCGCCGCGCTTTCTGCTCCTCCAGCAGGGCGGTCATCGCAGGGTGCGCAATATCAATATTGAGACCCACAATATGAATCTCGTGATTCTCCCAGAGGGTGGAAATCTCGACGCCGTTCACCAGGGTCAAGGGTAATCCGGCGCGGGCGATCTCCTCCCGGGCCGCGGGGATCGCCGCCACGCTGTCATGGTCGGTGATCGCCAGCGTGCCTACGCGCATTTCATGGGCGCGATGGACCAGTTCCTGCGGAGTCAGCCGCCCGTCAGAGGCGGTGGTATGGCTGTGCAGATCGTAAATCACTGCGTATTGGCTGTCGCTCAAAAGGACTCCTGCTGGACATCAACGTAAATAAGCGCATTATCATACCGACAGGCAGAGAAAATCTGCAAACAAGGGTTGACTTTATTCCATTGAACTAGTTAACTAGTACGCAAGTTCACATGAAGGGGTATCACGATGAAAATGCACTTTATCACTCTGCACAGCTGGTGGCGCACCTCCTGATAACGGGCGGCGTGATCGCGTTTTGCATTCAGCATACAGATACCCGGCCCGCCAATGAGCGGGCTTTTTATTGGACAAAAATAATACGAACAGGCGAGAACAATAATGCAAACATCCAAACCGGCACTCGAGCTTCTCACCAGCGACGCCATCTACCGGGAGAACCCGACGGCGTTATTCCACCAACTGTGCGGCGCCCGTCCGGCCACGCTGCTGCTGGAATCGGCTGACATCGACAGCAAAGATGACTTAAAAAGCCTGCTGCTGGTGGACAGCGCGCTGCGCATCACCGCTCTTGGTGACACTGTCACCATTCAGGCCCTCTCCGCCAACGGCGCCGCGCTGCTGGAGCTGCTGGACGGCGCGCTGCCCTCCGGGATCGCCAATCAGCGCCAGCCCAACGGCCGGATCCTGACCTTCCCGGCAGTCAGTTCCCTGCTCGATGAAGACGCCCGCCTCTGCTCGCTGTCAGTGTTTGACGCATTCCGTCTCCTGCAGGAGCTGGTGACCGTCCCGGCCAACGAGCGTGAAGCGATGTTCTTCGGCGGCCTGTTCGCCTATGACCTGGTGGCCGGCTTTGAAGATCTGCCGCCCCTGCAGAGCGACACCGCCTGCCCGGACTACTGCTTCTATCTGGCGGAGACCCTGCTGGTCATCGACCATCAGGCCAAGCATACCCGCATCCAGGCGAGCCTGTTCACCCCGCTGGAGAGTGAAAAACAGCGCCTGGAGCAGCGCCTGAGCCAGCTGCGTCAGCAGCTGAACGAGCCGCCGGCGCCGCTACCGGTTACCACCGTGGCCGAAATGCGCTGCGACGTTGACCAGAGCGATGAAGAGTACGGCGCGGTGGTGCGCAAAATGCAGCGCGCGATCCGCGCCGGGGAAATCTTCCAGGTGGTCCCTTCCCGCCGCTTCTCGCTGCCCTGCCCGTCGCCGCTGGCCGCTTATGATGTGCTGAAGAAGAGCAACCCCAGCCCGTACATGTTCTTTATGCAGGACAATGATTTCACCCTGTTCGGCGCCTCGCCGGAAAGCTCGCTGAAGTATGATGCCGTCAGCCGTCAGATTGAGATCTACCCCATCGCCGGCCCCCGGCCGCGCGGCCG
>ERZ781275.604-NODE-604-length-38389-cov-3.997757_pt1 | contig 38389 bp, 23 predicted proteins | sample MGYA00375853_ERZ781275 | MGnify/ENA primary metagenome ERZ781275 (study PRJEB29790, sample SAMN03653691) | human gut metagenome | host: Homo sapiens | place: USA: Dallas, Texas | collected 2012-07-23 | study: EMG produced TPA metagenomics assembly of the Gut...
GGGGGCTTTTTTTATGTTTTCAGAGGTCAGCCAGCCTGTCTTAAAGGGCGTGCTGTCTGCCGGACTGCCCGCAAAGAACAGATGCATACCAGAGGGCATGGTAGCTTCGGGGCAGATCTGCCGCTGTAAGGCCCTGCTTTTTTGAAGAAATATTGAAGATTGAGAGAGACTTTACAGAACCATAGTCTGTCCGTTTTCTGAAAAGACTTGGATTTTAAACATGCAAATTCAGTAATAAAAAGACTGTATCGGTAAAAAAAGTGAAAAGGAATTTCGATTTTGATAGACTTATTATAAAGGTAATCAATAGTGGCGAATTGGCGCTTGCCACAAATACAATAGAGAAATAAAAAAGGTAGAAAAATGAGAGAGAAGAGTAAAAAAAGTTTGAGAACAAGGCTTCTGGCCTTTGTTTTGGTTTTTTGCATGACATTCCAGATGATTGGGTTCAGCCCGGGGAGTGTGGCGTTGGCAGAAGGGGAGATACCAGATACCACGGCCTGGCAGACAATTAATTATGGAAGCGGTATTTCAAATCCTACTGTAGAGTCTACAAAGATTGAGGGAAAACACCAGCCTTTTGTCAGCAAGGTGCGCTTTCCTGATAATAAAGCAGGCTATACAAAGGAGAACCCAACGGTTAATATCGGGTTTGATTTCAAATTTGATGACAATTACTTAACCGCTGTTTTTAATCAACTTCCAGAGATTCCGGATGATATTACTCAATATGATGGATGGCTTGAAACACAGACCATAACGCCGATCACTTTCACCTGTGACCTTGGGAAGAACTTTGAAAAAGGATCGCTTCAGCCGCTGCCGTCTGATGGGGATAAAACACCCATTACAACAATAGATGGTATGGAAATCGGCCATTATACCTGTCAGTGGGATGATGCCAAAGGCAGTTATATTTTACAGGCGGTTTTTGATAATAATATTATGTACAATCCTACCTGGGTTGATGTGGCAGCAGGCTTCTCCATGAAGCTTGATTTGACGGAAAGTGCGATTGGCGATGCGGACAGAGCTGAGGTGAACTGGAATGATTCTGCTCATTCGATTACAGTGCAGCAGAATCAATCGCCCAAACCGATTGATCCAGAGGATCAAAAATTTAAGATTAATAAAGAAGCAGCGCCAACAGCGGATAAGCCTTATATCGACTATACCATTACCGCAGAAATCCCAGCGATTCCTAAAGAAGGTGAGGACAAGCTCAATGGTTTCTGGCTGGTTGACAAGCTGCCGACAGATATGGAAGTTGCGGAATCAACAGAAACGCCGAAGCATTATTTTTCCAAAGTGACTTATACTTTTGGGGACAACACCATCCAAGAGGTAAACCTGACTGGCGATCCTAATCAAGCGGGCGCTAATATAGGAAAATATACGGTTGAGAATGGGCAGCTTTATTCGCAGATACCTGAAACCGGAAAAGCGGTCGCTAAAGCGGTCTACACGATCCGGATGCAGTTAAATAAAGATAAATATCAGGAGTATTTAACAAACAGCTTAAATAAAAACTGGACATTTCAGGCTGAGAACACCGCAGCGTTAAAAAAAGAAAAAAACGGAGAGCCGTTAGAAACCTCACAACCAGCCAGTACGACCATGGACTTGTCCTTTTTCTCGAAGGAAAGCGAGCAGAATCCTGAGAATGGACTTCAGATGAAATGGGATGTCAATATTGATACCAGCTTCTCAAAATTTGTCAACGCATGGTTTATCGACTCGATGGATGCCACAAAACAGGTCTATAATCTGGAAGAAGGCTTTACCATCTATTCCTTAAATGAAAGCAGCCAAGTGCAGCAGAAAAAATATTCTGTAGGGAATGGCAATCTGGTAGAAGTGACCGAAGAAAGCCTAAAAATACTCTACGGTGATCTGGAAAATACTAAGTATAATGATGAGTTAAAAACAAAGCTTGATAATATAAAAACAAAATACGGCGCCGACAAGGCTTACTATTACACCTACATAGAGCAGCCATCAGGAACAGCACGTCAGGTATTGCTGCTTCCCTACGACCAGTATACAAATCAGAAAATTAAGATCAATTATCTGACAGATCTTGCAATTCCAGAAAATATGACTGAGGATGCGTACTTAGATGAATTAAGCAAAAAAGATCCAGGGGAACTGGGACTTGGCAATGTCGCCAATCTGATCTGGAAACGCGTCATCTATGGCGAGGGCATCGGTTATGATGATTTTAATTTTAATGTCAATATTGAAAAAAATCCAACAACAACTTTTGATTTGGTCAGCAAAAAGGCGGAAAATTATGACCCGGCCACCCAGATCATGGACTGGAGCTTTACGACCAACCGTTACAGCAATGTGCCGATTACAGATTTGTCCATAATCGATACTTTGTCACCAGATGTTCTGGCGCTGGATACCACCTCGCTGAAATATACAAAAGACGGAAACAGCCAGGAAACCGAAATTCCCAAAGATCATGCCAATGCAGATGGTGTGTATTATACCTATGATAATAATACAGGCCAGTTCGTTATCTACTGTTCAAAAATAGATACGGGAAACTACTTTACGTTTAATTTCTCAACCAAAGTGGTGAACCCAGATGTCCTGTCCCAGCAGGGACAGCCAACAGTCAGTAACAGCGCTCAGATAAAGGCAACAGCGGGTTCGACACCCGTTGATAAAGAGATCAGTGGTGAAAAAAATATTGACAATACCCTCGTCACCAAAGTGACCGATGGCGATTATGACTATTCAAATTCTGATCATCTGATTAACTGGAAGGTTGAAATTGACCCCAACCATCTGCCGATTGTTGATGGGCAATTAGAGGATACCCTCCCGCTGCATACCAGTTTTTATAAACTGAACGGGATTTCTTATAACGATGGTGAAAAGCAGGTGGTCAGCGATGTTGACAATAATAGTAAATCCGTAAAAATTAAGGGTAAAAATAACCAGGATGAAACCATTTACTGGGATAAAATCACACGCAACAATAACGATACAGATAAGGAAGTCGTTACTTTTACTCTGCCTGAAACCACCATGGATAATGGAAAAACAGGAAACGTAGGGAAATACACCCTGTATTTTAGCACACAGATAGATGAAGACTATCTAAAATCAGGAGAAAACAATAATAAAGGTCTTACCTTTGTCAATAATGTTGTACTTAAAGGAAAGGTCACAGATCCATCCGGCACAAAGAAGGTTGACATCAAGGCAGATTCATCGGCCAACGAAGAAATACAGAATAAGGCGCTGCAAAAGAGCAGCGAGCTTTTAAATAACGGACGTCTGAAATGGACTGTCATGATCAACGAAAATCAGGTGGATATGGGCAATATGGCACTCAATGAGGATTTGAGTAAAGCTGCCCCAAAAGATTTGATGTCTATTTACGGAGAGCGTGACGGGTTTAAGCTCTATGCGGTAACCCTGAATGCACAGGGCGGTATCAGTAAGAAAGAGGAAATCAAGGACGCAGATGGCAGCATCTGGTGGAATGAATTAAAAAATTCTATCAAGGACCAGAGCTTTTCGTTGAAAATTCCTGATTCATATAAAAAGAAAACCTTAATGCTGGAATTTGAAACTTTTATCCTTGACAATGTAGAGGCAGGCTCTACCGTCACTAACGCGGTGCAGCTCGCGCCAAATTCCGGAAGTACAGGTAATGACAATATTGATGCATCCGGGGATTATGACGGCGGCTACAATATGGACCAGTACGCCAAAATCCGAAATGTGCCTTTTATACAGGTGCTCAAGAGCAGTAAGAATGGTGAAGACATCAAGGTGGAGGGAGCGACCTTCACATTAACATCTTATGAGATAAATGGAAGCAAAGATGCGTACATCAAAGGCGAATCAAAGACAGCCAAAACAGGAAAGACCGGTTACGCCAGCTTTATACCGCTTAAAAAAGATGTGGTCTATAAGCTGGAAGAAACAACAGGAGCACCAGGATATTCGAAAGACACAGCGGAGATCAAGTATTTTCAGTTTGATAATACGGGTAAAGTAACAGCAGGAAAGAGAATGCTTAAAGAAATTGAAGCTGGTACAGGAATAGAGGTTACACCACAGGTAATTCAATACGGAAAATACACCATCATTCAGTCCGAAAAATGGAAGAACACCCCGACGGGCGAGCTGTCTTTTACCAAAACAGGAGCAGATTCATCGTCTGCGGGTTTGAAAGGCGTCAAGTTTACGCTGAAGCGCAATGACCAGAAGTGGGACAATATAGAGAATAATATTTTAAATGACGTTAAAACAGCCACCAGCGATGCGAGTGGTAAGGTGACATTCACGGAATTAGACCCCGGTGAGTACACGCTCAAGGAAACCGAGGCACCGAAAGAGTATAAAATCTCAAATAAAGAGCATAAGATAGTTGTAAACGCCGGCGGGACCGTCACCATGGATGGAAGTACGGTGGATACTAACACTAAAATTTCAAACACCTATGTTTCGGGAAGTATTGAGTTGACCAAAAAAGACGCGCAGACTACGAGTTTTAAATTAGAAGGCGCTAAGTTTGGCTTATATAAAGGTGGCTCAACAGATGAAAGTGCTAAAATTAAAGAAGCAACTTCCGATGGCAGTGGCAAAGTAACATTCAGTAATGTGCCATACACCCCAGATGGATATACCGTCAAAGAAATCAGCGCGCCAGCGGGGTATCAGGTAACAGACACCAGCTTGCCCATTAGGATTGAAGCAAACACACTGATCATTACAGATAATAAAAACTTTAGTTATAAAGTGGCAGATGCGGTAGAAAACACCAGAATCAAAGGGACCGTAACGCTGACAAAGACCCAAAATGACAGTAGCAGTACTCCGGTTTTTGGGAAGAAATTCCAAGTGGTCTATGTAAAAAGCAATAACGACGATAATTTTATCGCCTGGCAGACTGAAATAAAAATCAACGGATCGAGTTTGACAGAAGAAAATGGTAAATATTACGCGACCACTGACAATAGCGGAAAAATTGCATTAACTGATGTGCCCTACGGCAAATACCAGCTCATTGAAGTCAGCGAACAAGGTGATCAGTATAAACCATTGACAGTGAACGTCGACAAACCCAATGTAGCTGTTGGAGATACGACCTATAGCACGGAAATAAACGCGGTTAATGAGCTTCGTACCACGTCACTTAAGATCAAAAAAACCGATGATGCCGGCGACCTGATGGAAAATGTCAAGTTTACCTTAAATGGTCAAAACCAATACAGTGAGACGGTAACAGAGCAGGTCAGGACTACCAGTGATGATGGTATCGCAGTTTTTGACAACATTCAGATCGGTAATTACACATTGGAAGAAAAACAGATCGACGGAAGGACAGGGGATGCAGATGGTTATGGATTACTGAAATCTTATGATGTGAAAGTAGCGGCTGATTCTGCCGGTACGGGGACAATTACCGAAATAAAAGAAAAAGCTGCAAGCTCACAGGCACTGGCATCAGACAGTAATGGTGTTTATACCATCACCAACGACCCCGTCAAAGGCACCATCCAGTTCACCAAAAAAAGCGATGATGGAAGAAGCCTCAAGGGCATCACCTTCCAGTTGCAGAGAATCGTCAACGGGACTGCCCAGACAACCGGCGATGAAATGGTATTTGAAGCGGATTCCGGCGATAACGGACTCGTCCAGTTTAATGATATCCCTTACGCGGATTATAAACTTGTGGAAAAATCCGGAGCGGAAGGCGCTGAGCCAATACAAGCTATTGAGATTAAAAAATCAGACTTGAGTGTGACGACCACTGGCGGCGTAGAATCATTTGCTTATACAATGGCTGATGTTGCCAATACCCTAAAAAAAGCCAATATCCAGCTGACCAAAAAAGACCAGAACGGTTTGCCCCTTGAAGGTGTAACTTTCGCCGTTCAGCGTAAAGCTGAAAAAGAAGCGGATAATAAACCCGAAAGTTTTGTGCTGAACCCAACTGGATCGGCTTACCATCCATATTATGGTACTGATTCGAATACGGCGGTTACAGATGAAAGCAATGCCGATGGTATCCTGACTATCAGTGGCCTTGTCTACGGAGATTACAAGCTGGTAGAAACAGATCGGCCGGCGGATATAGTAGGCGATGCGAGGGAAATCACCTTTAACGTGGACAAAGATGGAAAAGTAAACAACCTGAAAGGAACCGATAAGACATCCAGTCCTGAATTAAAAGAGGGAGTTTACAAGCTTGGCAATGTCGAAAACACCCGTGTCTACGGTCAGGCCAAGCTGATTAAAACGGTGACTGGCGTACAGGGAGCAGATGCATCCGGTATTCCATTTAGCCTGTACAAATGTACAGGCGATGCGCCCGATCTGAATAAACCGACAACGGATACCCTGATCGCCGAAAACCTGACAACCGACGATGACGGCGTCATCGACACTAGCAAGCTTAACAGCGTTACTAATGAGGAAACAAAGAAAGCGTTAAGCGCAGGCCTTTGGACAGGCAAGTATTATTTCTTAGAACAGCCAACTGACGGCTTGGTTTATGACGACACCAATAACAATAATCTGGTGGCATTTGAAATTACAGATCAAAATCACTATGCTGAAACCAGTACACCTGTGAAAAGTACCATGACGAACACCAGATTCATGACAAAAATAGCGTTCAAAAAATACGACACTACAGACACTACAGATGAATCCGGGATACAGGGCGTTACCTTTAAACTCACACGCTCAACAGATGGTGGAAGCACCTATACAGAACTCGTCGAAGAAGCGGGTAGAGGCGGAATCGTCGTTACAGATGATAAGGGCGAGGTCACCGCACAGCTTTTGAAAAAAGGCAAGTACTTGCTGGAAGAAGTAAGAGCAGAAGGCTATAGTTCAGACAGCGCGTTTAAAGCGACTTTTGAGATTGACGACACCCATTATAATAAGACAGTAAAACTTAATGAGACAACAAATTGGAATGTATTGAGTGGGAATTTTGAAAACAACAAAGGCATCGCCAATGACCGTCTCCCAGGTTCCATGACCATCACCAAGGTAGACGCAAAAGACAGTAATACGAAATTAAATGATGCGGTATTTGCTTTATATAAGGACAAGGCAACAACACCTATATTGACTGGAACAACCGGGAGGACCTATGTCTATGATGATGTTGATCCAATGCAGTCTGAAACAGAAGGAAACATCGGAGAGCTGAAAATCACGAATCTGCCTTGGGGTAGCTACAAGCTGGTAGAAATTACCCCTCCGACAGGTTATATCATCAGCAGCGTCCCGCTTGAATTTACCATTGAAGCAGGTCAGGTAAACTTTGGTGCAGTACAGAGTGCAGCGACTACCATCAGCAACGCTCAGAGCACCTTCACACTCAAGAAAGCAGATGCCACCGACGAAACACTCGTCAACGGCGCGGCCTTCCAACTGACGGATGACAGCGACAACAACAAGGTTATCTGGAAAACACCGGATAATACAACGTTTGCCAGCACCTGGTCAAATATTACCAAAACACTTGTTGCGGGCAAGACCTATACCCTCACCGAGACCAAAGCCCCGGACGGCTACGAAAAAGCCGCCCCGGTTAAGATCACGATGAACGAAAAGGGCGTTATCACTGTAACAGAAGGTGGAGATCACGTAAGTGTGACAGAAAACTCAACCATCACTGTAAAAGACCAGCCCATCGAAATCGGCCTTAAGAAAATTGATGCTGAAAGTAAGGAGAAATTAGAAGGTGCGGTATTTAAGGTAACCGGAACTTTTGCCGATAAAGAGATAACTGAGATTGAAGTCACACCAGCAAATCTCACAGAAACGCTGTCTGGACAGCTGATCGCCGGCGAAACCTACACCCTGACAGAAACCACCGCGCCAAAAGGCTACGAACTGGCTGAACCAATTGTCTTTACAGTCAATGACGCGGGCAAGGTAGCCCTCACAGACACCCCGGCTCACGCGGCGCTTGAAAATGGCAATGAAACCATCGTCCTGAAAAACACACAGAATGAAGTATTCCTCCAGAAAACCAACGCGGATGGCACAGCCATCGGCGGCGGCGCGGAATTCAGCCTGACCGGCGATTTCGCAGATGGAGAAAAAGTAAAGACAATCCAGACAAAAGATAAAGAGGCATACAGCCTCAAAGGCCTGCTGACCGCAGGTCAGACCTACACACTCAGGGAAACCCGACCGGCCGACGGCTACAAGCTGGAAACTGATGAGGTGAAGATCACCATGTCCACCGCTGGCACCATCAGCATTGCACATGACACATCAGATATTCCGGCAACGGTGGTGAACAATGGCCTGACGTTGAACTTCAAAGATCAGCCCATCACCCTGAGCTTACAGAAAACTGACGCCAACAACGGAAATAAACCCCTTAAAGGCGCAAAATTTGAGCTTACCGGTGACCTGGCAGACGGAAGCAGAGCACACGCTATCGATTTGACACAAAACGCGCAGGCAGATCTGTCCGCCCTGCTCATCGCTGGCAATGAATACACCCTGAAAGAAACCACCGCGCCGGAAGCTTACCAGCTTCAGCAAACGCCGGTGACCTTCACGGTGGACACGGATGGTAAGGTAACCATCACCAACGCAGACGCGGTTAAAGGCTTTGCTGCCCTGTCAGGTGACAAGGTCAGCCTGTCCTTTGCCAACACCCTGAACCAGGGCAACATCACCTTTATCAAACACGGCACGAATGACGAAAATGATTTACACGCTAAGGCAGAGCTGTCCGGCGCAGTTTTTGGACTGTATATGGATGCCAAGGCTGAAACAGCTGTCAAAGACGCCAACGGCAAGGCCATCACTGCGGCCAGCGGCCCCAACGGCACAGTTACCTTCAATGACATCTACGTGGGTACTTACTACGTGAAGGAAATCACCGCCCCGGCTAACTATACAGCGGACAGCACGGTCTATCAGACTGTGATCGACAAAGATGGAAAATGCGACGGGCTGCACGCCGTGGCGGGCAGTCAGGAAGCAGATAAAGCGGTCAGCGAAATCACCAACGAAGCCGTCCGCGGCAGCATCACCATCAGCAAAACCGATTCCTTTAGCAGCAAACCCATCAAGGGCATTGAATTTACACTGACGAAAAAAGACAGCAAGGGCAATGACATCAAGATAAAAACCGGCGTGACCGATGAAAATGGTGAACTGGTGTTTGACAACCTGCTTATGGATACCGAATATGGCGTTCAAGAAACAAAGACCCTCAGCGGTTATGTTTTAAGTCCGGTGACACAAAATATAACCTTAAAAACAGGCGAAAAAGACAAAAACATTGCCTTTACCAATGACCCCACCAAGCTGACTTTCAAGAAAGTTGACACCACCGGCGCGGGTCTGCCAGACGCAGAATTTACTCTGTACGACAGCGGTACGGAAAAGGCAAAGGCCGCCTCTGACAAGGACGGCATGGTCACCTTCCTGTATCTGGACAAGGGCAGGACCTATACCGTCAAAGAAACCAAACGTCCGGGGGATGACTATCTCCTGAACCCCACCGAGTTTAAAGCAGTAGTGGATAATGATGGAACCTGCACCCTGAAAAATAACGACGAGACTGTCACCCAGGTTGTCAACGCTGACGCGGGTGTCATCACTCTGAACAAGAAGGGGAATGACAACGGTCCGCTGTCAGGCGTGACTTTTGAACTGAAAAACGAAGCGGGCGAGGTTATCCAGACCCAGATCACCGGCGATAATGGACAGCTTGTCTTTGCCGATGTGCCCATGGGCAGCTACACCATTGTGGAGACAGCGGCTCCTGATCCCTACGCGGTATCGGCAGACGTGACCAAAGTCACCCTGAGCCGCGGCGCAAGCCAGAAGGTGACCGTCAGCCGGGTGAATGCCCTGTCTCAGGTGGTATTCCACAAACGCGGCATCATCACCGAAACCTGTGCGGGCGACCCGCAGCACGCGCCTCTTGAAGGCGCTGTCTACGGCCTGTACAAAGATCCCGAATGTGCCGCGGAACCGGTATACACTGCCGTCAGCGGCAATCCTGGTGATGGCTGCAAGGTTGTCTTTACCGGCGTTGCCCGGGGAACCTGGTACGTCAAGGAAATAACAGCACCACAGCATTACATGCTGGATACGACGGTCTACAAGGCCGTTGTGGACAGCGATGGACATTTTGATGGACTGGCCAATCTGGACGATACAAAGGTAGCGGATAACCACGTCGTGGACGCGGCTGTCACCACCGATATTGTTCTGAAAAAGGTCAATGAGCAGAAACCAGATGAAGTGCTGCCGGGCTCTACCTACGGTTTATTCAAAAAAGCAGCCAAAGCGTTGCCAGCACAGGCACGATCTTTCAGCTTCTTTGGCACAGAAAGCGCTGCGGAAACAGAAGACGAGAGTGAATGGCAGCAAATCGCTGAGGCGACAACCGGCCAGGACGGCTATCTCCGTTTCGAAGGCGTGCTCATGGGTGTGGAATACTCTATCCGCGAGCTCAAAGCCCCCGAAGGCAGCCATGTATCTGAAAAGCCTGTAAACATCAAATTTGGCATTAATGAAGCGGGTGAGCCTGTCATTGAGAGCATTGACCTCGGACTGGCAGACCCAAGCGACCCCAACAGCCCGCCAACCGCTACCGTGGATCCCGAGACAGGTGAGATCGTCTGGCTGGAACCATCCATTGTGGCAGAAATATCCAAGACAGATATGAACGCAAACTTGCTGGCAGGCGCCAGACTGCGTATTACCGTCAAGGACGGGAGTGGTGTCTACATACCGCTTACCCAGGCAGATGGACAGCCTGCCGAATGGGTATCCGGCGAACAGCCAGAAACCTTTGTCAAACTCATGAAAATAGGAAAAGACTACCGGCTCGAAGAGATAGAAGCGCCTTCAGGCTACAAGCTTGCAGCGCCCGTTGACTTTACCGTCAGGACGCCAGAACAGGGTGTCGGCCCAGGAGAAAATCTTACAGAGCAGGTGGTTTTGAAAAATGAACTCACCTCTTTCTTCATCAGCAAGACCACCATCAACGGCACCGACGAGCTGCCAGGTGCAGTCCTGGCCGTCTACGAGACTGCCGGGGATGGCAGCATTGCCCGCGACGAGGACGGAAACGAAATAGTGGCAAAGACCATCACAGGTGAAAGCCTGAGCTGGACATCGGGCAAGGAGATGAAGAAAATCGAGGGATTGCCGGCAGGCACCTATGTCTTACGGGAAATCACCGCGCCGGATGGCTATGAGGTGGCAGAGGAAATCACCTTTACTCTGATGCCCGACGGCACTGTGGCCGTGGGCGGCAAGACCTGCGAAGGCAACATCGTCCGAATGCAGGATAAACCAGTGGCTGAAACCGGGACACCAGATGTACCCGATAAGCCGCAGACATCATCCTCCGATCATCCAGATGCAAACAACGGTGCAGCCACCGGCATTGCCGGCTCGGTCAGCCCGGCCACCTTCTGGGGCGTACTGGCACTGCTCAGTGTCGCAGCGCTCCTGGTCTGCAGCATTGTCGTCTGGAGAAGAAAACGCTGGTAAGAAAGCCAAGCAAGCAAATAAAAACAAGGGAAGCAGTACATGCCTCCCTTGTTTTTTTGAAAAAATTTTGGAAAAAAGGTACGAATTCCCGTTCTCTTCAGCGATAAGCAGAGGGGAGAAAAACGCCCCCGGATAGGCTTATCCGGGGGCGTCTTATAAAATATATGAAAGGTAAGGATCAGGCTTCTTCAATGATGACTTCGGCCTCGGGGGCGTTGCGTCTGACGGAATCAATGCCCTTCAGGCAGCTGCCTTTTTCTTTGTAAGCGGCAGACACAGCGATGATCTCGCCGTTGCTGGCCTTCAGGTGAAAGCGGTATTTACCGCCCTTATCCAGGTACAGCTCAAACTTTGGATTTTTGGCGGGCACAGGCTCCTTGGCGGTCTGGTCTTCCAGATGCGCAGCCTCTGCATTTTTCTTGACAGATTCCACCCCGTGCTTGCACGTGGTCAGGCTTGCGTACACCTCAGACGTCGCGATTACCTCGCCATTTCGGGCTTTCAGATGAAAGGTATAACCAGATTTGACCGGCTTGACAACAAATTTTCCCATAGCAAAAACCTCCTGGGCTCTATTTTTAAACGAAACAAATGTTTAATTTAAGTATACCACAGGAGCGGGAGAGGTGATGAACGTTTTCAGTAGAAAGGGGACAGGTTTGGTAAAAAAGAAACCCGCCCGGCTGTGTCAGCGGGCGGGGTAAAACCTTATCGTTCTGTCCCCAAAAAGAACAGGGCCACCGTGCCGGGGCCGGAGTGTGCGCCGATGACCGGGTCCACCCAGTTGATGACAATTTCCTTGGGATGGTATTTTTCCTCGATCTTTTTGGCCACGTACTGGGCGTCCTCCAGGCAGTCGCCGTGGGTGATGAAAATGGACTGCTCAGAAGGGTTGATGGCCGTCTGGTCCAGCCGTTCCACCAAAGCGTCCAGAGAGCGCTTGCGGCCGCGCACCTTGGTCACAAAAATCAGGCGGCCTTCGTTGTCCATGTGCATGACGGGTTTGACGTTTAAGAGCGTGCCGAAAATAGCCACGGTGCCCGAGACGCGTCCCCCGCGCTGCAGGAAGAACAGGTCGTCCACAGTAAACCAGTGGCAGAGGTGCAGGCGGTTTTCCAGAAGCCAGCCGTTGACCGCTTCAATGCTCTCGCCGGCCTCCCGCAGGTTTGCGGCATGGTAGACGAGAAGCCGTTCACCCAGAGAAGCGCGCAGGGTATCCACCGCGTAAATCTTGCGCTCAGGATATTTCTTTTTCAGTTCCTCCAAAGCCAGGTAACCGACCTGGTAAGTGCCGCTGAGGGCGGAGGAGAAACCGATGTACAGGACATCCTTGCCGTCCTGGAGCAGGCTTTCAAAAAGCTTGGTACAGGTATCGCTGCTGATCTGAGAGGTCGTGATTTCCTCCTTGTTGCGCATCATGGTATAGAACTGGGCCAGATCGGTGATCTCACCTTTGGTATAGCTGTAGTATTCTTTTCCCCCGACTAAAAAACGTAAGGACAGGATATGCAGACCGTAGCGGTCAATGATGTCCTCTGGCAGGTTACAGGAAGAATCTGTTACAATTTCAAAGCTCATGTTTTCCCCTCCGATTGTATTGAAGTATTAGTGATTAATAGTAGTTTTAGTTTATCACAAGGAAAGGGTTTTAGCAATAGGTGGAAGGTGGAAGGTTGTAGAACGTTTTGCTGATACAAAACGATTGAATCTGCAGCCGACAGGCCGCGTCTAAGCAAATGTACGGAGCACATTTGCTTAAAACTTCCACCTTCCAATTAAAAAACGGGCAGAGCCCGTTTCTTTTAATAAGATTTCTCCTTAATAATCCCTTTCCGGTAAGCCGAGATCAGCATTTCAAGATCGTGTACCTGAGCCTGGATGCTCTTGCCGATGTCGGTGTCCTTGACGCGTTTGCGCTCCAGAGTAGTTTCTACCACCTGGCGGGTGGATTTGATGTCCACGCCCTCGCGGATGGCCATATCGACCGATTCAAAGGGCCGGTGGCTGATGAGGGTGAGGCCGTAGGAGTTGTAGGTCAGGGTATAGCCGGCGATGCCGGTGGTTTTCTGGTAGGCTTTGGCAAAGCCGCCGTCGATGACCAGCTGCTTGCCGTTGGCGCGGATGGGGCTCTCGCCCGAGCCGGCTTTTACAGGCACATGGCCGTTGATCAGGTGGCCTTCCACCGGGTCCACGCCGAACTCCTTGAGGATCATAACCGCAATGCTCTCATTGTCGTCGATCCTGGTGTAGAACGGGGTGTAGCGCTCCTTATGCGGGGTTTTATCGTCGATGAAATACCGCTCAAAGGTCGCCATCTTATCCTTTCCGAAAAGCGGGGAGTCCTTGTTGCACCAAAGGTACCACAGGAAGTCCGACTTGTTCGGGCATTCCTCAATGTCGCCGAAATAGGCCTCGCGGGCCATCTGGTCGTATTTGTCCATGAGGGAGCGGCCAGAATAGTATTTGTTGTTGATCTTCTTAACCTTAAAGGTGCCGTCCTCGTTCAGCAGTACGCAGGCATGGAACAGCAGGTTGTTGTTGTACACCAGGTACATGCTGCCCTTGGCGTACATGAAGCGGATGTGCTTCTGGAGCTTTTCGCTGTGGCGGAAGGTGTAGCACAGCTTATCCACCACAATCTGTTCTTCCTCGCTCAGTTCCCAGGGCTTTTCATGGTCAAGGGTAGGGAAGTTGGTGTCATTGAGCTCATAGACCACGCCGTCCACCTCGACGGTCTTGTTGTCCTCGCTGATTTTGCGCAGCAGCAGGCGGTCGTCCATCTCATATTCGGGGTGGCGGGAGATCAGCTGGTCCTCCAGCTTAAACTGGATCATGCTGATGGCCTTGTGCATGCGGGTCATGAGCAGGATTTCCGCGTCGGTCTCGATGTCGTCCGGGCTCACCTTGGGGGTGAACTGCTGGCACGGGTCTTCGCGGTACACGCGGTTTGCAAAGGTGGCCAGAGGCAGCAGGTTGATGCCGTAGCCGGTTTCCAGGGCGTCCATGTTGGCGTAGCGCAGAGCGATACGCACCACATTGGCGATACAGGCCGCGCTGCCCGCGGCAGCGCCCATCCACAGAATATCGTGGTTGCCCCACTGCATATCCAGGGAATGGTGCTTCATGAGGGTGTCCATAACCACGTCCGGCCCAGGACCACGGTCAAAGATGTCCCCGATGATGTGGAGATGGTCGGTGGTCAGGCGCTTGATGACCCCGGAAATCTCAATGATAAAGTGTTCGGCCCGGCCGTATTCCACCAGGCTGGCGATAATCTGGTTATAGTATTCCTTTTTGTTGAAACGGTGCTCATCCTCCTGCAAAAGCTCCTCCATCACATAGGCGAAATCCTTGGGCAGGGCCTTGCGCACCTTAGAACGGGTGTATTTGGAGGCAGCGGCCCGGCAGACCTTGACCAGGCGATAAATGGTGAGCTCATACCAGTTGTCCAGGTAAGGGCCTTTCTTTTCCTTTTTAATGAGGTCCAGCTTTTCGCTGGGGTAATAGATGAGCGTAGTCAGCTCTTCCAGGTCTTCAAGGCTGACTGTGCTGCCCAGCTCGTCCATGACTTTGCGGCGGATGGCGCCCGAGGCGTTCTGCATCACGTGGTTAAAGGCCTCGTGCTCGCCGTGGATATCGGTCAGGAAGTGCTCTGTGCTCTTAGGCAGGTTTAAAATTGCCGTCAGGTTTACCACCTCGCCCACAGCGGTGGTGATGTTTGGAAAGCTGCCGGACAGCAGCTCCAGATATTTTTTGTTTTTTTCAAGCTCGGCTTTTGTAAAGTTTTCCATAGAATGCTCCTTAAAATTCTCTGTATTTTCACAATATTTCTGGGAACCTTTGCAATGTATATACCCATTATACGCTTTTTTCATTAAAATTCCAATAGAATAAAGAAGAATTCCTTGACAATTCTTTAACGAAAGGTTGACTAAAGAAAAACAAATAAATGCCGTAAATCCGCTGGTTAAACGATTGTCACAGACTGGTTTTTGTGGTATGATTTTTACTAAAATAGATTGATTGTGGACGGAGTTATCATGGAGAAAAAATTAATCGAAGCGGTAGAAAATATCGACGAGCCCCTGGCCATCCGCCAGGTGAAATCCCTGCTCGCATCAGGGAGAAACCCGAAGGAAATATCCAACGACCTCAACTTTGCCCTTCAGCGCGTGGCCAACCGCTACGAAAAGGGCGAATATTACATCGCGGACCTCATCATGGCCGGCGAGCTGGTGTCCAGCCTGCTCAAAATATCCGGCATGGAGTCCGAGCGCTCAAGCCGGCAGGCCCCAGCGGGCAAGATCGTGGTGGGCACTGTGTTTGACGATATCCACGATGTGGGCAAAAACATTTTTGTCAGCATGCTGCACTCCGAGGGGCTTGAGGTCATCGACCTGGGCACTGATGTCCCCACAGAGGAATTTATCCAGGCCATCCGGAAAGAAAAGCCCCAGATACTTGGCATCAGCGGGATTCTGACCTCCGTGGTGGAAAACATCCGGGTGGTGGTGGACGCCATCACAGCGGCCGGCCTCCGGGATCATATCAAAATCATTCTGGGCGGCGCCATCGCGGGCAAGGAATACGCCAAATATGTGGGCGCCGATGGTTTTTCCAGCGACGCCATCGAGGGCGTCTCTATCTGCAGAGAATGGCTTACCCAGGAGTAAGAAACCATGCGTAAAATTTTATATCTCGATATTGTAAATGACATAAAAGGAAAAATCGAAAAGGGCGAGATGAAGCCCGGAGACATCCTGCCGTCGGAGCATGAGCTGTCAGAGTTTTATGACGTCAGCCGTACCACCCTGCGCAAAAGCCTGGCGCTGCTCGTCAATGAAAATTATATCTACACCATTCCGGGCAAGGGCAATTTTGTCTGTGAGCCCACCTCCAACCATTACCAGTTTTATTTCGATGAGGTGGACAGCCTCAAGGGCCAGATCGACGAGGTCAAGCTCATCAAGGTGGGCGTTGTGTCGCCGGGGCGCCGGCTCATGCGCGAGCTCAAGGTAGGGTCCTTCGACAAGGTTATACGTGTCCAGAAGGCCTTTTACATGGGCAGGGACGTGGTGCAGTACAGCAACATCTATCTGCCATACCAGAAAGGAAATCCCATCGTGGAGGATGTCATCAATTTTGCCAATTTCCACGGCATCATGGAAAAGTCCAAGCTCCAGTTCCAGCTCAAGAAAAAGCTGCACATCGAGATCGTACAGCCCTCCCACGAGGTGCGGGGGTATCTCAAAATCCCGAGGGAGGAGAGCGTATTCCTCATCTCCCAGTGCATTCTGTCCGTGGAGGACGGCATGCCCATCAGCTACAATGAATTTTATATCCGAAAAGACTATTTCTCAATCGACGCTGAAACGGTAATCTGAAAATTTATGAGGTAAAAGAAATGACATGGCATTTGGAATTTGAAATCTATTCAGCGTTAATCATCGGGATCATCATGGTCTACTATTTCAGAGGGCCACGGGTTCCCACCTGGCAGAACCGTATTTACGGCGCGACCCTTGTCATTTCAATGGCCTTTATTCTTACGAACATTGTGGCTACTCTGCTGTTAGAGCACCTGACGCCCGCCAATTTCGGGCTGGCTGTTTTCTTCAACAACCTGTACCTGATTTTTTTGCCCAGTATGCCTATGATGGTGCTGCTCTATGTGATCTCCATCATTTACCAGGAGTTCTGGCACAAGAGAGCCCTGGTTATCCTGGCTTTTTCGATGTATTTCATTTACCTTGTGCTGGCGCTGTCCAACCCGCTGACGCATTTTTATTTCACACTGGATCTTGAAAACGGCTATGCCCGGGGCATCGGCAACCCCTTTACCCATGTGAGCTCCATTTCCTATATCCTGTGCGCTGCGGTCATCGCCATCTATAACCGGAAGAAAATATCAAAGTCTGTCTTTGCTGCCCTCTGCGCCTTTATGGTGCTGTCGCTGGCGGCCATCCTGCTCCAGTTTGTGTTTACAGGCTATATCCTCACCGGCGTGGCCTGCACCTGCTGTATCCTGCTGGTACACCTCTCCACCCAGAGCAACAGCATGGTCAGTGACGAGCTTACCGGAACCTTTAAACGGCAGGTTTTTCTGCAGATGATCGAGATGCACCTGAAGAACGGGAAAAAGGGGGATATCATTGCCCTTGCCCTGCGGGATTTCAAGTTCGCCAACGAGGTTTTCGGTGTCAAGACCTGTGACCGCCTGCTCAAGGAGGTCGCCGGATTCCTGAAGGGGCTGGCTCCTACGGGCCGGGTCTACCGTTTTGACGGCGATGTTTTCTGCATCGCAGAGCCAAACGGCGCAGAAAACACCGACAGGCTTGTGAACCTCATCGTGGACCGGTTTAAAAAGCCCTGGCATTTCCAGGGCATCGACTACAGCCTGAACTGCAGTCTGGGAGTGGTGCCAATGGGCAAAGGCGGCACCGAAACCGTGGACGAGATCGTGTCTGCCATCGACTTTGCCATCCAGGAGTCCAAGCACCGGGAAAATGGCGTGGTGCGCGGCGGCGAAATCTTCAACGAGAAATTCAGGCGTAAGAACCATATCCGCGCCATGCTCGCTTACGCTCTCGAAAAGGATGGCTTTGAGGTGCACTACCAGCCCATCTACTGCCTTGCCACGGGCCGCTTCGCCACCTGTGAAGCGCTGGTGCGCATGCGCGACCCTGAGTTTGGCCTCATCCCGCCCGATGAGTTTATCCCCATGGCCGAGGAAAACGGTATGATTGTCTCCATCGGCCTCGTTGTGTTTGAAAAGGTCTGCCAGTTTATGACAGCCCATCCCTATACCGAAGGAGGCTTTGAGACCATTGGCGTCAACCTCTCTGTGGTGCAGTGCATGCAGGAGAGCCTGGCCGATGACCTCATCGCTGTCATGGAGCACTACAAGCTGCCGCCCGGACGCTTTAAATTCGAAATCACCGAGACCGTGGCCGCTGCCTCTATGTCCACCCTCCGGAGCACCATGGAACGGCTCATCGATTATGGCTGCGCCTTTGCCCTGGACGATTTCGGCATCGGTTACTCTGGCGTCACCAATATGCTCAACCTGCCCTTTAAGCTCATCAAGCTGGATAAGAGCCTGACGGACCGCCTCACCGGCGAACCCAGAACCAGAATAGCCGTGGAGGCCATCATTAGCCTCATTCACCGCCTGAGCATGCGTGTTATCGCCGAGGGCGTGGAGGTGGCCGAGGAGGTCGAAATTCTGCGGGAGCTGGGCTGCGACTATATCCAGGGCTACTATTTTTCAAGGCCGCTGCCCGAGGCGGCATTCACAGCCCTTGTCAAAAAACGGCGTGGAGGTAACATGTCAGCGAAACCCATTCCAAAACCATCCGAAAAAACCGTCTATTTTATCTGTCTGGTTGTCATGCTCGCCTTTATTGCGGGCATGGGCCTGCACGGCCTGCTCACCGGCCAGGTCGAGAACGCCCGTACCCACAGCGAGCTCACCATGAATATCGGGGACGGGGGTGTGGAAAGCCTGCCCTCCGGGGTTTATATCACCTCTGTTTTTACCAATCTCAAGGACGACGTCAGCTATTCGCCCTTAAAGATTTTTTCCATTTCTGTTCTCAGCACAGCTGTGCTGGTATTCTGCCTGGTTTATCTGCTTGTGCTTATGATCAGCCGGGTCAAAAATTATTCAAACCTCATACTGGGGGCGGTAGTGTTTCTGATCGTGCGCATGTTCAGCGTGGACATGGCTGTCACCCTCGAGGCACTGTTCGACACACCCTTTAACATCACTCTGGCCACTATCTTTTATGGTTCCACCCTCAACGCCTGTATTCTGCTGTGCCTTACCGTAGAGGAACAGACAAGGGGCAGGATCAGGCTGAGGCCTGTGCTTGTCCTGGCCGCCTGGTACGCCGTTGTGCTGTTCGCCATCGCTGTGGTGTCTCAGAGTAATCGGACGTTGTTTCTGGAGCAGCATATCCGCCTTGGGCTGTTTTACCCTCTGCTCTACATGTACGCCCGGCTGTACCGTCTGGTGGAGGAGAAAGTTCCGCACATCCGGCCAGCCCTCGTGGGCTACGCGTCCATTACGGTGGGGCTGTTCGCAGACACCATGTACCTGTCAGGCTGGTCCACGTCCGACATGTATATGCTGTATCCGGCCACCCTGTGCCTGCTGCTCATGTGCATGATCTACATCTATTACCAGCGGGTCATCGAGATCCGGCAGGCAGAGGCGATCCGTATCGCAAACCTGTACAAGGAGATCGAGCAGAAAAGTGCTGACATGATGGTCAGCCAGCTCCAGCCCCATTTCATGTTCAACACCCTCCAGGCCATCCAGGTGCTGGCCCGGCGGGATACCAGGCTGGCCGACAAGGTGATCTTTACCTTTTCCAACTACCTGCGCGCTAACCTCGACTTTGTCAAGATTAACCAGCCAGTCCCCTTTGATAAAGCACTGGTGCCGGTTCAGTGCTACGTGGACATTGAAAAAATCCGGTTTAAGAACCGTTTCGACGCCGTGTATGACATTGAGGCCACTGATTTCAGCGTGCCGCCCCTGTGCATACAGCCCCTGGTCGAAAACGCCGTCAAACATGGCGTCTGCCGCAAGCCAGAGGGCGGAACAGTCACGCTGTCTACCCGGGAGCACCCCGGCTATTACGAGGTCGTCATCACCGACGACGGCGTGGGCTTTGAGACGGATAAGCTGTTGGAGAAAAAAGACGGCGGCATTTATAACGCCCGCTTTCAGCTCACGCACATGCTGGACGCGGTGCTGACCATTGAAAGCGCGCCCGGCAAGGGCACGGTGCAGCGCATAAAGATTCCCAAGAAAGAATAGGAGACGGACATGAAAGTGATCATCGTAGACGACGAGAGCTTTGCCATCGAAGCCTTAGAATACGTCCTGGAGGACATGGCGGGCGTGGAGGTGGCAGGCACCTTCCAGAACGCCTCGGAGGCGCTGGATTTTGTGAGGGACCACAAGGTTGATCTGGCCTTTCTGGACATTGAGATGCCAGGCTTTACAGGCATCGAGCTGGCCGGTTACCTGAAGGAGGCCGCACCGGATATCCAGACAGTTTTTGTGACAGGCTATAACAATTACGCCCAGCAGGCCTTTGACGTGGAGGCAGTGGGCTATATTCTCAAGCCCTTCTCGGCCGAGCGGGTTCAGGCGGTCATCGACAAGGTGGGCAAAAGAGCGTCCCGGAAGCCGGAGAACGATGTGGTTATCCGCACCTTTGGCCGGTTTGATATTTTTGTCAGAGGGGAGCTGCTCATCTTTAAGAGTCAGAAGGCCAAGGAGCTGGTGGCCCTGTGTGTGGATCACCGGGGCGGCGTGGTCACCATGGAGGAGGCCATCGACAAGCTGTGGGAGGACCGGCTCTTTGACGAAAAGACCAAAAAGCTTTACCGCAAGGCGGTCATGATCGCCACTCACACCTTTGAGGAGGCGGGCGCGCCGGGCATTTTCCAGACGAGGCGCGGCCTGTGCTATATCGAACGGGATAAAGTCTACTGCGACTACTACAAGCTGTTAGAAGGCGAAATCCTGCCAAAATCCCCCTTCACCGGCGAATACCTGTTTGAGTACTCCTGGGCCGAAGAACGCGTGCCCGAAATCTGGGAAATCCAGGAGCTGGTAGAGAAACAGCGGGGGGAAGATTAGCGGTTGCTTATGGTTAGAGGGGGAGGTGGAGGAGAATTGGCGCTGTCCGCGGATTAAAAATGCCCTCTCTCATGCGGGAACGACAACCTGTGGAAGTCGTTCCCGAAATCGACCCGGGCATTGTTTTAATCTTCGGACAGTTCAGGTAGTCAAAAAACGTTCGCCATAAGAGAGAAAGTGTTTGGTAGATGTTTGTTAATGGAGAATGGAGAATTACAGGAACAAAATGCTGCGCATTTTGAATGGAATGGCGGCCGCAGGCCGCTTTTTAATCGCTTTTTCGACAGAAAAAGGGGACCACTAATTCTCCATTTTCCATTCTCAATTCTCCATTGATTTAAGGAGTAGCGGAAGTGTAGCGTTTCCAATTGTATAATAAACCCATCATTAAGAATAAGTCATTGTCAAGAGGCAGCAATGATTAAAAATTTAGATGTATTTATACAGGAGGAATTTAGAAATGAAAAAGAAGACTTCGTTATGGATTAGTGGAATTACCACAGTAGCAATGCTGGCAGTGGCTGTTGGGTCGTTTGCGGCATGGGATAAGTTGACGGCCGACAATACGCCAACTTTTACTGCAACTTCAGGAACACCAGTAACTTTAGCTGTCACAAGTGATGAGGGAACATTTAAAGACAATACTTTAGTGCCGGAAAACGCTTTGAAAAAGGCTAGTGGTGAAGTTACAGAAATGACAGCGACATTTACTCCGACTTTTAAAGATGCTGATAATAATGGAGAAGGGAAAGGAGCTGGAATATATGCGCAATTAGAACCAACAGATGCCTTGTCAGATAATGTTAAAGTAGAAATTTATAAACATCCGAAAGATGGTGATAGGGATGCTACTGCTTTATCAGCGAAGAACATTACACCAACTGGAGGAACAGAAGTAACTGGCGTTTATGAATTAGAGGAAGATATGCAATATGAAGTTGTTGCCAAATTTGATGCTGCAAAAGTTAATGCTTTAACAAATGAAGCAGCTAAAGCTTTAGCTGGACAAACGATAGCAACGAAAGTAACTTGTACAGCATATCAAAAATAAAATTATTTAGATTTCATGGCGGTGTGTAGGAAACTACTCTCCGCTATCTTTTTTAAAGGGTGAAAATATGAGTGAAAAAAGGAAAAATAAAAAAAAGACTTTTGTAAAAATTGTCCAGATTTTGGTGAATGTTTTTATAATTTCAGTTTTTTCTTTTTCCTTATTGTATATGATATTCATGAAACTATCCCCCACCGACGCCCCAAAATTCTTCGGCTACAAACCCTACGTCATCCTAACCAACAGCATGGTCCCCACCTTACCGGTGGGCTCGCTGGTCATCGACCATGCCATCGACGAGGATGACCCCATCCCGGAAAACACGCCCATCACCTTCAAGGCAGAGCTTCAGGGTCAGCAGGTCTTTGTCACCCACTATTTCCGTTACATTGATACCAGCGACGGTTATGACCGTTACATGACACAGGGGGAGGGCTATCAGGAAGGGCAGTATGACGAGTTTGAAATCCACCGGGAAGATATTGTCGGCACTTATGCTTTTCATATCCCGTACCTTGGCCGGGTGGCCATGTTTCTCCAAAGCCCGGCGGCGCTCACCATGTTTTTGCTCTGGGGCTTTATCCTCATGATGGAGCACATGGTCAAAAAATGGCTGTCGTACAAATATCCCGAGGATGAGGAGGATCTCATGAAGCCTAAACAGCGGGTCAAAGCCAAGAACGTCAAACCGCCAAAGGGACGCTATCTGCGGGGAGAAACCCCAAGACACCGTCCACCGTCCGCCCCGCCGCTTAAACGCCCCTCCATGGACGAAATAAAGGGCTAAAACACACCTTCAGGCAGAAAAAGGGAAAAGATGTTATCATAAGATTAATTCGGAGATTGAAACAGGAGGTGCCAGGACCGGGCAAACCAGCGAAGCGCTGTTTGCCTCGTCACTTTCCACCTTCCACCTTCAACCTTCCACTTGAAAAAGGGTGGTGCTTCACATGACCAGAAAATGGAAAATCATAAACAGCTTGATCGCATGGCTGATTTTCTTCAGCCTGGTTCAGCCTGCCTACGGCGCCTGGGATACCCTGACCGCCGAAGTCACCTTCACCGCCCAGACCGGTGTCTGGACAACCGCCCCTACCCCAACCCCGGCAGCAGAACCCGTCGCCGCGTCAGCCACCCCCCAGGCCGCAAGCGCCCCGGAAACGCCCGCCGCCGAACCAGAGCCCACAACCGCTGTTCCGGATACCGCCGAACCCGAGGAACCCACCGTTACCCCAGCTCCGGCGCCCACCCCGGAAACGCCCGCCGACCCCACCCCTGAATCCCCGGAAATACCAACCCCGCAGGAAAATTCCGAGGCAGAGTAAAAAAAGACTTTACAAACCGCTGGGAATTCGTTATAATAGACAAGCATTCAAAAAGTGATCCCGTAGCTCAGCTGGAAGAGCGCTACCTTGACATGGTAGAGGTCGTTGGTTCAAGCCCAATCGGGATCACCATTAATTAAACGCTTGACGGCTTTCGGCCGTTTTTTTATTGCCCGTTTCTAAGAATTTTTCTAATAAATGCCTGCCCGGCCACAGCGCGCCTTCCATCAAAATTGCGCTCTTAATGCACTTGCAGGCAAATCGCAGGCGATGTATGATTAAAACAGATCAACGAGAAGTAATCAATCCGGAATTCCAGCCTAAAACCGCTCTGTCTTTATGATCCAGTCCGAAAACGAAACCGCTGATTTCAGCCAAACCCGTTGAAACGAAGGAAAAAAGAAGGCCGGAAAGGGCAGCTGCCTGAAGCCATTATCTTTCAATGATTAATCTTCAAAACCATCCTTTCTTTTGTGCTTTAAAAGAAAGGATACCTGTGCTCCCCTGGAATATAGACCGTGTATTTTTAAGAAAGCGCGCGCTTGAAAATATACTGGAACGCCTGTTAAGGGGAAAACAGAAGCCGGAGCTGCCGAATGAATACCAAGAGGGCCCATTGGGATTCAGCCAAAAGGCGGTAACGGACAAAAATAAAAGCCCTGCATGCCGGCAGCATGTGATATGTACCCTCTTTACTGGACAAACCAGTAAGGAGGGTACATATCACTCCGATCTTTAGACCGGGGCTTTTTGTTTACAGTCCATCTGATACTTCGATGAATAAGTTTAAATTATTTTCCTTAAACTTCTTGACAAATCCATCTGTAACATTTATGATTACAAAATAGAAACTGTAATGTTTAAAATTACACTTTGTGGGAAAATAAAATATTACACGACAGAAAAGAGGTAATCATATGGGATTTGCGACAGGAGCCGGTGTTCCGGCCATTATGGTATTTTTACAGGGGATTCTCAGCTTTTTCTCGCCCTGTGTGCTGCCGCTGGTGCCTTTGTACATCGGCTACCTGGCAGGCGGAACAAAGACAGTGGACGCGGACGGGACGGTTCATTATAAAAAGCGGACGGTTCTCATCAACACGCTCTTTTTTGTCATTGGCATCAGCGCGACATTTTTTATTCTGGGCGTGGGATTCACAGCGGCCGGGCAGTTTTTTACGGGCAACCGGATGCTGTTCGCGCGCATTGGCGGGGTCATCATCATTTTATTTGGGCTGGTTCAGCTGGGGGTCTTTAATTTTGACTTTTTAAACCGTGAGCACCGCCTGCCCTTTAATTTGGACAAGCTGGCTATGAATCCACTGCTGGCTTTTGTGTTGGGCTTTACCTTCAGCTTTGCCTGGACGCCCTGCGTGGGGCCGGTTTTAGCCAGTGTGCTGCTCATGGCGTCGTCTTCGTCATCCTTCGCGTCGGGCTTCATCCTCATTGGGGTTTACACGCTGGGCTTTGTCCTGCCGTTTATGGCGGTGGGGTTATTTACCAGCACCCTGCTGGATTTTTTCAGGCGGCACCAGAAGGCGGTCCGCTACACGGTAAAGGCCGGGGGTGTGCTCATGATCATTATGGGGATCATGATGTTTACAGGATGGATGAACGGGATCACGGGCTACCTCTCTCAGGCTGGAGCCGGGAGCAGCGCACCGCAGCCAAGCCCGACGGTAACCACAGAGCCTGTGCCGTCGCCCACACCGGAAAACACGCCGGAGGAGAACGCCAAAAAGACACTTGCTCCGGATTTCACGCTTACAGACCAGTATGGGGTGACGCACACGCTGTCGAAATATCGTGGAAAGACGGTTTTTCTTAATTTCTTTGCCACCTGGTGCGGCCCATGCCAGAAAGAAATGCCAGATATTGAGACGCTTTATAAAAAATACGGCGATAACTCCGGAGACCTGGTGGTGCTGAGCGTTGCCAATCCCCATACAGAGGAAGGGCCGAACAATAATGATATGTCGCCTGAAAAGATCGCGGATTTCATGTCGGACAACGGCTTTACCTATCCGGCACTCATGGACCGTACGGGCGCGGTGTTCCAGGCCTATGGCATCCGTTCTTTCCCGACAACCTTTATGATTGACAAAGATGGCTATGTGAAAGGCTATGTGCCGGGAATGCTGACGTCCAGCATGATGGAAAGCATTGTTAACCAGGCCATGGCACAATAAATGAAAAGCCTGTATCGCTTTAAAGATACAGGCTTTTTTAAGTCTGGGCGAAATAATATAGAGAAAATCGATATTTTTTATAACTTTGGGTATTTATTAAAGGGCGTAATGCTTTAATTAACGCTTATTCTAAAACAGAAAGAGTTGATTTTTTATGAATGGAACGATGATGCAGTATTTTGAATGGTACCTGCCTGAGGACCAGTCCCTGTGGCGGCAGGTGGCAGAGGATGCCAGTCATCTTAAAGCGCTCGGGATCACGGCGGTGTGGCTGCCTCCGGCCTACAAGGGCGCGGCGGGTAAAAGCGATGTGGGCTACGCGCCCTATGACCTTTATGATCTGGGTGAATTTGATCAGAAAGGCAGCGTCGCCACAAAATACGGAACAGTCAGTGAATATTGCGAAGCCATCAGCGCCCTTCAGGATAACGGAATCGAGGTTTACGCGGATATTGTGCTGGATCACCGTCTGGGCGCGGACCGGACGGAAAATGTCTACGCCTGCAAGGAAAATGACGAAAACCGGAATGAGCAGATTGAGCCTATCCGCCCCATTAAGGCGTGGACGCAGTTTGACTTTCCAGGCCGGGGCGATACCTATTCGGATTTTAAATGGAACTGGACGCATTTTGCGGGCATTGACTGGGATGAGAAGAAAGAGGACAGCGCGGTTTTCCAGTTTCAGGGCAAGCGCTGGGCCAGTGACGTGGACCGTGAAAATGGCAATTTTGACTATCTAATGGGCGCGGACGTGGATTTAAACAACCGCGAGGTGGTTGAGGAATTGATCCGCTGGGGCAGATGGTACCTGGATAAAACCCGGGTCAACGGTTTCCGTATGGACGCGGTCAAGCACATTGATTTTAATTTTTTTAATGAGTGGCTGGACGCAGTCAGGCGTGACTGGGACCAGGAGCTGTTTGCCGTGGGCGAATACTGGTCTGGCGATCTGGAGGATCTCAAGCGCTATATGGAGACCACGGGCCGGACCATGTGCCTGTTTGACGTGCCGCTCCACTATCATTTTTTTGACGCCTCGAACAGCGGTGACGGCTATGATATGCGGCAGCTGTTAAGCAATACCCTGACAGCCCATGACCCCACACGGTCGGTCACCTTTGTGGATAACCACGACACGCAGCCCGGCCAGTCGCTGGAATCCTGGGTACAGCCCTGGTTTAAGCCGCTGGCCTACGCTTTTATTTTGCTGCGGGCCGACGGCTATCCCTGCGTTTTTTACGGCGATTATTATGGTATTCCCGCCCAGAACATCGAGCCCATGCAGGCGCTTTTGGACAAGCTGCTCTGTGCCCGGCGCGAATCGGCCTACGGCGCCCAGAGGGATTATTTTGACGATTTCCATATCATCGGATGGGTGCGCGAAGGTGACCCGGCAGAGCCGGAATCCGGTCTGGCAGTACTGATGACAAACGGCGACGGCGGCTCAAAGCAGATGTATATGGGACATCAGTTTGCCGGAAAGGATTTTTATGACATCACGGGCAATGTGGAGGGCACGGTCACTGTCAACGAAAACGGCGACGGCGTTTTTCACGTGGCGCCCGGTTCGGTATCGGTCTGGGTCAGAACAAGGTAAATTTAAAAAACGCTGCACTGGCAGGCAACGCTGTTGTTGCCTGCCGTTTTTGTTTTTTTGCAGTGCTATTTAAAGCAAATGGGGTATAAATGATTAAAATGCTTTGAAATGGTGTGTGGGATGTGTTATGATTTAGTAAATTATAATGACTATAAACAATAGAAAGACAGGAGGAGAAAATGGAAGTTTTAAACAATATCCCTCCGGTGGGCCAGGCTCTGGTCGCCGGGCTTTTTACCTGGGGCCTCACGGCTCTGGGCGCTGCGATGGTCTTTTTCTTTAAAGAGATTAATAAAAAGGTATTAAACGCCATGCTGGGCTTTGCCGCTGGCGTTATGATCGCGGCCAGCTTCTGGTCGCTTCTGGCGCCGTCCATTGAGATGGCGGAGGGTGGTCCGGTGCCGCCGTATGTGCCGGCTGTGGTCGGATTTTTGGGCGGTGGCGCGTTTTTATGGTGCGTGGATAAGCTTTTGCCGCATATCCATCAGGGAACAGGCCATGAGGAGGGGATTCATACCTCATGGCAGCGCAGCGTGCTGCTGGTTCTGGCCATTACTTTCCACAATATCCCAGAAGGGCTGGCGGTCGGGGGTGCCTTTGGCGGGCTGGCCACAGGCAATGAGTACATGACGCTGGCCGGCGCCATCTCGCTGGCTCTGGGAATCGGGCTTCAGAACTTTCCTGAAGGCGCCGCGGTCTCCATTCCGCTCCGGCGTGAGAATATGAGCCGGGTCAAATCGTTTATGTACGGCCAGGCTTCTGGGCTGGTAGAACCGATCTCGGCGGTCATCGGCGCGGCGGCGGTTGTCTTTATCAACCCGATTCTGCCTTACGCGCTGGCTTTTGCCGCCGGTGCCATGATCTATGTTGTGGCAGAAGAGCTGATTCCGGAATCACAGCTCGGCCATGACGGCGAGGGCGATATCGCTACCATTGGTGTGATGGTCGGCTTTACGGTCATGATGCTCATGGATGTAGCGCTGGGCTGAGAAAGGACGGACAAATATGATTAACATAGGACCACATATTTCCATTGCCAAGGGTTTTACCGCCGCCGGAAAGAACGCGGTATCCATTGGGGCAAATACCTTTCAGTTCTTTACCAGAAATCCAAGGGGCGGCAACGCCAAGGCCATTGATCCGCAGGATGTGGACGGCCTGCGGCAGATCATGGAGAACCATGACTTTGGGCCGCTGCTGGCCCACGCGCCTTATACGCTCAACATGGCGTCTGCCACAGAGGCGACCCGGGATTTCGCGGAGCGCGCGTTCCGCGAGGATCTGGAGCGGCTGGATCAGCTGCCCTGCCATCTTTACAATTTTCATCCCGGCAGCCATGTCGGCCAGGGACCGGAAAAAGGCATTGAGCTGATTTTGGATATCCTCAACCGCAATATGAAGCCAGACCAGAAAACCATTGTGCTCCTGGAAGCCATGTCGGGTAAAGGCAGCGAGGTTGGCCGGGATTTTGAGCAGCTGCGGGCCATCATTGACGGCGTCCGGCTCAAGGATAAGATCGGCGTCTGTATTGACACCTGCCACATTTATTCAGCAGGGTATGATATCGTAAATGACCTGGACGGCGTGATCGCTGAGTTTGACCGGATCGTAGGGCTTCCTTACCTCAGGGCCATGCATCTGAACGACAGCCTGACGCCCTTTAACAGCCATAAGGACCGTCATGAGAAAATTGGCTTTGGCAGCATAGGGGTGGACACCTTCATCGCCATTGTGAAGCATCCGCTGCTCCGGGATAAGCCCTTTTTTCTTGAGACACCCCAGGAAAAGTTTGCCGATTATGCCAAAGAGGTTGAGCTGCTCCAGAATGTATAAAGCTTAAAAAAGGCCTGAAATACAAAACCCTGTATTTCAGGTCTTTTCTTGCCTTAAATTTAAAACACCCTTGACGCAGGTCTGTTTTTTATTTATACTGAAGATGTGTAATATAGAATGAATCTAGATTAGTTAAGGGGTATTAACTTTGTCATGCCAATGAAAGAAGGGTTATCTGTGAAAAATATTGAAGAAGTAGAGTATAGCGAGAGCAGTAATAAAAAGATCGCCATGCGCGTGTCCATCATATCCATTTTTGTCAACATCGCCCTGTCGGTTTTTAAATTTATCGCCGGGATTTTAGCCAATTCCGGGGCGATGATTTCCGATGCGGTGCATTCAGCGTCGGATGTGCTCAGCACTTTTGTGGTCATCATCGGGGTCAATATCTCTGGCCAGAAGGCCGACCACGAGCATCAGTACGGGCATGACCGGCTGGAGTGCGTGGCGGCCATTCTGCTGGCGGTCATCCTGTTTGCCACTGGTGTGGGGATCGGCTGGACCGGGATTGAAAAGATCATGGATGCCGAGAGCCATTCTCTGGAAATTCCAGGGATACTGGCGCTGGTGGCGGCTGTGGTCTCCATTGGGGTCAAGGAATGGATGTACTGGTTCACCCGCGCCGCGGCCAACAAGATTAACTCCAGCGCGCTGAAGGCCGACGCCTGGCACCACCGCTCTGACGCCCTGTCCTCCATCGGCAGCCTGATCGGGATCGCCGGCGCGCGCATGGGCCTGCCGATTCTGGACCCTATCGCGGCTGTGGTCATTGCGCTGCTGGTCATTAAGGCCGCCTATGACATCGGCAAGGACAGCATCAGCAAAATGCTGGACAGCTCCATCGATGAGAAAACCGAGAAGGAAATCCGTGAGCTGATCATGAAGCAGTCAGGTGTCAAACGGATTGACGACCTCAAATCCCGGACCTTCGCTTCTAAATTTTATGTGGATCTGGAAATCGCTGTGGACGGCGAGATGAAGCTGGTCGAAGCCCACGCCATCGCCGAAAATGTGCACGATGTGCTGGAGGCAGCCTACCCGGCCCTTAAGCACTGTATGATCCATGTCAATCCCTACGGGCATGAAAAAACGGAAAATGAATAGCAGAAGCGCCTGATTTCCTTAAAAAAGAAACAGGCGCTTTTCTTTTCCCCTGGAATCGGATAAAATAGGGGATAAAATGACCGGAGGTAGAAAATGAAACAACAAGTTGGAGCCATTGAGCTCTGTTATGAAAAAAAGGGAGAAGGGCAGCCCCTGATCCTGATCCACGGAAACGGCGAGGATCACACGATTTTTGACGCGATCATGGAGCCGCTGAGCGCGGATTTTACGGTCTACGCCCTGGATTCCAGAGGCCATGGGGACAGCACGCCAGTGGATACCTTTGACTACAGCGAAATGGCAGAGGATGTCCGCGGCTTTATCAAAGCCCTGGGGCTTAAGCGGCCAGCGGTTTACGGCTTCAGCGACGGAGGGATCATCGGGCTGATGCTGGCTTACAAACACCCGGAGCTGCTCTCTGCGCTGGTGGTCAGCGGCGCCAATACCACGCCGGACGGACTGAAGGAAATCTGGCTGGACAAGTTCCGCCGGGCTTACGAGCGCACCGGAAAGGACAGCATTAAAATGATGCTGGAGCAGCCCAATATCTCCAAGGCAGACCTGGCCAGTATCCGTATCCCGGTTCTGGTGACCGCCGGAAGCGACGATATGATCGAGGACGACCACACCCGCTATATCGCCGATTCCATTCCAGACAGCAGCCTTGAGATTTATGAGGGCGAAACTCATGAAAGCTATGTGGAGCACCACCCGAAAATGGCTGCGGTGATCCGAGACTTTCTGCTGAAATAAAAAATCCCCCGGTTGGGGGATTTTTTCATTCCTGTGTAAATTTGCCCTTCAGTGCTTTCTCAAAGGCCAGATACAAAAGCGCAGCGATGACCACATTGACGGTGGAAGCGATGAGCAGCGGCACCAGCATGGGGATGACAAAGCCCATGACAGAGGGCGAAATACCAAGGATCACAGCCAGGACGCCGGACAGGAAGGTCATGACAACGCCATTGATCAGAATGGCGGTGACTGAAGCGACGACCAGATTGGTTTTTTTGTTGATCCAGGCGTAGGCGTAGCAGGCGCCGGCCATACAGGCGGCTACCAGAATATGCATTGGCAGGCCCATAGGGAAGCCGGACAGGGCAGATGAGAAAAGGTGTCCCACCGCACCGATCAGCGCGCCGATGGGGCCGCCGAGCATGAGCGCGCCAAAATAGGCTGGCAGGGCGTCCAGTGCCACGCTGCCAAATATTTTAACAAGAGAGCCTAAATAGGATAAGGCGATCAGCAGTGCGGTAAAAACAAGGGTTTTCGTATTCAATTGATTCTTCATGGAGTCCTCCGGTTGCATTAAGATAAATGAATTGCGAGAGTAATTATATCGCAGAAACCGGGGAATGTAAAGCAGGATGAACTTAGGGGTATAAAATGTTATAATAAGAATGAAACTTAAGAACGGAGGAGCAGCAGAGCATGAATATTGGAATAGATGTCGGCGGTACCAATCTGGTAGCCGGGCTGATCGGGGACAGCGGCGAGGTGTTTTTCAAGAAAAAACAGCCGACCAGGGCAAGAGAGGGCTATGAGGCTGTCCTTGGACGAATTGAAGCCCTGGTGGGGCAGGTGATGGCGGAGATGAGAGGACAGTCCCCTGAGAGTGTGGGCATCGGCGTACCTGGAATTGTCTCAGCGGACGGGAAAAACGTGGTGTCCTGCCCGAACCTTTTCTGGAAAAACAAGCCATTAAAGCGGGATTTAGAGGAAAAAATTCATCTTCCGGTTTACCTTGCCAATGACGCCACTGTGGCTGGCATCGCGGAAAACCGTTTTGGCAGCAGCCAGGGCTGCCGGGATGCTGTTATGTTTACGCTGGGGACTGGCGTGGGCGGCAGTGTGATCTTGGGCGGCCGGGTCGTAAACGGCGTGCACGGCGTGGCCTCGGAGTTTGGGCACATGATCGTGGGCGATGGGCTTTACCGATGCAACTGCGGCAAAATGGGCTGTCTGGAGACCTATTCCTCTGCAACGGCGGTGATCTGGCTGGCAAAGAAACGCATTGAGGAGGGCTGTGAAACGGAGGTTCTGTCCATGGCCGGAGGCGATCCAGAGGCAGTTAACGCGGAGATGGTGATCAATGCGGCCAAAAACGGCGACGCGGTGGGCCTTGAATGCTTTAGGTCGATGACAGATCATCTTGGCACCGCCATTTCCAACCTTGTGGATGTTCTGGACCCTGAGATCTGTGTTCTGGGCGGCGGAGTAGCGCATGCGGGCGCTTTTCTGCTGGAGGCGGTACAGAAGTCCACGGTGAAAAAAATCACCTATAAAAGCCTGGTAAAGCCTGAGATCGTCCTGGCGACGCTTGAGAACGACGCGGGCCTGGTGGGAGCGTCTTGTATTAAGGAATACTTATATGATTAAGAAAACTTCCTGCATTTATAGAAAGTGCTTGCAAATTTCTTTTTATTTTATTATGATAGGGTAAGTGAATTTAAAATTTTCCTTCTTATTAATATAATAATAGGTTAAGAGTGTTAACGGATTGTTAAAATAAGAGGGACCGTCAAGGAGGCACGATCATGCAGAAGTATGAATGTGAAATTTGTGAGTATGTCTATGATCCGGAGGAAGGTGACCCGGAAAATGGCGTTGCTCCGGGTACCCCGTTCGAAAACCTGCCGGAAGACTGGTTTTGTCCCACCTGTGGTGTGGATAAGGACGCGTTTAAGCCTGTGGCAAACTAGCTACAAAGAATGCAGGAAAAGAAAAAGGGCTCTGTTTGGAGAGCCCGATAATCCCAATAACAATTATTAATTTTGCCGGTTATCCGGCATTTTTTATTTTTTTGGCTGCCGTAAACCAGGAGCTTCGGCCTTTTCCCCTTTATCGGTCTCGTTTTCACGCTTCCGTGCCTCGTAGATGGCGCAGGCCTCGTCGTAAAACTGGATGCGGTGTTCAACCATCTCCAGGTTTTTTTCCAGTTCTTCGATTTTTTTAAGCAGGCGGACCCGGTGGTCGATAAAGATCTGCCGCCTTGTCTCAAGGGTGGAGGTGCCCTCCAGAAACAGATCGATATATTCCTTTATTTCCTTCAGCGGCATGCCAGTATCCTTCAGGCAGCAGATTGTCGACAGCCATTCCAGGTCGGCGTCGGTAAACTGGCGGATGCCGCTCTCGCTGCGCTCCACAAAGGGGAGCAGGCCTTCCTTGTCATAATAGCGGAGGGTATAGATGCTGAGTCCGGTCTTTTCAGATACTTCCTTGATCGTGTAGATGTTCATAAACGCCTCTCCTTTCCATAAAACAGCTGTTTTATCTCTATAGGTATACCCCAAAAAGGAATCAAAGTCAATCATTTCCGGCAAAAAACCTAGAGTAAACTCTATTGTTTTCGTTTAAAATAATGTTCTTTCGGAAATACAATCCGAATTCTTAAAAAATTCTTAGTCAAAAAGGAATCATTCTAAATTAAAGCCATGGAATATTGTTCGGGAATCAGAACATCGGAAAGTACTGTATTTAGCTGATGTAAACGACCTGTCAGAATTTGGTTAAATTCATCACAACTTGTGAGGACTTTGCGAAACAACTAAAATAAAAATAAACTGTGAAAGGGTATTGACCTAGAGTATGCTCTAGGGTCTAGAATTATAACCAAGTTAAGGGAAACACCCAAGACAAACAGGAAAGAAGGTCATAACAATGATGTACTACAATCCAAGAAGAGCAGTGTTGCTGAAACTTAAAAAAGTTGTAGAAGAATCAAAATGATCCGTATTTGGTAACTTGTTAGATTGATATAAAAAATAAAAATTGAAGAAAGAGGTAAACACAATGATGTATTATAATCCAATGAAATCATTACTGGAAAAATTAGAACGCGGAGCAAAAGCTTCCAAGTAAATAGAATAAAAAATACAATAAACTAAAAAGGAGGTAACGAAGATGATGTACTATAACCCAATCCGTAAATTGTTAGAAAAAGCATCCAGATAATAAAGATAAACCGGCGAACGATTCGCTTTATATAAAATAAATTGACAAGGAAAGAGGTAAACACCATGATGTATTACAATCCAATCCGTAAATTATTAGAAGAAATTGAGTTAGCAGAAAAATCCGCTAAATAATTGACAGGCGGTTTAATAACAAAATTTTGAAAAGAAAAGGGAGGTACTTAAAATGATGTACTACAATCCATTAAGAAAATTATACTCAGAATTAGAAGAAACAGCTGAATAACAGCGGCTGGTCCTTCAAATGACATTAGGAGGTAAGCATAATGTTTGTATTTGGTAAAGAAAATAAACACAGTGTCGGCGCCCCCTGCGGGTTCTGCTGTGACACAGACAGAAAATAAAGCAGTTGCGAAAACTTAGGAGAAGTCTTTAAAGTGACTCCTCATCCCTCATATAAATATATCTAAAGAGCAAAGCGGACAGGCAATCCCCCTTATTTGACCTGTCCGTTTTGCTTTTTTATTTTATAGAGAAAGCCCAAAGCAGCCCATGATCCAGAGCAGCAGAATGGGTATAAAGATAGCAGGGATCAAATTTCCGAGACGAAGTGATTTTATCTCTAACAGGTTGATGCCAATACCCATGATGAGCACGCCGCCAACAGCGTTCATCTCTGTGATCATCGGATTGGTTAAAAAGACCTTGATTGTGCCTGCTGCCAGCGTGATGGCGCCCTGATAGAGAAGCACAGGCACAGCGGCGAACAGAACGCCGACCCCCATCGTGGAAGCAAAGATAATGGCAAAAATACCGTCCAGAAGCGCTTTGGTCACCAGAATGGTGTAGGTGCCGGAAATACCGCCCTCAATGGCGCCCATGATCGCCATTGAACCCGTGCAATACAGAAGAGAAGCGGTGACAAAGCCCTGGGCAAAGCTGCTGTTCTCGCCGCCCTCAAATTTCCGTTCAAGACGGCCGCCAAGGCTGTTGAGATGCCCCTCGATATTTAAAGCTTCGCCGATCACAGCCCCGAGGGCCAGTGAAATCAGAACGATCAGAAAATTTTGTGTCTGGACGCCCATGGAAATCCCAAGCATCATGATGCCAAGACTGAGCCCGTGGGTGATGGTGGCGCTGATGCGCTCAGGCAGCCCCTTTCTGAAAAGAAGTCCTAAAAAACCGCCCACTAAGATGGCGGCCACATTGATGATGGTACCGAGCACAGACATGCCCTCCTTTACGAGAATGCTTTAAAGCGTTTGTTCCATCAATTTTATCATAACCGGCGGAGCGAAAAAAGAAATTTTTTCAAAGATTTAACATTCGAAAAAGCTTCTTGTGCTATAATACTAAATAAAAACGAAAGAGGTGAAACCGCCTTGATTAAACGATTTGCAGCGATTTATATCGGTTCCAGCAAATGTGAGCTGGTGGTAGGCCAGCGCGGAAAAGGAACCATTAATATCTTAGACCGTGCGGTCTATCCCATTGACTTTGGCGAGCAGAGCTTTGCCAGGGGGAAGATATCCTTCAGCTCAGTCTACGCCCTGTGCCGGATTATCGGTGAATATATTGAGATCGCCAAAGCTTCGGCTGTCGAAGAGATTGAAATCGTAGCCACCGCCGCGCTGCGCGAGGCAGAAAACCGGATCTATCTGCTTGAGCAGATAAGAACCTACACTGGCGGCTACCGGGTACACCTGCTGGAAAAAGAAGACGAGATTGAGCTGATCTACCGCTATATGCTGCTCAAATGCGAGGATTTCCTGACAGAGGAGCGGGTGCAGGAGGAGACAATGCTCTGCTCCATCTCCAGCGGAAACATCGCCCTCGCTCTGATGAACGGCGGCCTCATCGACTATTACCAGACCCTTGAAATGGGGTATCTGAAGATCCGCGAGGTTCTGCGCGCCATCGAGGAGGAAACCGAAAACTTTGAAAACCTCCTCTCGGATTTTTTCGCCATCAACCTTCATGCTGTGACAGACAATATCCACAAGCGGAAGATCAAAAATCTGGTGGTCACCTCCCACGACGCCGAGATTATTGCCTGCTTCTGCGGCATGGAAGCCGGGAGCGATTATTACAGGATCAGCCGGGAGCGCTTTGTGGAGCTGCACGGAAGCCTCAAGGGCCTGACCTCCGGACAGCTTCAGAGGAAATACCCTGAGCTTAACCTGTTTGAGGCGGAGACCATGCGGCACACCCTGATGTTTTATCTGAAGCTGCTGGACGATACCAAAATGGATGAAATCGTCCTGGTACAGCTGAGTCTCTGCGATGCGCTGGTGGATTTCAAGTTCAACCTGACCAAGGACCAGCGCCTGCGGGAGTGGATTGAGGAGAGCAGCTACAGCTCGGCCCGGATGCTTGGGAAAAAATACCACGTGGACGGCAAGCACGCCGAGACAGTTGAAAAGCTGGCGCTCAAGCTTTTTGATTTTCTGAAAAAGCGTTACCAGCTGGATAAAAATGAGCGCCGCCTGCTCAGGCTCACCGCCCAGCTTCTGGATGTGGGGCGTTATGTGGGCGGGCAGAACAGCAAGCCCATGAACAGTATGATCATTGAGAATGCGGACATTATCGGGGTGAGCGCAAAGGAACGCCTCATCATCGGGACAGTGGCGGACTGTGTCAGGACCATCCCCTTTGACGAGTCCCTGCTGGACAAATCCATGACAGCTGAGGAACAGCTGGCAGTGTCCTGCCTCACCGCTATTTTAAAGCTGGCCACAGCCCTGGATAAAAGCCACAAGCAGAAGATCAGCAAAATACAGTGCCGGATCGAGGAACGGGAATTCATTATCACTGCGGTTACCAGCAAAAACGTACAGCTGGAGAGCTATTTCTTTAATACCAGCAAGCTGGCCATGCGCAAGGTCTTTGGCCTGAAGCCGGTGTTAAAAATCAAGAGGGAAAAAATATGAAAGAAAATTTATACATTAACCGAGAGCGAAGCTGGCTGGATTTTAATTACCGGGTACTGGAGGAGGCCTATGACAAGACCAATATGATCATGGACCGGCTGAAATTTCTGGCGATCACAGCCTCCAACCTGGATGAGTTTTTTATGGTGCGTATCGCCGGCCTCATGGATCAGGTAAATGTCGGCTATAACAAGAAAGGACTTGACGGCAAAACGCCCACTGAGCAGCTGGCAGAGATCAACACCATCACCCAGGAGATGATGAAAAGGCAGTACAACTGCCTGCTGAAATCTCTGGTACCTGAGCTGAACCAGAATCATATCTTTTTTGTGGAGTATGACGAGCTGACCCCCGAGGAACGGGAATATGCGGACGACTATTTTCTGGAAACCTGTTACCCAGTGCTCACGCCCCAGGCCATTGACAACAGCCGCCCCTTCCCGCTGGTCAAGAACAACCAGGTATACCTCTGCGTCCAGCTTCTGGACACCCAGGAAGACAAAAAGAAAAAGAAGAAGGACAGCAAAGAGGATGAGGAATACATGGCGATCCTGGAAATCCCAAAAGTGCTGGACCGGATCATCGCCCTGCCGAGGGCAGACCGTGAGGCGCCCTTTCGCTATATCTTCATCGAGAACATCATTATCCACAACGCCGGACAGCTTTTTACCGGCTATGACGTCAAGCATGTCTCCGAGTTCCGTATCACCCGAAACGGGGACCTCGCCATTGACGAGGATGAGGCCGAGGATCTGCTGATCGAGATTGAAAAATCCATCCAGCAGCGCAAATGGGGCGCCTGTATCAAGCTGGAAATCACAAAGGCCATGAGCAAAAAAGCCAAGCGGAAGCTCATCGAGGAGCTGGAAATCTCAGAAGCGGATGTCTATGAGCTCAAGGGACAGCTGGATTTGACCTGCTTTATGAAATTCCAGGGGCGGCCGGAATTTGACGAGCTGCGCGAGCCCATCTACAAGCCGCTGCCGTCCAGAGATTTTTACGAGCAGGAGGATATCTTTGAGGTGATCCGCGAGAAGGACCGGCTGCTGCACCACCCTTACCAGTCCTTTGACACCGTGGTCGATTTTGTGAGAAAGGCCGCCGCGGACCCGGATGTGCTGGCCATTAAGCAGACCCTTTACCGCGTGAGCGGGGACTCGCCCATCATAGCGGCCCTCATCGAGGCTGCCCAGAACGGCAAGCAGGTCACCGTGCTGGTTGAGCTGAAGGCCCGTTTCGACGAGGCCAATAACATCGTCTGG
>ERZ781275.607-NODE-607-length-38316-cov-4.876349_pt1 | contig 38316 bp, 15 predicted proteins | sample MGYA00375853_ERZ781275 | MGnify/ENA primary metagenome ERZ781275 (study PRJEB29790, sample SAMN03653691) | human gut metagenome | host: Homo sapiens | place: USA: Dallas, Texas | collected 2012-07-23 | study: EMG produced TPA metagenomics assembly of the Gut...
GCTGACTCTGAATTAGAAACAGACTGTGATTCTGAAATTGATTCACTTTCTGAAGTCGAAACTGAGTTTGATTCGGATTGTGATGCTGATGTTGATTCACTCACTAAAGTAGAAACTGAGTTTGATTCGGATTGTGAAGCTGATGTTGATTCACTCTCTGAAGCTGACTCGTAATTTGAGATTGATTGAGAAATCGATGTTGATGCACTTTCAGATGCTGAAGTTGAGTTCGATTCAGACTGTGATGTTGACGTTGACGCACTTTCTGAGGCTGAAGTTGAGTTCGATTCAGACTGAGATGTTGAAGTTGATGCACTTTCTGAGGCTGAAGTTGAGTTCGACTCAGACTGAGATGTTGAAGTTGATGCACTTTCTGAAGCTGAGACTGAATTTGACTCTAACTGTGATGCGCTCACTGATGCACTTGTTGAGGCACTTTCAAAAAGACTTTCTGAAACACTCTCTGAAAGGGATGCTGATGCTTCCTCTGATTGAGAAAGAGAAGATGAGACAACCTCTGACTCAGATGCTGAAACTGATGCAGATTCTACCTTACTTGTTGATACAGATTGAGACTCTACTGTTGAAGTACTTTCTACGATGCTTTGAGATGTACTTAAAGATGCACTCGTTGTATCAGCTTCAGATTCAGACTCGATAACCTGACTACCATTAAAGAAGTTAACGGCAATCGTATCTGTCTTACCTGCATAAGGTGAGAATGTGAAGGATGTATCATCACCAGTGATTTTAGCAGTCCAAGTTGTTGTCAGACCATAGCTTTGTTTAGCCTGATAACCATTCATTTGGAAACCATTTGACCAAGTGAGACCATTTCCTTGAGTTGTTACTGGTGTTGTATTAGCCTTAGGATTTGCAATTTGGTTACCATTTTTATCTGTAATATAAGACGTTACAGTTGTTGGAGGAGTAAGTCCCTTACCTAAAGTAAACATCGTTTGTGTTGATGTTCCTGTATTATAGATAGAATATCCAGGACTCATCTTCGAAATGTTTCCAAGGGTTGATGTTGCAGGATTTACATATGTAACAGTGTAGACAAAATTCAGATTTGTCCCGTCATTTGTCACTTTCAATGTATAGTAAATTGGAACATTATAGTTTGAGTCTGTTCCAGTTCCTGTATAAACCTTAGTCTCACCAGTCGCAAGGTTAAGGTTTGAAGTGATAGCTGGAGTGCCATTCACTGTAGAGTTGCCATTGAAACCAGCATTTGTAAGCTTGGTCATCATGTTATCGACGGCATTACCAAGACGCTCACGCTGTTCTGCGTAAGCTGCGTTTGTTGCTGATGCCGCGATCAATGTTGTTGACTTAGTGACTTCTTCTTGAACTGTTGTAATAGCAGTTTGGATTTCAGCCTTGGCCGCTGTGTCTGTTAATTTTGCTTGATAGTTTTTAGCAATATTAACGAGCAATTCCGCTTCTGAAACGTTTTGATCCAAGATAGTTTTTTCATCCTCTTGGCTTGCAGTTTCTGAAGCAACTGAACTTGTAGAAGTTGCTGAATCAGAAGCTGATTCTGAGTTTGAACCACTTGTGCTTTCAGTTTCTGACTGGCTATCAGAAGTTGAGTACTCCTTGCTGAGTGATGCAGATTCAGAGATAGCTTGTGACAATTCAGCAGAAATGGATTGAGAAACAGATTGTGATACTGAAACTGATGCTTCTGTGCTTGCTTGAGCATCTACTGATGAGCTTGTAGACTCTTGACTAGTTGATGCTACTGCTGAAGCTTCAGAAACTGGTGCCACACTCAATACAACTGACTCAGAGTTGACCGCCACATCCTGATTAGCAGTTACTTGGCTTTCCAAAGCTGGAGTTGTCGTTTCTTCCGCTTGGGCTGTATAAGTTGCCACTGCACCTCCAGCCACTGCACCCGCTGCTGCAATCCCTTTAAGGAGAGCTTGCCCTGATAGAAGCGGTGTTTTCTCTTCAACACTTTGTGCTGAAACTGATGGTGCGTCTGCCCCACCTTTAACGACCTTGAAAAGTCCAAAGTTAGATGTCGCAGCACGAAGCCATTGCTTACCTGATTTAATCAATTTAAAACGAGTCACGCGATCAGTTTCGCGATATTCCCCTTCGTTCCTTCTAAAAAACATATCTACTCCATTCTTGTTTTATGAATTAAAACTCACCGATAAATTTTATCATAAAATTCTTGTAAGTTCTAATATAAACTATTATTTCCCTCAAAAACGATTGCAAACGCTTTATGCTGTATAAATATTGAAAATGCTTGTTTCATAGCATTTTCACCCATCTTACATTTTACAAAACAAAACTTAAAGTTGTCTTAAAATTCAAAGTATACTTCTTCCACATCTAAGATTTTAGCTTACTAAACTAAGCCTTTACTCTCTAATACTAAGCCTAAATGAGACTTAGACTAACATTTAAGACACCCTCTCTCATTTTCAAACACGACAAAAAGACACATCCCATATCGGAATGTGTCTTTTTTAGAACGAAGCTAATCGGCTTATTCTTACTTAAGAGTAGTTAGTTTTTATTAGGACTAGTCACTCATAAGTTTTAGGGGTAAGTCGAAGGAATATTATTCCTCAGTTTTTTTGCGTTTTGCCGCAAGAGCCAATCCAGATGCAGTTGCAAGCAATCCAAGAGCTGCTGTAGCTGCTACATTAGACTCTTCACCAGTGTTTGGCAATTGTGCCATTTCTTGTGCAGGTTTAACTGGAGTAGCTTTAGCTGGAGCTTTAGGAGCTGGATCAACTGGTTTACCTGGAGTTGGTTGTTCAGGTTTACCTGGAGTTGGTGTTACTGGTTTTTCTGGAGTTGTATCAACAAGTTTGTAAACGTAAGTTACGTTCTTATCACCTTCGATAACTTTACCAGTTACTGGGTCAGTTGTAGTCAAGTGACCATCACCGTCTACAGAACCTACTGGGTAGTTACCTTGTGGTACCAATTCGTAAACTTTACCATCAGCAGTAACAATTGTCTTAGGACGGTTATCAATTACTGTATCGTAATCTTTACCTACTGGTTGACCAAATTCATCTGTTACAGATTGTTTGATAGTGTTACCATTTTCATCTACATAGTGAACGTAAACATTACCCTTAGGTTGTGCTGGTTGTTCTTTAAGTTTGTAGATGTAAGTAACATCTTTACGTCCTTCGATAACTTTACCTGTTGTAGCGTCTGATGACTCAAGGTGACCTTGTCCATCAACTTTACCTACAGTGTAGTTACCTGCTGGTACCAATTCGTAAACTTTACCATCAGTTGTTGTGATAGTCTTAGGACGATTGTCTACTACTGTATCGTAGTCTTTATCGACTGGTTGATCTTTTTCATCAACAACTGAAGTCTTGATTGTGTTACCTTCAGTATCTTTATAGTGAACGTAAACGTCACCCTTCACTTCTTTGTAGACGTAAGTGATGATTGAACGTGGTTTATCAACTTTACCTTTAATTGGGTCAGATGATTCAAGGTGTCCATCGCCATCAACTTTACCTACTGGGTAGTCACCTTTCGGTACGATCTTGTATGTCTTACCGTCTGGAGTCTTGATAGTATTAGGTTTTTCACCTTCCTCAGTTGTGTTATATGGTGTATCATATGGTGAGTTTGGTGTGTCTTGACGAGGTTTTTGAATTTCTTTACCATTTTCGTCTACGTAAGTGATGATTACGTCACCTTCTTTAGGTTTCGTTGGATCTTCTTTAAGTTTGTAGACGTAAGTTACGTTCTTGTCGCCTTCGATAACTTTACCTGTTGTAGCGTCATCACCTGTCCAGTGACCTTGTTCGTCGACTTGACCTACTTTGTAGTTACCTGCTGGTACCAATTCGTATGTCTTACCTTCGAATTCGATTTCTTGTGGACGGTTATCTACAACTGTATCGTAGTCTTTATCAACTGGTTGGTCTTTTTCATCTGTTACAGATGCTTTGATTGTCTTACCTTCAGTGTCTACATAGTGAACGTAAACATTACCTTTCACTTCTTTATAAACGTAAGTGATTGTTGATTTAGGTTTATCAACTTTACCTTTAATTGGATCAGATGATTCAAGGTGTCCATCGCCGTCAACTTTACCTACTGGGTAGTCACCTTTCGGTACGATCTTGTATGTCTTACCATCAGGAGTCTTGATTGTGTTAGGTTTTTCACCTTCCTCAGTTGTGTTATATGGAGTGTCATATGGTGAGTTTGGTGTGTCTTGACGTGGTTTTTGGATTTCTTTACCATCATTCTCACGGATGTAAGTAATGATTACTTCACCAACTTTAGGAGTTTCACTTTCAGACATTGATTCAGAAATTGAAGCTGATGTAGATTCTGAGCTTGAAAGTGATTCTGAAACTGAAGTTGAAGTTGATGTAGATTCTGAAAGGCTAGCAGATGCTGAGTAAGATTCAGAAGCTGATACTGATTCAGATACAGAAGTTGATTCTGAAGAGCTTGCTGATTCTGATGCAGATGCTGACTCAGATGCACTTGCTGATTCTGATGCAGATGCTGACTCAGATGCGCTTGCTGATTCTGATGCAGATGCTGAAGCTGATGTGCTTGCTGATTCTGATGCAGACGCTGACTCAGATGCACTTGCTGATTCTGATGTAGATGCTGACTCAGATGCGCTTGCTGATTCTGACGCAGATGCTGACTCAGATGCACTTGCTGATTCTGATGCAGATACTGAAGCTGATGTGCTTGCTGATTCTGATGCAGATACTGAAGCTGATGCGCTTGCTGATTCTGATGCAGATGCTGAAGCTGACTCAGATGCACTTGCTGATTCTGATGCAGATGCAGATTCAGACGCACTTGCTGATTCTGATGCAGATGTTGATGCTGATTCAGATGCTGACGCTGAAGCTGATTCTTGTGCAGATGTTGATGATGACTCAGATGCAGATGCTGAAGCTGAGTCTTGAGCTGATGTAGAAGCTGATTCTGATTGTGATTCAGATACACTTGCTGATGTAACTTCTGATTGGCTCAATGATGCAGATGCAGATTCAGAACGAGATTGCGATTCTGATGTAGTATCAGATACAGATTCTGATTGACTTGCAGAAGCTGATTGTGATACAGACTGTGATTTAGATACTACTTCAGACTCTGATTGTGACTTAGACACAGCCTGTGATTGTGATACAGATTGTGATTTAGACACTACTTCTGATTCTGATTGTGATACAGATTGTGACTTAGACACTACTTCTGATTCTGATACAGATTGTGACTTAGATGTTACTTCTGATTCAGATTGTGACACTGATTGTGACTTAGAAACAGCCTCTGATTGTGATACAGATTGTGACTTAGACACTACTTCTGATTCTGATGAAGATTGTGATTTAGACACTACTTCTGACTCGGATTGCGAGTTTGAAGCAGAGTTTGAGAATGATTGTGATTGAGATGCAGACTCAGAATCACCCATTTTCTCAAAGTAATAGTTCACATCAGTTGATGGTTTAATCGCAGTAGGAATTGAGTAGTTGTTTGAGAATGAAGAGTAACCTTTCAACTCTGTATAAGTAATGCTTCCATCTGGTTGAGTTACCTTAGATTTTGCAACAATATCAGCATTACGTCCAGCAATCAAGTTCCAAGCGTTATTTCCCTTACCAGATGGTGTCAATGAAGGATCTGGTGCATCCGTAAATGGTTTTGCAAATCCTTCAGCAACCTTGGTTTCATCGTGTACGAGGTATACTTTCTCTGTTGTAGACTGCCAACCAGTAATGACAAGTGATTTGCTTCCAGCAGTTTCGTTAACTTCAATATAGTAGTCACCATTTTTGCTGTTTACTCTTGTAACTTTAGTCTCATCAGCTTTCCACTCTTCACCAGCTTTATTTACTTTACTAGTGTAGAGGAGTGTGTATTTAGATACGTCTTCTGTACCTACATCACTTGCGCTAAAGTTGCCTACTTGAGATGGATCAAGGGCATAGAATTTCGTTACAGTCGAACCATTTGTATCCACGATTTCAGAAATACGTTTCACATAATAGTGGTTGGCTCCACCTTGAAGTTCGACCAGTTTTTGACCGATAACACCCTTACCAAGGATACCAGATGTTTTTTGAGTAGAATCTGTTGTAGCAGCTACATGCTTGTAACCAGGGATATCACGGTTGTTTGAAGCTGTAAATTGTTGTCCTGCAAGACCCGTTTGTGTGTAGCTTGCAAGATCTGTTTCATTTCCAGTAGGCTTGTATAGTTGACCTGGAGTAGAGTTACCTTGGATAAGCTTATAGTGAGTTGTTTGATCAACTGTTGCATAAGGAACAGAAGTTTGAACGTTTGGCTTGTCTTCGTTTTCATTACCTGGGTAGTTTGTATCACGAATTTGAAGTGTTTCATACTCAAGGTTCGCATTTACCAATGAGAAGGTAACGTTTCCTGGATCAGTGCCGTTAGCACCTTTATAAGTCAAAGTGTTGGTTACATCAGAGTTGTTGTTGGTGATGTAGCTTGGAAGTGAGATATTGCTTTCTCCCGCTTTGATTGTACGAGTGTAAACTTCTGAACCATCAGACTTCTTAACGATACGCAAGTAAACATCTGGGTTAGCTGAAAGGCTACCAGTGATTGCTGAACGGTCTACTGAAAGAGTAGCATAGTAATCAAAGTTTGTTTTAGCCCCAGTAGTGTGGTTTGTCTTAAGGAATTGCCATACACCGAAAGTGAAACGATCAGCGTTTGGATCCAAAGCATAGCCAGACTTATTAAAGGCTGTATCTTCGATTGTTGCACCGTTCGCATCTGTAATAACTGGAATTGTCGTTCCATTAGTACTTGTTGAGATTGGTGACAACTGTGCAGTAACTGCTGCAACACCGTTAACTACTGAATTACCTGTGAAGCCGTTGTCAGTGATCTTAGTCATCATGTTGTCAACAGCGTTACCAAGGCGCTCACGTTGCTCTGCGTAAGCAGCGTTTGTTGCTGATGCAGCAAGCAATGTAGTTGATTTAGCAACTTCTTCTTGAACTGTTGCGATAGCAGTTTGGATTTCAGCTTTAGCAGCTGTATCAGTCAACTTAGCTTGGTAATCTTTAGCGATACCTACAAGCAATTCTGCTTCTGAAACGTTTTGATCCAAGATAGTTTTTTCATCTTCTTGAGTAGCTGTTTCTGATGCAGTTGCAGCTGTTGAAGTTGCTGATTCTGAAGCTGAAGATGATTCTGAGTTTGAACCACTGTTGCTTTCAGTGTGTGATTGGCTTTCAGATGTTGAGTTCACTTTGCTAAGTGATACAGATTCTGAGATAGCTTGTGACAATTCTGCTGATACAGATTGTGATACTGAAACTGAAGCATCTGTGCTTGCTTGAGCGTCAACTGAAGAGCTTGTAGACTCTTGGATTGTTGATGCTACTGCTGGAGCTTCTGAAGCTACTGTTTCAGATACTGGAGCAGCGCTCAATACAGCCGCCTCAGAGTTTGCCAATACGTCATGGTTTGTAGTTGCTTGGCTTTCCAAAGCTGGTGCAGTTGTTTCTTCGGCTTGAGCAGTGTAAGTTGCTACTGCTCCACCTGCCACAGCACCTGCTGCTGCAATCCCTTTAAGAAGAGCTGTACCTGAAAGAAGAGAAGATTTTTCTTCTACATTTTGAACTGTTACTGACGGAGCATCTGCGCCACCTTTAACAACTTTAAAAAGTCCAAAGTTAGATGTTGCAGCACGAAGCCAGTTTTTACCCGATTTGATAAGTTTGAAGCGAGTCACGCGATCAGTTTCGCGGAATTCACCTTCGTTACGTCTAAAAAACATATTTACCTCCTAAAAAATATGAGTTATTTCCTAATCTGGAAATTACAATTTATAATATAACACAAGTTAACTAAAAATTGTTCTTTTTTATCTCATTTTCTCTAAAAAATGTAAGGTTTTCGCAATTCTGAATTTTCTGATTACTATAAACAATTACCCTTATCTTTATGTGCAAACGGTTGAAACCCTCTATTTTATGCTATTTGTTTCTATTATTCTCATTTTTAAGCTGACTATCGTTCGGTTTAAAATTATCCAACAATTCCATTTTTGATAAATTGTCACACAATTACAATCAATTATTTTAGGAGAATTCTTTACATCTGTTAGGCTTTTATTGACTATTTTTTAACATTAACCCTAATTAGAGACAGATCTTCCTTAAATCCTTAAGTCTAAAGTGAAAATGATTTGAATAATTTATAAAAAGTCAAGATTTATGCTCAGATTTGTCACAAAAAAGGATTACCTTTCGATAATCCTTTATCTATTAGCTTAATGCCATGATAGCATCGATAAAAAGTTTCTTTGTGAAGTAACCGTTACTAATGAGATAGGCTGTGTGGCGAGCATTAGCCACCATCTGTGCATACTGCTCCTCGGTACATTCTTGAACGCAACGGTCAGCTTCTTCCAGACTTGAAACGACGAAGCCTAGACCATGTTCTTTGATATAGTCTGCATTTGAGAGGTAGTCAGGTACAACAACTGGGAGACCTGCGGCTAAGTAAGTAGAGAGTTTATAAGAGATGTTCATCTTATAGTAGTCAAGCTCGTCCTCTGGTTTTTCCGAATTTCCCCAGACCAGACCAAATCCTCCCTTAGATAGTTCTAGCAAAAGCTCATGTTTATTTCGCCAGCCTTCGAGGTGGACTTTGGAATAATCCTTATCCTCTTGTTTATCTGCGTAGACGTGGAGAGGGGTCGTTTGTTTCCAGTCTAAGATATGTGGGAAACGTGTTGGGTTTCCGGCAAAAATCATTTTCTTTTGGAAAGCAGGCTGGTGCAAGTCCAGACTATGAGGTAAGTCCCAAAGTTTTTGGATGATAATCTTCTCAACTGTTAGCCCTTCCTCAATTAGTCGATCACGCATCTTTTCAGATGGAACAACGACGACATCACAGAGATTGTACATGTCAATATAAGAAGACATGAGATAGTAGTTACTATCAAACATGAGAGGTGGGACGTCATGGATAAACATAACGGTCTTAGCATTAACAGCTTTGAATTTACGGAGCAATCTGCTGTCCCACTCACTACCATTCCATGATGGGGACTGGAAGAAAACAATGTCTCCAACACTTAGTCCTGCTACAATCCCATCAAAGCGGGAATTAAGCTCTCCATCTGGCTCTTGACTACTATCATAGAAATAAATTCCTAGTTCATTAGCACCAAGCTCTCTGGCAATCTTCATGGTATCATTTTGGGCAATCAAGGCCACACTGCGTGAGGACTGGCCAAATAAATTTGTAAAATGTACGCGCATGACATACTTCTTTCTATTATATGATAGGAAGTCCTCTACTTATAAGAAACAATCATAAAAATAAGTAAGAGGATAAAGAGGGCTATGCTGATAGCCAAGGTCAACATTTTTCGAATCGGTTGGCTAGCCCAATAACTTGGTTTACCGATATTACTAGTGGCATCCGTTGAGAAAATCTGTGTTTGACGCGGTTGGATGGTCACTAGGACGATAAGGGCAACCGAAAGAATCACTGCTAAAACCATAAATACTAACATCATAAGACTACCTCAACAAACCAATAAGGGTGAAGATCAAACCGATGATAATAACAAGTCCGAGCATGATTGAAAAACTCTTGTTGATCTTCTCTCCTCTGGTTTCTTTTTCTTTTGTGATAGGCTTTTGCTTGAGTTCTTCCATACGGCCTTCAACGTCACCGTAGAATAAATCTTTTTTAGACATGATTTCCTCCTAAAAGTGATTGTAAGCGGTCGGCCAACTCAGAAGCAGTCAGAGTATTGGCTTGAGCTTCTTGAGCTTGCATAGATTCTTGCATGGCTTGATTGTCGCTTAGGACCTGCTTAATCTTGGCAACCATAGCTGGATAGTTCTGACTGGCATAGATATGCTCTGGTGCTGTATAGACAGGTCCATGAGCTGTTTCTGAAAAGGCCATAATCAATAATTGGTGTTCAAAGGCAGTTCGCGTCGCCTTGTACAATTCATTATGGTGATTGATATCCAAGTAGAGGTCAGACTCTTGATAGAGCTTGTCCAACTGCTTGTGACTAGCGTTTGGATGGAGCACAACGTTTGAATAACGCATCATCGAGAGCAATCTTGGGGACATCTCAGTGACTGCCGCAATCTGGAAGGTCACATCAGGGAGTGACTCAACCAAGGCTTCTAAACGCTCAATTTGGTCTGAATTGGTTGCAATAAAGGCATTACGAGGTTTGCCATGATTTTCCTTGAAGTCATAGGCATAGCCAAGTGACAAGACCTTATGTTTTTTATCCTCAGGCACTAGCGTTAAGGCTTTTTCATAGGTCACCTTATCAGGAATGATGATGGCATTGGCTCTGGCTGAATTATCCTCTAAGATACCATTCATATTGCCTGGTAGGATATCACCCAGTGGCTCTTGCCAGACAAGGACATCAGTGGCACCCTTATTTTGCATAGTCCATGAGACGACGAAAGGTGTTGCCAAGCTATTAAAGATAATGTGATCGATATCACCAAAGACCTGAGCTAGGAAGGCTTTAACAAATTCGGTACGGTTGGCGAAACGACGAAGGGCTTGTCCTGGTAGAGTCAAGAGAATATCACTGGTGAGATGATTTTCCAAGATACGTTCGTCGCCTTCTTTGGTTTGGTAGCTGGTAAAGAGTGCCTGACCGTTCTCATCATGAGTGGTTTTGGCAAAGCAGAATCCGTATTTGTTATAGTGGTCCACTTGGCGAATCTTTCCTGACTTGTCTAACCATTCGACACTTTTAACGATACGAGCCTTGCTACCTTCTGGGTAGGTGATGCGGGCACGTTCTTCGGTAAGATTAGACACACGCGCCATCTGATTGTTCCCTGAAATTTCCCAAAAGGCTGGCACAGGAACTTGGTTGAAAAAGCGTGGTTTGCCAGTCTCCTCTTCTGCTTCTACATAGTAGGTGAAAGGAGAGAGAGCGCCTTGAGGGAGAAAACCATCTGGATTGATGACAACTGTTGTGGCATCATAGCCTGCTACCTGAAGTGAGTAAGCCAAATCCTTACTAGCTTGATTGTAGTAATCACATAAGAATATCATGAGCGTACCTCCTCAAGTAACTGTTTCCAAGCTGCCTTGACTTGACTGGTCAAGAAGCCTTTGGCAAGGTCATAAGATTTTTGACGCATGGCTTCGATAGTGCCTTTTTCATAGAGACGGATAATGGCATCCTTATAGGACTTGGTGATGACATCCACAACATGATTTTCAGCGACAGGGAGGAGATAACCGTTGCCCCCGTCTTCGATAAAGGTTTGATTTCCGTAAGGCACATCAAATCCAATCATCGGAAGACCTGAACCAACCGCCTCCATGAGAGTAAGGCCGAAACCTTCACTGGTTGAAGCTGTTAGATAGACCTCGTACTGGCTATAAATGTCAGTCAAGTCAGCGTGCCCCATGAGTCGGATATAGTCGCCAGCTTGTGCTTCGACAATAATCTCACGCAACTTGGCATCCATACTACCACTACCGTAGATATCAAAAGTGATATCTGGCAGAGTCTTATGAACCTCGATAACCGCACGAACCAACCAGTCAATGTGTTTTTCCTGAGCCAATCGTGAGGCCGTGATCATTGAGAATGGCTTACGTGGTTTGTCCTGCCCAACCAATTCAGGCAGACTTCCCACTGGAATAGTGTAAATCTTTGGATCATGGTTGGTGTAGCGACGGAACTGTTCCTGCAAAATTTCCTTCTGACGATCAGTTGCCACGATGAAGAAATCAACCTTGTCCGCATTGGTAAACTGGTACTCGTAATAGTTATTCCAGAGAATGTAGTTGTCATCAGTTTGATTGACACTAAAATGCTCAGCGTGAACCACTACACCTAGGCGAGCAGCTTGCGCTTCTTCAAAGACCAACTGGCCAATACCTGTTTCACGGTCCAAGATGACCACATCATCCTTGGTTAGGGCTAGACGTTTGAAGAAATAGCGAAGGAATTCTTGCTTACCATAAAGAACCTGATCAGGAAAACGATAGATATCCTGATTATTGTCTCCGACAATCATGTCATAGGCTGTAGACCCATCTTCGTTATAAAAACGACGTTGGTAAACCTTGGCTTGATTGTCCTTAGGCGCAGAATACTCACTGCAGTAACGGGTGTAAGAGTAAAAGTCCTTGCGCAAGAGCTTATCGTTGACAAAATAGCTGACTGTTTCCACCGCACCTTCATCAGTGGCACGAAGGTTACATGCTACTACCATATCATCCTGTGGATAATGGTAACGAATGAGGCGACCAGCAACTTCCTTGCGCTCAGGATTGGCAGGTAAGACGGTCTCTATTTCTGCTAGGCTAATGGTCGATGGCGCAATTTTGATATCTGTAAAATAGTTATGGAGCCAGATGATTTCATCGTCTGAAAAACCAATCTTGCTAGTCATATGCTCGATATTATCCCCAAGGATGAGGTCCATAAAAACAAATTTTGCTTCTTGCCCCATTTCCCTGAAAATCTTAGCACGATAGGCCTGAGCATATTCGACACCACTGCTGGCCCAACCTATGCCTAAATTAATGTTATATACTGTCATAATTTCCTTATTTTATGGGAAATGGCTGATGATATCTCCTTTTTTAGTGACTTGCACCTGACTAAGGAGAAGATTACGAACCATATCCTTTCTGATTTGACGTTTCATGGCTTCGAAGCCCTTGTATGCCTCTTGGTAATATTCGACAATAGGGTTCTTTTGACTGAGTTGCTGGCTACCGATAGCCATTTGGAGTTGTTGCAGATAGTCTACCTGCTCTACCCAGTTGTCATCCACAGCCTTAAGCATGGATAGGCGTTGGAAATACTCGTTAAGTTCCTTGGTTTTCAACTCCTGCTTTTTAGCATCAAGTTCACGATAGGCAAACTGGTAGATGAGTTCCAAGACTTGCTCACGATTGTTGAGGTCTAAATCCTTAGGAATTTCATTGATGCGGAAGCTGATATTACGCAAGATGAAATGGTAAAGATTTTCCGCTTTTGAGAAATCTTCCTCAGCCATAGCTTGGTCGATGAAATCGTCAAGAACCTCGTCAATAACAGTGTCCAAACCTTGATTGTGGTAGATGAGACGGTCACGTTGAGCATAAATCATCTCACGTTGGATGTTCATACTCTCTGCAAACTCAAGCGTCTGACGACGTGAGGTACGACCAGAACTCTCACTAGCTTCTTGGGCTTTTTCAACCAATTTACGATACTTGCGACCGGTCAGTTCCTTAGGCTCAATGTGATCATTAATGGCGTATTCTTTGTAGGTACGGTGAACCCATGATGGACCGTATTTCTTAATCACATCGTCTTCAAGTGAGACGAAGAATTTAGACATACCAGGATCTCCCTGACGTCCAGAACGGCCACGAATTTGCAAGTCAATACGTTGACTTTCCATACGTTCCGTACCGATTACGACCAATCCACCTAGTTCAGCTACGCCCTTGCCGAGCTTGATATCTGTTCCACGTCCTGCCATTGAAGTCGCAACTGTCACGGCACCCATTTGTCCTGACTCAGCAATCATCTCAGCCTCTCGAGGTGCGTTGTTGGCATTTAGGAGGTTATGAGCAATCCCCTCACGCAAAAGTAAAGAAGAGTAAAGCTCTGACATTTCCACCGAACCAACGAAAATCAAGATAGGATTGCCTTTTTCATGATAATGCTTAACATACTCTAAAGAAGCAAAGACCTTCTCTGGCAGAGTCGCATAAATCTTATCTGGATAGTCGATACGTTGTTTCTTACGGTTGGTTGGAATTTGAATGACCTTCATACCATAGGTATCGAGAAATTCTTTTTCCGCAACCTTACCAGTACCAGTCATCCCTGAAATTTTCTTGAATTTTTTAAAGAGACTTTGGTAGGTGATAGAAGCCATGGCTCTGGTTTCTTGTGACAAGGCTACTAATTCCTTGGCTTCGATGGCTTGGTGGAGGCCACCTTGGAGCTTGGTCAATTCCAAGAGACGACCTGTCGATTTATCAAGAAGGACCACTTCAGGCCCCTTCTTACCATCGCGAATGATGTAGTCCTTGTCCTTTTTATAGAGCAAGTGGGCACGAAGTGAAAAAAGCAAATGACGGGCAAAGGTACTATTTTCCTCATCATAAAGGTTGCCAATACCGAGGTAGTTTTCAGCAGCTTTGGCACCCTTAGTGGTCAACCAAACTTCACCTTTTTCCTCTTTGAAGATGTAGTCTTCACCCTCGACCAAGGTGGTCATAAGCGTATCCATCATTCCATAGTAGTTGGACTGAACACGGGGCGCACCAGAAATAATCAAGGGCGTCTGGGCACTATCAAGAAGGACAGAGTCTACCTCATCGACGATAGCATAGTTAAAAGGACGCATGTATTTCCCGTCTTGGTTAGAAGCAAGGTTATCAATCAAATAGTCAAAACCTAGACTGGCATTGGTCGTGTAAACGATATCTGATTGATAGATGGCACGCTTTTCAGTTGGTTCCATCTCATTACTGCCTTCCACACAAGGCACACCAATCGTCAAACCTAGGAACTCATAGACCTGACCCATTTCTTCGGCGTCACGGATAGCCAAGTATTCATTGGTCGTAACGAGGATAGCCCCTTCACCTGACAAGGCATTAAGGTAGACTGGCATGGTTGCCGTCAAAGTCTTACCCTCACCGGTATTCATCTCAGCGATATGGCCCTGGTGCATGACAATGCCCCCCATGACCTGAACGTCATAAGGAAACATACCTAGCACGCGCTTATCTGCTTCACGAACAACCGCAAAAGCTTCTGGCAGGAGGTCGTACAAGCTTTCTCCTTGGGCTAAACGCTCCTTAAATTCCTGCGTTTTATTTTTCAACTCAAGGTTGCTCAGACCAGCCATTTCATCGGCTAGGCCGTTGATTTCCTTGAGTATCTCCTTAACAGGGAGAATAGGATTCAGTTGTTTAAACATGTTCTTCTCCTGTTTCTTCCAGTTTTAAGCTGTAGAAATCCAGCTCTTTGACCCCAGCACTCAAGAGAGAAATACGATAGGTATAAGCCTCATGAGGGTAAATAAAGGTCATGTGGGTACTTTTTTCAATAAGCTGTTTGATTTCATTGCCATAACGGTCCAAAAAGCTGACTTTCAAAAAGACTGAGCCAGTTGGGACGGCTTCGAGATTGGCCGTCAAGTCGTAGCTATGCCCCTTTTTCAAAAGTGGGAGGGCAGGCTGGGTACGAGCAGCTTGATAGTTTTGGATGGCCACCCAAGACTGGATTTCCGTTCCAGATGGCACCAAAGGATTGTAAAATTGCACAGAACCATCTTGGCGTTTAACAATTTTTGAACCATACATGTAGGCTTTGTGGTTTAAGCCCCACAAGATTTCTGATTTCTTGTTTCTGAACATTCTTACTCCTTCCTTCCAAAATCATTTTCTAAAATCATACGGTAAAAATTGACAAACCAAGTTGTCGCCGTATATGAATCATCGTTGTGTCGACCTGACGTTCCCTTACTGAGAATCTTAGCCCCTGAATAATAGAGGGACTTGGTAATATCCTCATAGGCCGTCGGATCCATATCCTCGTCTTTCATGTAAGAAAGACCAAAGGTCGTGTTTGAAAAATCTGCTTTTTCAAACTTATTCCAGAACTTCTGATTAAGGGCCTCAACACCCTCATTATCCAAGCGTCCTGTCTGCAAATGCAAGACATCAATTCCTGTCGGGAAAACCTCTGGTGCCAAAAGTCTGGCACGATTACCGATAGTTCCAACATTGGCTAGGGGTTTAGACATGATGATGGCATGAGGTTCAAAGTCCGCACCATAGTACATAGATGGGAAGGTTCCCATGGACATTCCAGAGAGAATGAGTTGACTATTGTCAAAACCTAGATAGTCCAAGTAATGTTGGATGGTGTCCTTAATACTATTTTCAAGCTCTTCAGTTCCCATGTAGAAGGCCCCCCCTTGGAGACGAGGGTCTGAAAAGAGCAAGAATGGGGTTCCCATCCCTTTCATCATTCCGAAACCTTCGAAACCTTCGGCAGGACGGAAACCTGAGAAGTAAACAGACAAAGGTGGCTTGAAATCCCCAGGATAAAAGAAATAGTTGATTTCCTGACGCTTGCTGTCGTGGAGAATACCACCACCAAGTACAAATTTACCGAATTGGAAACGGGTCAAACGTTGGTGGAGACCACCAATTGTAATCTGACCTTTGCCCTTCATTTCAAGACTAGCAGCCAAGAGGAAGGTCATGTCCTCATCAAGGACAATGGCCCCCTTGCGCATTTCTTCTTCTGAAACGATATAGGTCTTAAAAATACCTGCGACCGAACCTTCTGGCAAAAGATTGAGAATCAAACGACACTCGCAAGTCTCCTCTTTTTCAAATTCCAACCAAAGCTCGATAGGATTTTCCTTGCTGGCTCTGACATTATAGGTCCAATCCAAAACAGGACTAAAATCTTGACCATAATCACCTTTTAAAATGACATTTTCATGACCGTGGTAGGTCACGTCACCAGTAAAATTTGGGTTAACCTGGGTAGTAAAAGGAGACATCTTATCCCCGTATTGGCCTGAAAAGAGTGCTTTTGAAAGGGTAAAGAGCAACTGTCCTTGATTTGAAAAATCAGTCGGCACAGCACAAACTTCCTTCAGAAACTGAAGGAGGCTCTCATCTGGCACTTCAATCGTTTGATCAAAGAAAATAGTGTGAGGAATCAAATACTCTTTAATAGCCATCAATTCCTCAAGACCTTCAAGACTGTCCACTATAACAGCTGTGAAAGTCTTGATTTCGTCTTCTTCGATGGTTTCTTGTAAGGTCTCAAGCTGACCAAGATTGCAATAATACCATTTCATATTTTCAGGAATTTCCTGATTTTCTGACCAGTTGGATGATCCAACTTGTAGTATCTTCAGACGATTATCCTTGGTCATTCTGCTCCTCCTTCAACCAATCTTCCCATTTTTGCACCAAACGGTCTCCTGTATTTTCCTTAATTTTCTCAATAGAGTAGATAAGGGAACGGTTCCAGTTGTTCAACTGTCCCAAATAGTAGTAAGCCCCTTTTTCAAAATCGGACAAGTGCTTCAAGATATAACCATTCTCTTGGTGGGTCACATACTCAGACGCCACACGGTTAATTTGTGGAATACCGGCACTAATTCCAGCAATCTGTGTATAACGATTAGGTTCCTTGCTCAAGTCGACAATGAGACGTGTAAACTGAAGGGCCTTGATAAGGGCAGTCTCGTCACGCAGGTCTTGGAAAGAAAATCGGCTGACGATTTCATTATTTTCTTCTAATTTATTTTCTGCACCACTACTTTCGACAACCTCTTCAAAGGCATCTGGACTCAATCGTTCTTCAATCATTTTTTCCACTTGATTTTGCAGACTACCAAGTTGCTCTGGATTGGCATTAAATGCCCCAAACTCAACCTGTGTCTTTGGATACTTAGCCACAAAAGCCAAAACCTGATAAATAGCCTCTAAATCCAACTGATCGAAGTCAACCTGATAAAAGATTTTAGACTCTTTGACACGTTGACTGGTTCCCAAAGCCAAACGGGTGTCGAAGGAAGCCATGTGTTTGAGTTTCTTAGCCTCTTCTGGATAGGCAACCTGAAGCTGCTCCAAGTAATCGTAACGGTCAGCAATCAACAAGTCCACTTTCGGCAGAAAGACTTCATAGGTGTCAATACTATCGTCCTGATTACGTTCTGCGAACCAAGTCAAAATCTTAGTGTTGTCTGCTGGCAAATGTTCAAAGAGGTGCTTGTTATGGCGTAAATCTGAGGCAATAACAAAACGGTCCTCTGCTTCTACCTTTTCGTCCAAGAATTTAGTCAAAAATTCCCAGATAACTTCTGAAAGTTCACCGTAGTAACTCTTATTAAAACGACCTTCCGTACGAGGGTTGGCTACAATTCCACGGCCATCAAAGAAATGACAGAGTTGCCAAACTCCCTTGGCATTGAGGTAGTTTCGATAGCTTGGTTGTCCATCTTCATAATAAAGACTACTTGAAATAAAGCCGCGGTCATCATAGATGTCTTCACGAATGATTTGCTCATCTTTATAATAGCGAATCATGCCAATAAAGCCTTCTGAACCGAACTCAATCTCGGCATAACGCTTGTGTTGGCATTGCACCACAATAGCAAATGGTGTGTGAACAAAGGTAGATCCTTCTGGCCATTCCAAATCTGTCACTTGAAGGTTTTTCATATCTTCATCAGTGATACCCTGAATCAAGTCAAAAATAGCCGTATAGCCAACTTCCAAGACATCATGACGATGCAGGAAATAACGCAAATGCGGTTGATAGGCCAAAAGCAAAAGCTGAGGTGCTAAATCCTCATCCTGAAAAATACGAACTTGGTGCAAGCTATCATCAAATTCGATTTTTTGGCGGATACGGTACCAAGGATCAATGGCCGTCTTCCAAAATTCATCCGTCTGTCCATACCAAGCTGGAATAAAATAATACATGAGTTCTCCTTCATTGTCTTTTCATCACAATACTTGAGATTGAGGGGCAGACCGATCACGCATCACCAGCCTGCCTCTCAACCCCACGAGGGGTGAGATATTATACATTTTCAAAAAGTGGGGTGTAGGAAGTGTTAAGCTTCAAGGCTTTCATTTCCTCGTTAACGTTGTAAATCATACCGCTAAAAATCAAGAAGGTACCAGGAATCATACTAAGCTGCAGGTAATCTGGATTGACCAAGATAATGAGCATCGGAGCACCTGCCATAAAGAGCATATAAAGGGCACCGATGAAACCAAGTCTAAGGACCAAATGGTTGATATAGGCACTGGTTTCTTGTCCTGGATAAACGCCGTAGATGTACTCACCTGACTTGCGCATACGCTCAGAGATTTGCTCACCAGAGACATTAACAAAGGCAAAGGCTAACCCTAGAACGAAGAGCATGACCAGATAAACAACCAACCAAAGAGGTTGACCGACTGTCAAAGCCTTGATGGCACCACTAGTCCACTTGCTTTCAGGATGGATAAATTGAATCAGCATAAAAACATACTGCGGAATACTAACCAGCGACATAGCATACATGAAAGGCATCCCTCCGGCTGGATTCAACATAATATCCAAGTAAGAATACTGTTTAAAGCGGTTATGAATATTGATTTTATTAATTGAGATACGGTATCTCGCCCTCTGCACAACCCCTGAAATATAGAGGAAGACCAAACTGAATAGAATCAGAGGAAGCAAGACATCCCAACCGATACCTAACTTTTCAATACTATCCATGATTTGATAGGGCAGATTGGCCATCATACTTGCCATCAAGATAACAATGGAGCCTCCAATCCCAAAGAGAGAGTTGAGGTCTGATAGCCAAACCAAGAAGAAGGTCCCGGCAATTAATAAAATGGTATTCATGAAAATAGCGAGACTAGCATTAACCCCTGAAACGATAGGTAAATTCAAGGATACTGCCAAAGATTGAACAATGGCAATCCCTAGGGCCAAATACATGCGTCTACGGTCCTGAATTTCAATGGGGAGATTTTTCAAGCCCATTTTCTTAGAGAAAGAAAACATCTGCCAGAGAATCATGGCCGACATCCAGGGCGACAAACCCACTGAAAATAGAGACATGGACCTGAGGTTTCCACCCATCATGGCACTAGAGAAAGCCAAGGAACCTATGGCTCCCCCAAAGATATTTGCATTTTTCAAATCCACAAACGGTAGAACCAATTGATTTCCCAAACAATAAATAAAGAGGAAAAAGAGGGTCCATAAGACACGTTTGGTGATTATCGATTGACTAATTTTTTTCACTATTACTCCTATTTCCTGCCCATAGACAGGCTGATGTTATTTCGATTGAAACGAGACAGAGACGCCATTTCAGCCTACTTATCCAAGCAAAGGATTACAGGCTCTTCTTACGCATTTGGCGAATGGTCTCAGCCATCTCTTTCCAACGATCTCTTGAGTAGGTTTGTTGGTTATGCTTGGTTGACTTAAGGTCCTCGAACCCTAAAATCGGTTTGTTTTCAAACCTAAAGGCATCAAGAATTTCCACTACTTTTCTTCCTGGATTGATATCTAGAAGCAAGTCACTGGTACGCAACAATTCCAAATCTAGCCCATTTAAGCCCGCAATGGCTGAGTAAACCGTCACATTTGGATAGGTAATCAATTGGGCTAGTTTATCTGTCACATGCTGTCGAGAGGCAATTTTAAACTGTACCTTAGGAAGAGCCGAGATAAGGTCCGTCAAATGAGGAATTTCTGAAATGTTGGTGTAAACCAAACAAGTAAATGGACGGCCCTTAGGATAAATCATGTCCTCTGAAAGTGGCAATAAAGCGGTATTTTCAGCAACCTCTGACCAATCCATTTGAGCATAGAACCACCAGACCTCGCGATAAGCTTGGCAAGCCAATGGTAACCAAGGCTTACGGTGTGAGGCATAATGCACAACCTTAGGATAGTCTTGACCATTTGGCAGATGGAAACCAGCTAAACTAGACTTGGTAACCGCATAGTTGTTGTCAAAAGACAAGGGCAACCAGTTGTTACGGAAGACCATGTTTAGAATGGACTGCTCTGCAAATGGTACCTTATCATGCCATTCACTAGTCATGTCAATAAAGTGACGCCTCATGTTGTACTGCTTCCAATAAGCCGTATCAATCACCATGAATCCTACATCAAACATCGCCTGACTATCCTGAACTTGAACGGCATAGTCACGTACGGCAGCCAAAGGTCGACCTTGCAAATCAAGGGTAAAGAGGTCCTCTAGAGAACCTGTAACCACCATGTCACTATCCAAATAAAGGGCCCGTTCCTCAGACACAAAGTCCGCCACAAAATAGCGAAGATAGCTTGCATAGTTGCTATTAGTCTTGTATTGCTTGATATGACTACTATCCACACGACAGTTAATCACTTCACTACCAAAGGCAGCCAGATGACGGTTTAGTCCTCTAAACCACTCTTGAGAGAAATCATCGTTAATCAAGTAAAAACGAATGTTGCGATGATGGAAAACGATGGATTTGATGGTCGTAAGCACTTGGTCAACATAAGTATAGTTAGCTGCAAGAACAATAGCACGCTTTTTAGTCTCATAACGTTGAGGAGCTAAACTCAAGACCTGGAATTTCTCCTGAATGGAGCGGTAGGCATCAGAATCCGTGAGACCTTGCTCCTCCACATTTTTCAAGCAAGCCTCTAGCATCTGACGGTAGGTGACCATGTATTTTTCCAGAGGGAAACCATGACTAGCAACAATAGCCAAGCGTTCTTCCATGGCATAAACCAAGGTCATCATCCAGTCTTGCATCCAAGTCGCTGATGGCATCTCTGGATTCTCACGATATACATAAAGTCCCTTGTTGAGATAAACCGTACGCTCACTCATGAGATAGGCTTTAAGGTTGAAAAAGCCATCCTCCCCTGCATGCTCTTTTGGAAAAAGCAAGTCATTAAACAAAGAACGTTTGTAGAGTTTGCCTGTCGCAGAAATCAGAGCGATGTTAATGTTATTGGTTTCTTCAAAGAGGCCATCAATAATCTGAGCCGGTGAATAAACCTGCTCATAATAATCTTCATCCTTGATATAAAAATAAAAGAGATCTTCCGATTCCTTATAGACACTGTAATTAGCCACTGCGATATCCGCCTTGTGGGCCTGAAGAGTCTTATAAAGTTCCTCCAGATAAGTAGACTCTACCCAATCCTCAGCATCCACGTAGGTGACGTAAGCTCCCTTAGCCTGACGAATACCAATATGGCGAGCATCTGAAAGCCCTCCATTATCCTTTTTAAAATAGAGGATGCGAGAATCCCTAGCAGCATAACTACGGCAAATGGCATCACTATTATCTATTGAGCCATAATTGATGAGAATAATTTCAAGATTTTGATAGGTCTGCCCCAGGACGCTGTCTAGACAGGTCTGGAGTTGATTTTCTACATTGTAAACGGGAATAATTACGGAAATTTTTTCTGTCATTTTTTATTTCTTATTTTTCTAGCTAATACATTTTTTTATTTTCCTGTCTCAAACTTTCATAAGATAGCAAGGAACAGTCTAAGAATCTGACAAGCATTTTACGGTCACAAGATATAAAGATCGTAAACACATTCTATACACTTTTTCCTTGATTTTATCGAGACTTAACCATATTAAATTATAACATAGTATCACTTAATTTTCTAATAGATTAACTTTTTTATGAGGAATTTTTTTCAAATAAATTTCCTTTTATTTTCAAAAAAAACTGATAGTTAGGAAGATGGAAATAAGCGGATAGAAAAAGAGATAGCTCCGATGAGAAACTATCTCTTAGAATAATTAAAACGTTTTGACGAGAGTTCTTAACCCCTTGACTTCTCTTACCCTTTATCCACAATCTTAATACGGCTACTGCCATCATGCGACTTGATGATAGCTAATTGTTGGGCGATGCCTTCTTTCATGTCGTCCACGTGACTGATGACACCGACCATGCGGTTTTCACCGATTTGTTCCAGAACAGCGATGGCTTTGGTCAGGGCTTCCTTATCCAGTGAGCCAAACCCTTCGTCAATGAAGAGAGCTTCAACAACAGCACCTTTGCTAGTATTTTGCACCACCTCTGAGAGGGATAGGGCAATAGCCAGTGCAGCGATAAAGGTTTCTCCTCCAGACAAGGATTTGACGGAACGCTCGCTACCTGTCAGCTGGTCATAGACGTTGATGTCCAAACCAAAGTGATCACGCGCCCTACGCCCTTCTTCACTCAGAACAAAGGAATAGCGGTTATCTGTTAAGAGACCGATGTAGTTAGCATTGGCATAGTCCAAGATTTGTTGGAAATACTGACGGATAACATAGACTTCAAGATTGAGTCGTCCAGTTAGTGCTGTATTTTCTCCCTTAACCACCTTAACCAGATCGCTGAGTTCTTGGTGAGCTTTAAAGGCCTCTTGATTACTGTCTTGAAGGGTTTTGGCCGCTTGGTAGGTAGCCGTCGCATCCTTAAGCCCCTGCTCCATGACAGAAACCTGAGCCAGTTGCTTATCATAGCTCTCCTGACTAGCCTCTACTGCTTGTGTTAGATTGCCAAGGTCCGGCTTTTCTTGGTCTTTGATAAGCGCTTGACCCTTGACAATCTGCGCCTTCAACTCTTGTTTAAGAGTTTGGTAGCTTGTCAATTGAGCCTGGATTTCAGGGATCGCTTGCTTGTTCACCTCAAGAAGCCAAAGCTGGATTTGCTCTAGGTCATTGGTGAGGGCCCCTTCAGCCATAAGACTTTGGTCTAGTTCAGCCGATAAACGCTTAGTTTCTTGGCTAGCATTTTCTTTAGACTTGGTTAGGCTCTCAAGTTGCCCCCTGATTCCTTGAATGTCGGCATGAAGTTGGTTGTAGGCTTCACTATTTTCCTTGACTTGCTTATTGTAGAGGTCCAACTCTTGCTTTGCTAGGGAAATACGTTCCTGATAAACCTCAACAGATTCAAGCTCTGGATGAGCTTCTTGTAACTCCTTAAGACGTTCCTTAGCTTGGTCAAGCGTCGCCTTAGCCTCTTGATAGGCTTTAGCCAAATCTATCGATTTTTCCTGAGCCTTGGCTAACTCGTCTTGATAATGGAGACAATCTGCCTCTTCCTTATCAAAGCGTTTGTGTAGCTCTTGATAATACTGTTCAACCTTTCGGAGTAAGGTTTGTCCACAGTCTGCTTCATAGTCCTCAGCAAAATCAAAATCAAATTGTCCCTTAACTTGCTCTTGGAGTTCTAGATAGTGTTTTTCAAGAGTTAACTTGACTTTAGCCACTTGGTCAAGCAAATCTTGACGTTTAGATTCAACCTCGCTCAAGGTAGCCTGACGGTTTGACAAGGTAGCCACTTGCCTTTCTTTTTGAGCTTGAAGTTCCTCCACCTGATTCATGAGATCCTTCAAGGCCGCTTCATTCGCCTTTGTCCCATCGACCTTAGGATGGGCAATGGAACCACAAACCATACATGGCTGTCCATCCTCTAATTCTGCCTGCAACTGGGCAATCATGAGTTGACGACGTGAAGCTAAAGTGGTTGCTAACTGGTCTTCCAATTCCTTGAGGATTTCTTGAGCTTGTTCAATATCCAAAGATAACCCTTGTTGACGTTTTTCCGTCTTGGCCAACTCCTGCTTCAAGTCCTCTATTTCTTTCAGGTCCTGAGCCAGTTGATTATCCACACTGTAACCCACAGACTGGAGGAGTTTTTCGGCTTCATGCAAGCTATCTAAACTTAGGCGATTGGCCTCCAAATCTGACAAGGACTTGTTAAGAGTCTCAATCTTTTTCGACGCCTGCTGGTAGGTTTCTTCCAACTGCTTATAGTTAGTACGTGAACGTTTGATTTTCTCCTGCTCTTGAGCAAGACTCTGAGCATAGATAATATCCTCTTTCCACGCTTCCAGCTTTTCTTCTTTTTGAAAAAAATTCCTAGATTGAGCTGCGAGTGCCTCTTTTTGAGCCTTAACTCCCTCAAAAGCCTGCTGCTTTTCACTCAATTCTTCCTGAGCGATTTCAAGATCCTGCTCTAATTGCAACAACTGTTTCTGATATTGTTTGAGGCTACTAATAGTTTCTTGCAACCCTTGGGCAAACTGCAATTCCTCCAGATGCACTTTAGCCTCTGCCTGTTCCTGAGCACCTTCCTCAATTTTCAGAAGGTAACGCTCCTTGGCTTGCTTCAATTCTTGGAAAATCTTTGCCAAATCTTGGGCAGTTTGCAAGCTCTTCTGCAGTTTAAGTAAATCCTCATGGGCATCCTTCAAGATGCTTTTTTGCTCCGTAAGACTTTCTTGACGCTGAGACAAAAGCTCTTCAAGGCGTGCCAATTTTTCAGAGGCTGGCGTTTGGGCCAAAACAGCTAATTCTTCCTCAGACCAAACCTGACTGGCAAAATGGCCATCTAACTGAGCCTGGCGCTTCTCCATATCCTTGTTGCTCTGACGAAGACGCTCTTCCAAGCTCTTTTGAAAACGGTCAAAAATACCTGTTCCAAAGATTTTCTTCAAAATTTGAGTTTTGGTCTTAGAATCTTCTTTCAAGAAACGGCTGAAATCATTTTGCGGAAGGAGAATAATCTGTTTGAACTGCTCAGCATTGAGCCCCAAAATCTGCTCAATCTGGTCACTCACTTCCTTGATTTTATCCCCAAGCTTTTCAATTTCCTGACCACCAATTTTATCCACAATGACTAGAGAAGCCGTCGCCTTTTGCATGGTCGTGCCCCCACCTCGCTTGGCTCTCTCCTGTTGGAGCACTCGCTCAATGCGATAAAGATGCTTACCCTGTTGGAAGTAGAAAGTCACCTTGGTTAAGTCATCCCCTGGACCAGCGAAGGTTGACCGCATCTCTTCAACATTACGGTCGCCACTGGTTGTGGCAAACAAGGCAACCGTCATGGCATCAAAGAGGGTACTCTTACCAGCCCCCGTGTCCCCACCAATCAAAAAGAGGGGAGCGTGGTCAAACTGGGTGAAATTGATGACTTCCTTACGATAAGGTCCAAAATTGGTCAATTCTAACTGAACTGGTCTCATTGTCCACTCCTTCCAATCTCCTCAAAAATACTTTCCACAAGGGCAGTTTGTCTCTCAGACAAGACATCGCCCCCAGTCACTGTCTGGTAAAAATCAGAGACAATTTCCTGTGGCGACTGCATTTCCAAATCTTTTAAGTGCTGATCAACAGTCACGTTTTCTTCCCTGACATCACCCAAACGACTGAAAGTGATTTCTACAATATCTGTCCCATAAATTTCTTCCAGACGGGCACGCACATTGATACCCTCTAATTCCTTACGGCTGGACAGTTGAATATCAAAGGCAAACCAAGCCTTTTGACAAGGTTGTCCCTTATAAAATTCAGGTGACACCAAGGTTTCAAAAGACGCCTGCAAGGCCAAAATCGGTCGTTTGACCTCTAGAGGATGGAAGGTCTGAGACAAGTCTCCAGTTGCATCCAATTCAACAATATAGACACCCTTTTCTTCCTTACGCTTGGCTTCTTTGACATTAAAGGCGACCGGACTGCCTGAATATTGCACGCGCTGGTTCGGACTGGCAAAACGCGTATGGATATGCCCCAAGGCCACATAATCGAAAGCCTTGAAAAGGTCACTGGTCACATTAGAAAGACCACCTACCGTATTGCTGGTTTCAGACAACATCAATTCTCTTAGACTTTGACCATCGCTATCATCCTTCTTAGAAACCGCAAAATGCGTCACCAAAATATGGGCCTTGTCAGGATCAAAAGCTTTTTCCATATCCTCGAGAATGTAGGCCAAGGCATCACCAATTCCCTGAATTTCCTTATTCTCATCGTCTTTATAGTAAATACGAGCATCAATGGGGTCAATAAAGGGAAGCAGGAAAATCTGGCAAGCCTCCAACTCAATAGGCTCAAAAGCCTCCTCCAAACGTGTGCTCAAATGAAGGCCCTGAGGTTGAAAGAAGTCACGCCCAAAATGCAAACGTTCCGCACCATCGTGGTTGCCACTAATAGCATAGACAGGAATCTGCTCCTCCAAGACCAAGCGGGCCAAGGTCTTATTAAATAGCTTAATCGCATCCACAGGCGGCACCGCACGGTCATAGAGGTCTCCCGCAATGATAACCCCATCCACTTTTTCGCTAATAGCCAAATCCACAATCTGTTGAAAGGCCCACTCCTGCTCCTCCAACAAAGACCAGCCATTGAGGGTTCGCCCCACATGCCAATCTGACGTATGTAAAAACTTCATGACAGTCTCCTCATTCGTTTTGTCTTACTCTATTGTACCTTATCAAGCTAAATACTGCTTAAAAGATTCACAAACCTTGGGAGATTCCATAATTTTTATCCGCAGACCAAAAAATCTCTCCCGAGCAATCACGCTCGAGAGAGATTTTATTTTTGGATTTTATGAGAGATAAGGTGTGGAAATCTTAGTCTTGGTTTTTACGACGATTCATAGCTGCAAGTCCTGACATGAGTCCCATGACAACAACACCCATTGCTGCAAGGTTGTTATCTGACTCACCTGTTACTGGCAATTGTTCATCGCCTTCTTTAGCTTTATCAGAGCCATCTGCCTTCTTACCATCTTTGTTTCCAGATTTCTTCTTATCTGAACCTTTACCATCTGATGCTCCATCAGCAGCTGAACCAGATCCAGAACCTTTAGATCCTTTAGAACCGTTTGAAGTTGCTTTGACAGCCTTAGATGTTGAACTTCCAGATTGACCACCGTTACCGTTTGATGGTGTTGAGCCATCTTCGACTTTACGGTAGATGTAAGTTACGACTGTTTGACCTTCTGTCATCTTGTCTGTAGATTTACCTTCTTGACGGATCAATTCATATTTCACACCGTTACGGTAGATGTAACGGTCACCATGAACATTAACTTCTGAACCAACAGAGTTAGTGATCACAAGTGGCATCTTGATTTGGTTACCATACTCGTCACGGTAGATAACAACGATAGTACCAACTTCTTTGTTAACTGCCGGTTTAGCAGGTTCTGCATTAACCACCTTGTAAACAACCTTTGTATCTTCACCAGGGTTGCTTGGTGTCACACCAGTCTTATCAGCCTTGTAACCTTTCACTTCAGGAACAAGTGTCATAGCAGCCTTAGTTGGATCGTTAGGATCATTTGTGTAAGTAACTGCTTCAACACCTGGGATTGGATTCCCTTTTTCGTCAACGGCAATAATCTTACCAAATTTAGTGTAAGTTACAGTCTCAACCTTGCTGTCCATAGTGACATCTTGAGAAGCCACACGGCCTTTATCGGCGAAGTAACCGTTAACCATTGGTGTAATCACGAGATCAAACTTAGTCTTATCTGCCTTCCATTCACCAGTTGTAAGAATATCACCTGTTACAGAATCAAGCGTCAATGAACGTTTCCATTGTGCTTTCTGAACACTATCTGCTGGCAATTTAGCATTGCTATCTTTGCTTGCATAGTGAACAGTGTATGTCACATCTTTAAGGTAAGCATCCTTAGCTGGCCATTTTGGACCGTTTGGTTGGTTAGGATAGATTGGTGTTCCTGGTTCGTGAGCATTGTCTGGATTAAAGTCAAGTGCTACACGTTTGAAGCTTACTGTCCAAACTTGGTCAACTGTGCTATCCAAGTCAAAGCTTGCACCAGTTGGGTAACCATCTGTTACAAGGACATAGCCAAGGTCTTGATAGTGTTTGATACGTTCAGCTGTTGAATAGTTAACCGCTTCACCAGACTTACCAGCCAAAGCAACAGTTTCAAGGGTTGAACCACTTGTTTCATCACGGTAAACAACACTTGCTTTTTGATCGTTCTTAACGTAAACAACCTTAGTATCGCTAGACAAGTCACCTGGTGTTACAGGTACTACCTTAGCAGTGTAACCTGGGATAGTTGGCAAGTTCTTGTCAACTGCAATCATCTTAGTTGGATCGTTAGGATCATTGATGTAGGCAGTATCTGACACACCTGCAATTGGGTTCCCATTTTCATCGACAATGACAAATTTACCAAAGGCCTTATAAGTTACGGTATCAGTTGCTTCTGGAGCATCTGGAGTTACTGTCTTACCACCTGCTACCGCTTTATCGGCATAGTAACCATTAACAACAGGAACCTTAACTGTACCGTAAGTGTGGCTAGTTTCATTCCAAGTCACCTTGCCAGTCGCTTGGTTATCCTTACCTGCAAAGGTATAGTCAGATTTCACATCTGCAGCTGGAGTTTTATCGCCAGCACCTTGGAATGTAACTGTTTGTTTCGTCGCCTTAGTCACATCGTTAACGATTGCTACGTAAACGACACGAGTGTCTTCACCTGGATTTGATGGTGATGCAGGGACAACCTTAACAGTGTAACCAGGAATACTTGGAAGCGTCTTGTCGATGGCAATCATCTTAGTCGCATCATTAGGATCGTTAGTGTAGGCAGTTGTTGATACACCTGGAATTGGATTTCCATTTTCATCCACAGCGATAAATTTACCAAAGGCTTTGTATGTCACTGTGTCTGTCGCATTTGGTGCATCTGGAGTAACTGTCTTGCCACCTGCTACCGCTTTATCGGCGTAGTAACCAATAACAACTGGAGTCTTAACTGTTCCATAAGTGTGAGTCGTTTCAGTCCAAGTTGTTGTATTAGTTGTAGGATCTTCTTTACCGTTGAAGCTAAAGTCATTTTGAGTGTTGGCAGCTGGTGTCTTCGTATCAGCACCAGTGTATGTCACTGTTTGACTTGTTGCTTTAGTAACATCTTTAGTGTCTTTTTCCACGATAATGTGGTAACGGTAACCTGGAGCTAGGTATTGACCACCACCATTGGCATCAATTGAAGCGTCCAATCCTTGCGAACCGTTGGCAAATTGAACAAGGTCAACGACACGGCTTTGGTTACGGTCCCAAGTACGTTCTGAACGGATAGTTGCAATACCGTTGTTATAGTCGTATTGACGTTCTGACTTCAAGACATCTACGTAAGCATTAGCTTTAGATTTGTCAGCAGATGCATACTTGATGCGGTATCCTGCTGGTACTGGTGGAAGTTCTGTTACACCAGCATCGTAGATTTTATTGTAAGTCTTACCGTTTGCTGTGATTGTTTCAGTTGAGTTATTGATACGGTATGTTGAAGATCCAGGAATCTTGTTTCCTGCTTCATCGACATAGTCAATAATACCAAGGTTAGCGTAGTTAACAACAACCATGTAATTACCGTTTGTAACGTAGTCATAAGGTCTCATTACTCCTCGGTTATCACGACCGACTTTGAGGTGGTTGATGTAATCAATATTAACAAAGTATTGTTGACGCTCTGGCAAATAGGCAAGTTTGTAGCCAAGGTTTGTCAAGTCAGGGTTTGTTGAGCCTGCTCCAGCATTTGTCAAAACAGCAACCGCATCAGCTGTACGAAGGCTACGGTTTGATACCGCAAGTCCCATAGCATTGATGAGGTTTTCAGAGTTAAGGCTTGCTTCAGCAGCATTCAATTCACTGCTTGTCACAGCTAACTCGCTAGTCGCTACTTTAAGGACACTATTTACAGCGTTAGTTGTAGACTCTGCACTGGCAGTTTCTGCTGCAGTCGCAACTGAAGTAGCCGCACTTGTTTGTGCTGATACTTGACCAGCAACAGGAGTTTCTGCTACAGCTGTTGAGCTAAGAGCTTGAGCACTTGTAGCTACAGATGAAGCAGTCGCTGTTGCAGACTCAGAGCTCGCTTGCGATGCAGCCTGAGAAGCTACTTCTGAACTAGCTGCTGTTTGACTAGTTGTTGAAGCTGCTTGGCTTTGAGCTGCTGATTGTGGTTGTTCACTAGCCAAGGCCACAGTAGAGACTGAACTTGGTGCGTTTTCTGTTGTTGCTGGAGCTACTGATGTTGTTGGCGTTGATTGCTCCACGACGACATCTGGCTCAGCAGTTGTTTCCATACCTGCGGTAGTTGGTGCTACCGTTTCATCAGCTTGGGCACCCTGTGCATTTGAGAAGATTGAAACTCCCAAAAGTACAGAGGCTACACCAAAGCTGTATTTTCTTAATGAAAAACGTTGGCGTTTATTAAACATATCTCTCATAATAATAAATTTCCTCAATATCCAAATTACTTTATATACAATTTCCATTTTATACTATAATTATTAAATTGTCAAATATATACTAATAATTGTGTAAAAGTTTAACTTTTATTAGAAAACATTAATTTAAAACTTTTATCTAAGTCCTTTGAAACTTCAAAAACGTTCGTGCTTTTATTTAGCACAATTCCCTATTTTGTCAGTTTTATAATTTTTAAAATACTTTTATATCAAACCATCTTTTATTAAAAATCTTCGTTACTCTAACCGTATTTTTTAGTTTTGGTGATATTTATTAAAATACAAAATTCTCTCCCTTCAAAAAGAAAATGTTTTAATAGCTCACCCCACACCTCTCCCAATCCCTTGCCAATACTGACCTAGAGGCTCCTACTTCCCATATTCTCAACAGATTCAAAAATCCCTTTGGCATTTACCAAAAGGGATTCTTTCACCTATTATTTGAAAATAGAACTTGTGAAACTGTCTGTCTCTTGAAGAAGTTTCTTATAGACAGCTTCTTTGAGTTTTGTCGTATGGCTTGTTGACACAGATTTATTGCCATTATTATCTGTTTTAAGACTTGCAGCGTCTTTGGCTACTGCCGCTTTAAACAAGGCTAACAAATCATCGTAAGAGCTTACTGATGTACCGTCAACAGTAACTGTCGTCAAACCATGAGACGCTTTTTCTTTCACTTCTTTGAAGTAGGCCTTCTTGAAGTCTTCTAGGGAGTTGAACTGACCATCAGAAATCTTGTTAATGATAAAGTCATCACCAAGGGTGTTCTTACCAGCCGCTTTTGCTTCTTGTTTGTACTTGTTGGTCGCATAACCTAAGAAGCCTTTTTCATAGCCGTAGTAACCCCAGAGTCTAAAGGTATTGTGTTTGAAGGACATGGCACCTGGAGAGCCCTCACTGGTATTACCACCATAAATGGCAGACATCATTGGCACATTGACATAGGCAGAAGAGAAGTCCTCAGGTTTATAAACACCATTTCCAGGGCCACGATTGGTCATGAAGTTATTATCCACAAGGTCATCAATAGAGGTCAAGCTAATAGCCTTTTCGCTATCACTTAGAGCACGCACCTTGTCGTATTGGTTTTTACTATTGCCTCGTAGCTGTTTGTCTACCTTCTTGAACCATGCGTTATTGAGCTCTTGCTTGCCTTGACTGAGAACTGCTTCTCCTTCCAATGAATCAAGAAGCATAAGGGTATCGTTGTAGCCCTTCATGTAACGGTCAATGGCTTCACGCGAGTTCAACTTGTTCGGATTGGTGTTGTACCACTGGTTACCATCGTTTTCTCTTTCAAAGGCCATGTTGAGTCCTAGAGCACCGTATTCACCCTGGTGACCCTGAGTCGCTGGTGATTGCAACATTCCTTGGGCATAAGCTTCAACGTCTGTTCCTTCACGACGACCAAAACCTCCAAAGTAGGCAATACGGTCATTGATATGAGTTGTTTCATGGGTAAAAGCTGAAGCACCGTACTCGCTAATCATGTTAGACATGACATAAGTAACCTTGGCACGATTATCGTATGGGTTGTCGTAGATGGCAGCATAGGCACCTGCCATGGCTCCGTTATCACCGTAGTACTCACCAACTGGTCCATAGATTTCACGGATTGGCGCATAGACTTCCGTACTGTTCTTGAATTGGCCGTAGCGCTCTGGCCAACCTGGCCAACCATGACCCCAGACATAGAAACCTTCCCAGATTGGATTGACAATGTCTTTGAACAATTTGTTTTTGACATTATCTGCAGCCAATCTTTGCCAGAAATCAAGATAGTTGATTTGACGTTGGGCCGCTAGATCAATCTCTGGTTTCAACTTCTCTAGGGTTGTGTTGTACTTGTTAGCTGTTCCATAAGACATAGTATCATAGGTAGAAATCAAGAACATCTCTGTCTTATCAAGGTTCAACAAAGGCAAAATCATCTTGCGGTGGAGACCACGACTAAGGTTGTCATAAACACGATACTTATGCTCACCAACACCTTCATTTTGAGACGCCTTCTCTACAACGTAGACCTTATCCTTAGCAGCATCGATGAACCAATCATTCATATTGTCGATAGTCGTAAAGAGTTTTCGGTTGTAGTTGAGGAAGTCGGTGAGATCACTAGAAAGGGTACTTTTGGCGAGAACTTCACCGAAAGCATCGTAGGTTCTTGAACCACTGATATTATTTTCCTTAGAGCCAATCTCAATCAAACGGTCAAGGACATCCACATTTTTACCATAGAAATCTGGTTTGAAGAGCATGATTTCTTTGATGTTAACATCATCAAACTTCACACCGTAATAACGATTCAAGTAGGTCAACCCTAGCAAGAGGGCTGCTTTATTTTTCTCGACCTTGTCAAGAATCATTTGTTGAGCAGCTGGTGATTGGTTAAGCTGGTGATCTTCATTTTGAACCAGCTTAGTTACTAGGTTAGTCAAATTAGCCTTAACAGCGTCAAAGCTTTCTTCCAAGAAGAGGTTCTTGATAGCATTGACCTTATTTGGACCAGTACGGCCAAGTTTTTGGTAAATCGGATCAGACTGCAACTCAATCGGTTTCAGGATATCAACGATACCATTGATAAGACTTGAGTGGTCTTTTTGAACGATATTTGGAGTGTACTTGATACCCAAATCAGAAACAGTATATTCCTTAACGTTACTCAACCCTTCTGAACTCTCTGAAAGCTTGAAGTAGTCTTTGCTTCCATCAGCGTAGTGAACAATAATCTTGTTAGCATCGCTTAGGTCTGTGACAAAATTACTGTCTTTCATTGGTGTCACTGAGAGCACCTCTTTGGTATTCAAGTTGTGGTCCTTGGCCAGTTTGTTTGCTTGATAGACAATATAATCCTTGTTATAGAATGGCTGGAATTTCTCAATATTCTTGTAAGCCTGCTTGTATTCTGGCTTATAGTCTTGAATATTGGCAAAATCAGCTTGACTAGAAACATTGTTAAGCGTATTCAACGCGTAAGGCTCGCTAACAAATGTATCAGCTGTGATCTTGTAACCTTCAACACGCTTGTCAGCTTCTTCCTTGGTCAAATGTTTGAGCTTATTCGGACTCTTAGTATCTTTACCAGTACCATCTTCGGCCGAGCTATAGCCAACAACACCAAAGAGATCTTTGATGTATGGGCCACCGTCTTCATCATTGACATCGTTAGAAGCAAAGATTTCTTGGCCCTTGATAACCTTAGCATAGGTCACATTGTCTTGAACAGCGCCGTAAGGCCATGTCTTAGCGACAATACCACCGACATTCCTTGTGTTTTTAACATCAAGAACACCTTTAGCTACTGAATTGGTTACCTTAGCCTTCGTTCCTGATTTCCAACTGTTGAGCATGTAAGTGACAAATGGCACCAGCATACTTGCGTTAGCATTTTGAGCTGTAATAGTCGCATCCACATAGGCTCTGTTGACGAATCCCATGTAGTTTGAACCAGCAATCCCACCAACTGTTGAGTTATTACCAACAGAGTTGATTTTACCGAGAAAGGCAACATTTTCAATCTTGCCATCTTCATCAATCTTATTGACAATACCTGCAACGTCATTGTTACCAGTCACTGAACCAGCCACCTTAACATCTTCAATCAGACCTTTGTTTTTAAGGTTAAATCCAAGCGTCGCGATTTGATTTTGACCAGAGCGATTGATGTCTACATTTTCAAAGTTGATATTCTTGATCGTTCCGCCATTGATGACATTAAACAATGGATGTTCTAAATCATAGATGGCATAGCGTTTGTCACCATCACTGAGCAACTTACCAGTAAATTCGGTCGTAATGTATGATTTACCGTTTGGAACGACGTGACGAGCACTCATACTTTGTCCGAGCCTAAATTCACCTGAAGGATTCGCCTGAATGGCATTGACCAACTCAGCAAAATCGTAGTAAACATTGGCTTGGCTAGCCTGAGGTTTCTCAATGTAATAGCTATAGGTTTGAGCAAAATGGTTTTGGGTATCACGTTGCACCAAATTGTCCGCTGCTGCAGTTACCTTATAAACCGCCTTGCCATCAACCGTCGTTTCTTCGATGGCTTTTACAGCCAAGTAAGTGGTCTTCTGATCCGCAGAAGTCATCTTCAAATAGTAATTCGTGAGATCCTGAGGTACAGCTGCCAGACGAGTCTCATCCACTTCTGTTTGATTGTCATACTTAATCAAATCTGTACGTGCAAAATCTTTAAGCTCAACCTTCTTGAGATCCAGTTGGAGAGTTTGGTCTGCCAAAACCTGATTCTCCTCACCATTGCCACGATCATAGGTCATGGTTGTTGTGAGGGTATATGGCTTGTAATAGTCTAAGTTTGTTAGGTCAGCAGTCAAGGTCGTGCTAGGAATATCAAGCGTTTGGACAATCTGTCCGTTTTGCTTGAGGACCGCTTTAATAGTCGTGATAGCTGCTGAACCTGGGTTCGTCAAGGTGTAGCTAAGTTTAGCACTACGACCCAAATCATCCTTGTCAATCTTTGTTAGCGTAAGCACTGGTTTTTCAGACACCTTGGTCCCTTTGTGAACGATACGATCTTGAACAGGAACTAGCACGGTTTCAGTGACAGTTGGTGCCTCAGACGTCTTATTCCCTTTGTAGGTCTTATAGACTTTGGTGATTTTGTTTTGACCTTTTTGACCTTCTTGAACAACCTGTAAAGTACCCTTCTCAAGCGTGTCATCTTCTTGGACAATTTCTTTAAATGGAAGCTCTACAATAGACTCTTCGGTCGTTGTTCCATCTAGAGGTTTGCTGCCACGACGAAGTTTTCTAGGTTGTGGCACCTCAATAACCTTACCTGACACAATAGTTGGCTCACCAACCTTGACACCATCAATGGTTTGGTAAATTTTCTGGATTTCTTGGCTACCTTTTTGACCTTCTTGCTCGACAACCTCTTCATCCACATACTTGCTATCATCAGTGATAACTTCGATAGGATAATCGATGGCTTGCGTTTCAGTCTCTGTGACACTTCCAACAACTGGAGTGTGGACAGGATTCTCGGGTTGGACAGCCGCCTCACCTTCATGACCGGATTCTTGTGTACCCTTGGCTTCCAGTTTGCCTGTATAGTCTGGATTAGCAGGTTGAACAGCTGCTTCGCCTTCATGGCCAACTTCTTGGGTACCATTGGCACTGATTGGACCAGTGTACTCTGGGTTAGCTGGTTGAACCACTGCCTCGCCTTCGTGACCAACTTCTTGGGTACCATTAGCACTGATTGGACCGGTATACGCTGGATTGGCGGGCTGAACTAGAGATTCGCCTTCGTGTCCAACTTCTTGGGTACCATTGGCACTGATTGGACCGGTGTACTCTGGATTTGCGGGTTGAACCACTGCCTCGCCTTCATGACCAACTTCTTGGGTACCGTTAGCACTGATTGGTCCAGTGTACTCTGGATTAGCCGGTTGGACCCATGCTTCACCCTCGTGACCAACTTCCTGCGTTCCATTAGCACTTGTAGTATCGCTACTGATTGAACCTGTGTACTCTGGAGCGACAGGTTGAACAGCTGCTTCGCCTTCGTGACCAACTTCTTGGGTACCATTGGCACTAATCGGTCCAGTGTACTCTGGGTTAGCAGGTTGAACTAGAGATTCGCCTTCGTAACCTGATTCTTGCGTACCTTTAGCACTGATTGGACCAGTGTAATCTGGATTTGCAGGTTGAACAGCTGCCTCGCCTTCATGACCTGATTCTTGCGTACCTTTAGCGCTAATTGGCTCAGTGTACTCTGGATTAGCAGGCTGAACAGCTGCCTCGCCTTCATGACCTGGCTCCTGTGTTCCTTTTTTCCAACTGATTCCCTTACTATCCCTATCAGCTGTCCCCTGACTAACTGTATTATCTTCTTTTATTGAAGACTCAAGCCCTTGCAAAGTATTCTCCAAAGGTTGTTCAAGCTCCGGCTTAGCAGAGTAACGCAGATAACCCACATACTCATAACCATCAATGGCAATAACACCCTTAGCCAAATCTTCTTTATTTGAAACCGCAAGAGTTTGATTATAGGCCTGCAACTCCTTGTTTTGCAAGGCAAGAACCTCTATCGGCACAAGGAGACTTTGCCCTGCGGCCCCAATCAAGACCAAGCCAATAATTTTTTTACGATGTTTTTTTGAAAATAGCAACACAGCCATAGTCGCTGTTGCCAATCCTAAACCTGTCGCTGCCCAGTCAGAGCTTCCTGTCTGAGGAAGAGTAGCTTGACTGTCTCCCTTACGTTTATAAACCAGATAAAAAGTGTCCTCATTTTGATATTCCTTAGGAATAGCATGTACCACTTGCTTCTGCTCTTCAGCTGTTAATTCATTTTCTGTGACATAGGCCATGTGTACCGATGCATCTGAAGTAACCTGGTCTGCCGAAACTGGTTTAGACACGAAAAGACCACCTGCTAACAAGAATGTCCCGATAGCAACTGGCCCTACACCTACTGACAATTTACGAATGGCGTATTTTGTCACTTTTTCAAAAACATGATTTGCTTGTTTCATTCAAAATCTTCCTATATGTTAATCCTTGTACCCCAAGGCACGTCAAAAAAACGAAGACGTTATTGAAAAAACACGCACTCTATACATTTATTAACCTTCTTCCGAAGTCTATCATATCCTTTTTTTAATCTTTAGGCAAGTATTTTCTCTAATTTTTAATCAATATAAAAAACGGATTATGATTAGTAACTAGCTCCTCGTGAAAATAATCAAACCTTTTCATATAAGCATTTTCATGCATATCACTATTTATGGGAATTTCCCCTATAATCTAAGTTACTAATATTTGTTGAATAAACCTCTTCACCTTTTGAGTTTTTATCTAATTTTTTAATATAAACAAAAACTGTCTTGTAATAGACACAAAAGAGACCCACCCCTTATGGGATGAGTCTCTTTTTTCGAAAACCGAAATAGCCTAACTAACTATGTTGAGGGATCTAACCTATGAACTATCTTAGTCTTCTTTTTTGCGTTTTCCTGCCAAACCAAGTCCAGCTGCCGCAAGGATTCCTCCGAGAGCCATAGCTGCCATAGACGCATCATCACCTGTTTCAGGGAGTGCTGGTCCTTTAGGAGCTTCTGGTGTAGTTGGTGGTGTCACTGGTGGAACCACTGGAGTTGGAGGAGTCGGTGGTGTTGGAGGAGTTGGTGGTGTTGGAGGAGTCGGTGGTGTTGGTGGTGTTGGAGGAGTCGGTGGTGTCACAATATTGTTGAACTCAGTATCTTCTGGCAATTGAGAAGTTACTGTCAAGACTTTACCGTCTTTAGTTACAGAAACAACGACTGTAGCAACCATCTTATCGTAGGTAACAGTTGCATCGTTACCTTGTACTTCTTCTACTGTGTAGACGTGAGTACCTTCTTCACCACGTTTGTACTCAAGAGCTGAGAACTTGATCTTACCGTTAGCATCATTGCTTACAGTTTCGATCACATTACCCTTGCTGTCTTTAAGTACGAAGCTAAACTCACCAGCTTTAAGTTCACGACCTTCAAGTTTCTTAGTGAATTCAAACTCAACCTTAGTTGGGATATTGACTACACGTTTTTCTGTTGGTTTTTCTGGTTTTTCAACAGATTTCTTAGTTGGGTCGTATTGGTGAACGATTTGTGACGCAGTATTTTCGATGTCTACACCATCTTTAGCAGTGCCTTTGATAGTTGCAGGAA
>ERZ781275.617-NODE-617-length-37687-cov-4.577939_pt1 | contig 37687 bp, 30 predicted proteins | sample MGYA00375853_ERZ781275 | MGnify/ENA primary metagenome ERZ781275 (study PRJEB29790, sample SAMN03653691) | human gut metagenome | host: Homo sapiens | place: USA: Dallas, Texas | collected 2012-07-23 | study: EMG produced TPA metagenomics assembly of the Gut...
AAGGATTGATGACTACTATCCACGCTTACACTGGTGACCAAATGATCCTTGACGGACCACACCGTGGTGGTGACCTTCGTCGTGCACGTGCTGGTGCTGCAAACATCGTTCCTAACTCAACTGGTGCTGCTAAAGCTATCGGTTTGGTTATCCCAGAATTGAATGGTAAATTGGACGGATCTGCACAACGCGTTCCAACTCCAACTGGATCAGTTACTGAATTGGTTGCTGTTCTTGAAAAGAACGTAACAGTTGATGAAGTAAACGCAGCTATGAAAGCAGCAGCTAACGAATCATACGGTTACACAGAAGATCCAATCGTATCTTCTGATATCGTAGGTATGTCTTACGGTTCATTGTTCGACGCAACTCAAACTAAAGTTCTTGATGTTGACGGCAAACAATTGGTTAAAGTTGTATCATGGTACGACAACGAAATGTCATACACTGCACAACTTGTACGTACTCTTGAATACTTCGCGAAAATCGCTAAATAATTCAATGGTAAAAGAAAGAGGCTCATTTGAGTCTCTTTTTTTGTGCACTGTTTTACGAGAATTATCAGAGACATGGCTATTGGAATGTACAGATCTATCTCCTATTCTTTATTAGTCATATAGAAAGTCAGTTCTGATGCATCTGTCCATTTTTCCAAATGCTTCAAGGAGCTATTTTGCGGTATGAGAAGCTAAGCATACTTTTCTTAAAGAAAACTATACCAATTTTATACTTGACAAACCAAAAAACAGTGTGTATACTATCTTTGTTGAAGTTATTTAACTTCAAGTAAACTATACCAATTTTTAATAAGAAGGGCTGGTTTCTAAAATATAGGAAATCAGAAGTAATGTTATGTGTGGAATTGTCGGAGTTGTCGGAAATCGCAATGCAACTGATATCTTGATGCAGGGCTTGGAAAAGCTGGAATACCGTGGTTATGACTCGGCTGGAATTTTTGTAACAACAGGGAAAACTTCTAGTCTGGTCAAGTCAGTCGGTCGTATCTCTGACCTACATGCTAAAATTGGCATCGATGTTGCTGGGACTACTGGTATCGGACATACTCGTTGGGCTACTCATGGAAAACCAAGTGAAAACAACGCCCATCCTCATACTTCACAGACTGGCCGTTTTGTCTTGGTTCACAACGGTGTGATTGAGAACTACCTTGATATCAAGAATACTTACTTAGCTGATCATGACTTCAAGGGTCAGACAGATACGGAGATTGTTGTGCACCTGATTGGCAAATTTGCTGAAGAAGAAGGCTTATCTGTTTTAGAAGCCTTTAAAAAAGCTCTCCACATTATCCGTGGTTCTTATGCCTTTGCTTTGGTAGATTCAGAAGATGCAGATGTTATCTATGTTGCTAAAAATAAATCTCCACTTCTAGTCGGATTGGGTGATGGCTACAATATGGTCTGTTCAGATGCCATGGCCATGATTCGCGAGACAAATCAGTTTATGGAAATTCATGATCAAGAGCTAGTTATTGTCCGTAAAGATAGCGTGGAAGTACAGGATTATGACGGGCATACTCTGGAGCGTGAAAGCTATACAGCTGAGCTAGATCTGTCCGATATCGGTAAGGGAACTTATCCATACTATATGCTCAAAGAAATCGATGAGCAGCCAACTGTGATGCGTAAGCTAATCAACACATACTCTGATGAGAATCAACAGATGGTTGTGGATCCTGAGATTGTTAAAACGGTTCAGGAAGCTGATCGAATTTATATCATTGCAGCTGGAACTTCTTATAATGCAGGTTATGCTTCTAAAACGATGCTAGAAGAATTAACTGATACACCTGTAGAGTTAGGAATTGCCTCTGAATGGGGATATGCTATGCCACTTTTGAGTAAAAAACCTTTGTTTATTTTGCTCAGTCAATCTGGTGAAACTGCTGATAGTCGTCAAGTTTTAGTTAAGGCTAATGAAATGGGAATTCCAAGCTTGACTGTGACTAATGTTCCAGGCTCTACTCTTTCTCGTGAAGCAACTTATACTATGTTATTGCACGCTGGTCCAGAAATTGCCGTAGCTTCAACGAAAGCTTATACAGGACAAGTAGCGACTCTAGCATTTCTTGCTAAAGCAGTTGGGGAAGCCAATGGTAATGAAAAAGCAAAAAATTTCGATTTAGTGCGTGAACTTTCAATTGTAGCTCAGTCTATTGAGTCGACTCTTTCTGAAAAAGAGTTAATTGAAGAAAAGGTTCGTGGACTCTTGGAAACGACACGTAATGCTTTCTATATCGGGCGCGGTCAAGACTATTATGTAGTTATGGAAGCTAGCCTCAAGCTTAAGGAAATTTCTTATATTCAATGTGAAGGTTTTGCGGCTGGAGAGCTCAAACATGGAACCATCTCTTTAATAGAAGATGGTACACCTGTTATTGCGTTGATTTCTGACAATCCAACCGTTGCTTCTCATACTCGTGGTAATGTTTCTGAAGTAGTAGCACGTGGTGCTAATGTTCTGACTATTGTGGAAGAAGGAATAGAAAAAGAAGGGGATGATATTATTGTCAACAAAGTTCATCCATATCTATCTAGTATTTCTATGGTTATTCCTACTCAATTGATTGCTTACTACGCTTCACTTCACCGTGGACTAGATGTAGATAAGCCGCGCAATTTGGCTAAGGCCGTTACAGTTGAATAATAAATAGATGAACAATAGGCGTAAGACTAGGAGGGTTATCTCTTAGATTTTACAGCCTATTTTTTATAACTCATAATTTGAATTTTTGATGCGATTTTCAGTACATTTTATATTGTTATATGGCAAAATAAAGAGAATTTTGTGACAAAAGTTGATTTTTTGGCACAAAATCTGTGACAAAGCTTTAGTTTTAAGCGTTTTCATTTTTGTATATACTAGAATTAAAGAAAAGGAGGAAAATCCTAATGGAAGAAAAAGTATCTTTGAAAGTTAGAGTTCAAAAACTGGGAACATCACTTTCAAACATGGTTATGCCCAATATTGGGGCTTTTATTGCTTGGGGAGTGTTAACTGCCCTCTTTATTCCTGATGGTTATCTACCAAATGAGCAGTTGGCTGCTATTGTTAGTCCTATGTTGACTTATCTACTGCCGACTCTAATTGGTTACACGGGCGGTTATGTAATTCATGGACAACGTGGTGCCGTCGTAGGGGCTATTGCTACTGTTGGTGCGATCACAGGTTCTAGTGTTCCTATGTTTATCGGAGCTATGGTAATGGGGCCACTGGGAGGCTGGGCTATCAAGAAATTTGATGAGAAGTTCCAAGAAAAAATTCGTCCCGGCTTTGAAATGTTAGTTAATAACTTTTCAGCTGGTCTAGTTGGTTTTGCATTACTACTTTTGGCTTTCTACGCAATCGGTCCAGTGGTATCGACTCTTACTGGAGCTGTTGGAAATGGTGTTGAGGCTATTGTCAATGCTAAACTTCTACCTTTGGCAAACATTATCATCGAACCAGCAAAGGTACTTTTCCTTAACAATGCTCTTAATCATGGAATCTTTACACCTCTAGGAGCTGAGCAAGTATCTCAAGCTGGTAAATCTGTTCTCTTCCTCTTAGAGGCTAATCCTGGACCAGGTCTGGGTATTCTCTTGGCTTACGCCTTGTTTGGTAAAGGTTCTGCGAAATCTTCTTCTTGGGGAGCAATGGTCATCCATTTCTTCGGTGGTATCCATGAAATATACTTCCCTTATGTTATGATGAAGCCTGTTCTTTTCCTAGCTGCGATTGCTGGAGGTGTGTCAGGTACCTTTACATTCCAATTTTTAGATGCTGGTCTTAAATCTCCAGCTTCTCCAGGATCTATCATCGCGATTATGGCTATGGCTCCAAAAGGTATGTGGCCTCATCTTAATGTCCTGCTTGGGGTATTAGTGGGAGCAATTGTCTCTTTCCTTGTAGCAGCTCTTATCCTACGTGCAGATAAGTCGACTGATGATTCGTTAGAAGCTGCTCAAGCTGCTACTCAAGCTGCAAAGGCTAAATCTAAGGGGCAAGTAGTTCCAGTTGCTGTAGATACAAACATTTCAAGAGATTCAGTAGAGAAAATTATTTTTGCTTGTGATGCTGGCATGGGAAGCTCTGCGATGGGAGCTAGTATTCTCCGTGATAAGGTTAAAAAAGCAGGTCTGGGAATTCCAGTATCTAATCAGGCCATCTCAAACTTGGTTGATACACCAAAAACATTAATTGTTACTCAGGAAGAACTGACACCAAGAGCTAAAGGCAAGAGTCCAAGTGCTATTCATGTTTCTGTTGATAATTTCTTAGCGTCCCCTCGTTATGATGAAATTGTAGCTTCATTAACAGGAGCTTCTCCAATAGCAGAAATTGAAGGAGATATACCAACTTCAGCTCCAGTAGATAGTCAGGAAATTGACCTTAACCATATTGATGCTGTAGTAGTTGCTTATGGTAAAGCACAGGGATCTGCAACTATGGGCTGTGAAACGATTAGGGCTATCTTTAGAAACAAGAATATACGTATTCCAGTTTCTACTGCTAAAATTTCAGAATTAGGTGAATTTAATTCTAAAAACATAATGATTGTAACAACTATTGCTTTACAGGCAGAAGTGCAACAAGCAGCACCGAATTCTCAATTTCTTATTGTAGATAGTTTAGTAACAACACCAGAATATGATAAAATGGTTGCTAGAATGTATAAATAGAACTAGAGGTTTCTAAATTACGAATGCTATTAACCAAACGAGAAGAACAATTATTGAAGGCTTTCCTACATGTAGGGAAGCTTTCAATGCAAGACATGACTGAAATCTTACAGGTCTCATCTAGAACAATTTATCGGACTTTATCAGATTTGACAGATAGCATAGAGCACTATGGGATTGAAATAACGAAGCATGGGAAATACTATATTTTGACTGGCGAACTGGACGATCTACCAACAGAACTTGAAGTGTTAGTTGAGTATAGTCCCCAAGAAAGACAAGAGTTGATTACCTATCGCCTTCTGACTGAGAATGGTTATGTCACTAATGAAGTCTTGCAAGAGTGCACGAAAGTCAGTAATGTAACTATTATTCAGGATATTTCAGATATTGATAAGCGTCTTTTAGACTTTGATCTGAAAATTGAACGGCAAAAGGGTTATCGGATTTCTGGTGATTCAGTTAGTAAGAGAAGATTTTTGGCTATTTTACTGACAAACTGTATCTCAGTGGCAGATTTTTCAACCGGAAATTTTGGAAGTTTTGATATTTTAGAAGCAGATAGAACTCGGCTGGCCAGTCAGATTGTTAATAAGCAACTGTCAGGTTTTCCAGATATGGATGCTAGGATGAAGATGTTTTTTGCAATCTTGTTATCTCTTATAGGTCAGGAGCAAAACATTGAAAATTTACCTAATACTAGTAAGCAAGCTTTGGAGATTTCTCAAAAAATTTTTCAAGCTTACTCTAAGCAGACTGAGCAATTTTATAGTATTCAGGAAATTATCTATTTTGCGAGTATCTTGGATGAATTAATCATTAAACGTCAGGAAAATCCGCTCTTTACTGAGAAATTTGATGGTGAATTTTTCTACAATATTTCAAATCTGATTGATACGGTTTCCATGTACACCAAGATTGACTTTTTTAAGGACAAGGTTTTATTCAATTTTCTTTTCCATCATATTCGGCTCAGTTTAGGCGTCCCTATTCTTTTTCAGGGTGAAAATTTACCAGAATCTGTCCAGCTTTTAGTTGAAAGGAATAAATTTCTTTATACAGTCATCAGTCTTTTGGTGAATGATATTTTTCCGAAATACCTTCATACAGAGTATGAGTATGGCATGATTGCCCTACATTTTATCTCTAGCTTAGGTCGTAGTCCAGAGATTTATCCAGTCCGTATTTTGCTTTTAACGGACGAACGTCGGGTCACTAGAGATTTATTAGTCAGTAAAATTAAGAGTGTTGCTCCTTTCGTAGAGTGGATAGATATTCAGTCTCTAGCAGACTATCACAGTATTGATCTCAGTCAGTATGATTATATTTTATCTACCAAGCCACTGGCTAATCAGGAAATTGATGTAATTTCTAGTTTTCCAACCGTCAAAGAATTGCTTGAACTGCAGGAACGGCTTCAGTATGTACAGGCACATCGTACGATTGTCGCGCGCGATGCTATAGCTCCAGAGAAAAAATATGACTTGCAGGACTATTTGATATCTAGCAGTCAGCTTTTGAGTCAATTTGAGCTGGTACAATTGGAGAATGAGCAATCATTTGAGCGCACGGTAGAACAAATCATCCAATATCAGAAGAATGTGAGTGACTATGATTATCTAACAAGAAAATTATTATCACACTTCCATAATAGTCCTATGGCGATTCCTAATACTGGTCTGGTACTTTTACATAGTCAGTCTAGCAAGGTAACAACAAATAGTTTTACTATGTTTGAACTCAAACTACCTATCTCCGCATTGTCAATGAAACGAGAGGAAGAAGAGGTCAAAAGGTGTCTGCTGATGCTTATGTCTAAGGAGGCTAGCGAGGAAGTGAGAGATTTAATGACAGCTATCAGTCAGTCGATTATTGAAAATCATCTTTATACAGAGATTTACAAGACGGGAAATCAATCCATTATTTATCAGATGCTAAATACTATTTTTAACGAAAAAATTAAGAAATTGGAGAACTAACATGAAACTTGAAAAACATTTGATTAAGCTTAATAAACAATTTTCTAACAAGGAGGAAGCTCTCCGTTATTGTGGGCAAGTTCTTTATGAGGGTGGATATGTTAATGAAGACTATATTGAAGCCATGATTGAGCGTGATAAAGAGCTATCTGTTTATATGGGTAACTTTATCGCCATACCACATGGAACAGATGCAGCAAAAAAGGATGTCCTCAAGTCTGGTATTACAGTCGTTCAAGTCCCTAGAGGGATTGACTTTGGGAATGAATCTAACCCTCAAGTGGCAACAGTTCTTTTTGGTATTGCTGGTATTGGTAATGAACACTTAGAAATTATTCAGAAAATTTCTATCTTCTGTGCAGATGTAGATAATGTTCTTAAATTAGCAGATGCTCAGTCAGAAGAGGAAGTATTGCGCTTACTTGATGATGTTGAATAATCGAATTTCTTCATTTATCATCTAGTATATATGTCCCTCAAACAAGAAAAGGAGAAATTCAATGAAACATGCTGTTCATTTTGGTGCCGGTAATATCGGTCGAGGTTTTATAGGTGAAATTCTATTCAAAAATGGTTTTCATATTGATTTTGTGGATGTCAATAATCAGATAATTCATGCTCTAAATGAAAAGAGCAAGTATGAAATTGAAATTGCTCAGGAAGGACAGCCCCGCATAGAGATAGCTCATGTGGCTGGCATTAATAGTAAGGAACATCCTGAGCAAGTTATTGAAGCGATTCAAAAGGCGGATATCATTACTACTGCAATCGGACCTAATATACTCCCTTTTATCGCTGAACTTCTAGCTAAGGGAATCGAAGCTCGACGGTCTGCAGGAAATACGCAAGCATTGGATGTTATGGCCTGTGAAAATATGATTGGCGGATCTCAATTTCTCTATCAAGAAGTCAAGAAATATTTAAGTCCGGAAGGTTTGATATTTGCTGAGAACTATATAGGTTTTCCAAATGCTGCAGTAGACAGGATTGTTCCAGCACAAAGTCACGAAGATCCTCTTTTTGTTGTGGTCGAGCCCTTTAATGAATGGGTCGTGGAAACCAAGCGTCTTAAAAATCCAGATTTACGTCTAGAAGATGTTCATTATGAAGAAGATTTGGAACCTTTTATTGAGCGAAAACTTTTTTCAGTCAATTCTGGCCATGCAACTTCAGCTTACATTGGTGCTCATTATGGTGCCAAGACAATTTTGGAAGCTCTCCAGAATCCTGATATCAAGTCTCAGATTGAAGCCGTTTTAGCTGAAATTCGCAGTCTCTTGATTGCCAAATGGAATTTTGATAAAAAAGAGTTGGAAAATTATCACAAAGTCATTATAGAACGTTTCGAAAATCCTTTCATAGTGGATGAGGTTAGCCGGGTAGCTCGTACTCCAATACGCAAATTAGGATACAATGAACGCTTTATTCGACCGATTCGTGAGCTGAAAGAACGCAAACTGTCCTATTATAACCTACTTAAAACAGTTGGTTATGTCTTTGACTATCGCGATGTAAATGATGAAGAAAGTGTTAAATTAGAACAACTTTTAAGCAATGAGCCAATCAGAGATGTTGTCGTTCAGATTACAGGCTTAAATGATCTGGAACTGATAAATCAGATTGTCGCTCTTATCAAAAAGTAAATCAGATTCGAAGTCTCTTCTACTTGCTTAATTGATAGGTAGCAATAAATTAGATAAAATCTTGCGCAACAGGCTGTGCCTATAAAAATTACCTATCTCATCCATAGAAAATATATATGGTACTTATCTAAAAAGGGTACAAAAAATAAGGTTATTCAGCAGAGTCTGAAAAGCCTTGAGAAAGCTAGCTTAGTCTAGCTTTTTTATTTTGCTTTGATAAATATTTTTAATCAGGCTGATAGGGAAAATATATTTCCCAGGAGAAAGAGAGGATGGTAAGATATATTACAAATTCAAAGAAGGAGGAAGTAATGATCAGCAAGAAAGAATTAGTGCTGAGAGCTTTTCGGGGTGAAGAAGTTGACCGAGTGCCTGTTGGTTTTTGGTTTCACTTTGTAAGCCAAGAGGAAAAGATGCTGGGCCTGAACAATCCAGTGATTTTCAATAAAAGTGTTGAGGGGCATGCTGCTTATGTTCGAGCTGCACGGCCAGATTTTGTCAAGATTATGAGCGATGGCTTCTTTAAGTATCCTAGCGCGCTTTATTCGGATCATGTTGAGTCCATTCGGGACTTGGCAGCTATTCAGTCTATCGGTGAGCATCATCCTTGGATTGAGCAGCAGATTGAGATGGTGAAGGCTGTAAAAGCAAGCTATCCAGAGGACCTCGCTTCCTTCTACAATATCTTTGCGCCGGTCTCCTACCTCAAGCGCTGGTTCCGCAGGGAAGGGTCGCGAGGAGATAGAGAAATTGCAGATTTTCTGGCAGAGGATCCTGAGCTGACAGGACATGTTTTAGATGTTATTGCCGGTGATATTTCTATTTTGACTAGACGCATCATTGAGGAGACGGGCACTGATGGGATTTATCTCAGTACCCAGCAAGTCCAAGACGGTCGGGTAGATGAGGCCAGTTATCGTCGTTATATTGAGCCTAGTACAGTTAAGGTCCTGGAAGCGGCAAATGCGGCTGGCGGTCAGAATATTCTCCACATCTGCGGCTTTGAAGGAGCCAGCAATGATTTGGAACTGTTCAAAGACTATCCGGCTCAAGTCTTTAACTGGGCAACCCATCATGAGGGGGTCAGCTTAGCGAAAGGGCGCAAGCTCTTTGGCGGTCAGGCTGTCCTGGGCGGCTTTGAAAATGGCAGAGCAGCTCTTCTAAATACGGGCAGTCGTGCAGAATTAGAGAATGAGACCAAGCGGCTGCTGGCTGAAACTGGCAGTCAGGGAGTGATTCTAGGGGCTGACTGCACTGTACCAGATGATTTTGAAATAGAAAGACTGGACTGGATTCGTCAGGCGGCTAGTCAGTTCTGACGGACTTGCCAAAGTCCTAGAGAGCATTTTTCAACTCTTTCAAGGAGGAAGATAGATGAATCGGTATCAAAAAAGGCTTGCAGCTCTTGCTCTGATATTCTTGATAATAGGAGCATTTCTGAGCATCAGTCAGATTTATGCTCATCAGTCTTCAGACAAAAAAGAAGATGATTTACAGGTGCTCAAGAAACTGCCAGAGCAGTCAACTGGCTTGATGCAGCCCAATGATATCGCTGCTCTGCTCTTGTCGGATTAGAATTTTACTTAAAATGATGAATTAGTCCAATGAAAAAGCTAAAAAACAACTCATTGGCTAGATAGGAACAATAGAAAAAGGAGAGAAGATGACTTCAAAAAGAGAATTAGTACTGAAAGCTTTCAGAGGAGAGCCTGTTGACCGAGTGCCAGTTGGTTTCTGGCATCATTTTACCAGCGAAGAGGAGTGGCTGGCTGGTTTTGGAAATCAGGCCATTATTGATAAAAATCTGGCTGGCCATCAAGCTTTTCTGGCAGAAGTCGAGCCAGACTTTATCAAGCTGATGAGTGATGGTTATTTTGCCTATCCTAACGAGCGCTTGGAAAAAGTCCAATCTATCAAGGATTTAGCAGATATTGAGCCGCTAGGTGCTGACCACCCTTGGATTAGTGAGCAGGTGGAGCTGGTTCAGAAGATTAAGGCTGGCTTTACAGAGGACTTAGTCGCTATTTACAATATTTTTGCGCCAGTGACCTACTTCAAATGGTTGGTCGGTAAGGTTGCTGGTGGAGATGACATCATTGCAGATTTCTTGGCGGAGGATGCGGTGCTCACGAAGCGGGTACTGGATGTGATTGCTCAAGATATTGCAGCTCTGACGGAGCGAATTATCAAGGAAGCTGGTGCGGATGGAATCTACCTTAGCGTTCAGAGCATTCAGGATGCACGGGTGTCGCCTGAAGACTATAAGGCTTTTATTGCTCCGAGTGAATTGGCGGTGCTGGAAGCAGCCAACGCGGCTGGCGGAGTGAATATCCTGCACATTTGCGGTTACGAAGGCGCGCGAAATGATGTTCATCTTTTCACAGATTATCCAGCTCAGGTCATCAACTGGGCAGTGGGGCCAGAAGGTATCAGCCTAGCGGAGGGACGAAAATTATTTGGCGGTCGGACTGTCCTCGGTGGCTTTGAAAATGGCAAGGACGGCCTGCTCTACACGGGCAGTCAAGCGGCTATTCAAGATGAGACCAAGCGGCTGATAGCAGGAGCTGGCAAGGAAGCTTTGATTATCGGGGCTGACTGTACTATTCCAAGCGATATTGAAGCAGAGCGGATTCAGTGGGTTCGCCAAGCAGCAAGCTTAACATAAGAAGGAGACGAAAGAATGAGCAAGAAAAAATGGATTATTGGTGGAGCAGCAGTGATTGCTATTGTAGCTGCGACTTACTTGGGCCGGACTTTGACAGGTGCTTCATCTAGCAAGACGAGCAGCTCTGCATCAGGCAGCGGCAAGGTCACGACTTTGAAAGTGGCACATACACAGAACTATGTTCCTTATGACTTTGTGGATGAAAAGGGCGAGTCAGATGGCTATGAGGTTGCTGTTCTCAAGGCCATTGATGAAAAGCTGCCAGACTATCAGTTTGAATATACTGGTACTAGTGATGAGGATCTTTTAGTCGGTCTGGAATCTGGGAAATATGACATCGGAACCAAGGGAGCCTGGTACACCGAAGAGCGGGCGAAGAAGTTCATCATTCCAAAAAGCCCAATCGGCGCTAGCATTATCGGTTTCACTATTCGCAAGGAAGACGCTGAAAAATACAAGACCATTGATGACTTTGCCAAGGAAAAGGGCAAGCTGGTACCAATCTCTCCGCAGAATGCTCAATGGGCCGTTATCGAAGAGTATAACAAAAAGCATAGCGGAGCTCCTATTGATTTGACTGCAGCAGAGTCCTTCAAGGTGGCTGATGCTTATGCTTGGGTTCTGGAAGGACGCTACGATGCTTTCTTTGACATCAAGCTGTCATTTGAAAAAGCTGTGACGGACAAGGAAGGTTCTTACCACCAGTATGCGGATCAACTGACTTGGTTCCCTTACAAGGGGATTCCGACCTATCCACTGCTTCATAAAAACGAAAAAAATGAAGAATTTGCCAAGGCATATGAGAAGGCTATTAAGGAACTGGAAAAAGATGGAACCTTGGCCAAACTATCTGAAAAGTATTTCGGAGAAGATGTCTTCTCTTATGTGGACAAGGATTAGTTGCTGCTGTCTGCTGATTATGGAAAATCAAAAGGCTGACTGAGAAGCTGGCTGAAAATAGAGTTGGTGGCTTCTAAGCTGACCTTGCTGCTGTTTGAAGGAATTTTCAAAGAGGATAGCCAGGCGAGAGCAAGGCTATTCCAATCTGAAAGCGCCCGTCCAAGAGAAGCTTATTCTATCTAATCACTGTCGAAGGAGAAGAAACTTATGGTCTCGTATGACTTGTCCCGTGTCTTTGGCCTGCTGCCTAGTCTGCTGCAGGCTCTGCCGACCACTTTATGGATTATGTTTGTGACAGCTTTGATTGGCTCCTTGCTGGGTGGTCTGTTGGCTTGGGCTCAGATTGCTGAGGAGCAGTCTTTCGCTGGTCTGGCTAGAGGATATATATTTATCCTTAGATGTACACCGCCTATCGTCTTGCTTTTCTTGGTTTTTTATGGCATTCCAGAGTTCTTAGAATGGTGGCTGGGGCTGGATATCAATAATTGGTCGCGAACTGTGTTTGTCATCATCACCATGATTCTGCTCTTTGCGGCTATGATTGCGGAAGTCTTCAAGGCAGCTTATCTTGCTGTTCCCAAGGGACAGACCGAGGCAGGTCTCAGTATTGGCTTGACACCGGCGCAGACTTTTCTGCGTATTGTCCTGCCGCAGGCTTTTCGCATCGCCCTGCCCAATCTGACTACCGCCCTTCTTAATCTCATGCGGGATGCTGCGCTGGCTTATACGATTGGGGCAGTTGATGTCATGGGAGCAGGGCAAAATCTCATCAGCCGGAATCTGGGCAATTATTCCCTAGAAACCTATACAGCGGTGGCCTTGATTTACTGGGGGATTGCCCTAGTGGTTTCGCTGGCTTCCCAGCTTCTGGAAAAAAGTCTGACAGTCAAGGAGAGGTAAAGCATGGATTTGAATTATATTGTAAATACCTTTCTGGTTACTTTGAAAGGCATACCGGTAACCCTAATCATTATGGTGGTGGCTATTCTGCTCAGCTTTATTCCAGCTCTGCTTCTAGCTCTGGGGCAGATTTATAAAGTTCGAGGTGTGCGGACCTTTTCGGTGGTTTATCTGGCCTTTATTCGGGCGACGCCGCCCATTTTGCTCATTCTCTTTTTCTACAGTCTTTTTCCTAGCTTATTGAATCAAATATTCAAAAGTCTGGGCAGTCAGGTAGACGTCTTTAAGTTCAATCCGCTTTACTATGCTTTCATCATTTATAGCCTGATGACGACAGGTAGTTTGTCGGAAATACTGCGCTCTGCCATATTGACAGTGGATAAAGGACAGTTAGAAGCGGCGCAGGCTATTGGTTTAACGAATTTTCAAGCCTATCGGAGAATTGTTTTTCCTCAGGCTCTGCGCTCTGCCCTGCCCAATCTGGCCAATCTGGTTATCAATCTAGTCAAGGGAACCTCGCTGGTATTTGTCATGACGGTCAAGGATATCACAGCCCTGGCTAAGATAGAAGCCTCCCATTCTTACCAGTATTCAGAGTCTTACTTGGTGATTTTTGTTATTTATCTCATTATTTGCGGCTTGATTCAGTGGATGTTTAGGGGCTTGGAAAAGCGCTACGCTCTTGCTTAGGAAGGAAAGATTATGTTAGAAGTAAAACATATCTCCAAACGATTTGGAGAGCACCAGGTGCTGGCAGATGTCAGTCTCAAGGTCAATCAAGGTGACGTTGTGGTTATTCTGGGACCCTCGGGCTCTGGGAAAACAACATTTCTGCGCTGTCTGAATCACTTAGAAAAAGCGGATGGCGGCCAGCTGACTTTGTCTGGTAAGGACTATGATTTGGCTAAACTTAGCAAAAAGGAGATTTTGGAAATTCGTAGAAAGACGGCCTTTGTCTTTCAGCATTATAATCTCTTTGCCAATAAAACAGCCCTTGAAAATATCTTAGAGGGCTTAGAGATCGCTCGTAAGATACCGAGGGAAGAAGCGCTTGAGATTGCGGAAAAGTCCTTGAAGCGCGTGGGCCTCTTAGCCTACAAGGACTATTATCCTTCGCAGCTATCAGGTGGTCAGCAGCAGAGGATTGGGATTGCGCGTGCCATTGCTGTTAAGCCAGATGTCATTCTGCTGGATGAACCAACTTCGGCGCTAGATCCGGAATTGGTCGGAGAAGTTCTCAGTGTCATGAAACAGCTGGCTCAGGAGGGAGTAACCATGGTCGTTGCGACCCACGAGATGAGCTTTGCACGTGATGTCGCCAACCATGTCATCTTTATGGACGGAGGTCACATCGTCGAAGAAAATCCTCCTCAGGAATTCTTCTCTAGCCCAAAGGAAGAGCGGACCCAACAGTTTCTGTCCCGCATTCTGTCCGATGCCAGCTATAGTGTAGAATATATGATTTAAAATCTGGATTGTGTCCAGATTTTTATTATAAAAAGACATCTTTATAGGAATGAAAAGGACCTAAACCAAAATTTTGATTACAACTGTAAATTTATTTTAAAAAATTATGTAAAATCTATTGACAAATAAATTCTGTCATGATAAAATTACAACTGTAAACAAAAAAGTTTACGTAAATTTAATCAGAAGATGTGAATATAGCCGGAAGGCAATTATTTTTGGGAGGATTAAAAATTATGTAAAATTATCTTCTTCTGAAAGAGATCAAATCACTCATAAAAATAGAGACTGAATCAGTCTTGATTTTTGAAAAGAGAATAAGTTATGTAAAATAATAAATTGGAGAAGATCTCCCAAATCAAAATTTATAGTGGATAAGGAAGAGATTTCTTATCTGAAACTTTGGTAAAATCAAAAATTATGTAAAGCAAAATATGAAAAAAGCGAGGTAATGCTATGAACAACAACTACAACAATTTTAACAATATGGACGACCTTTTCAACCAACTCATGGGGCGCATGGGTGGCTACAACAGCGAACATCGGCGCTACTTGATCAATGGTAGAGAGGTCACACCAGAAGAGTTTGCTCAGTATCGGGCTACTGGTAAGCTCCCTGGTCAAGGAACAGGTGAGCAGACTGGTCAGACTGTTGCTCAAGGACCTAAGCAGGATGGTATCTTGGCTAAGCTAGGCCGCAATTTGACTCAGGAAGCGCGTGATGGAAAGTTAGATCCGGTTATTGGGCGCAATAAGGAAATCCAAGAAACTGCTGAAATCCTTTCCCGCCGAACTAAGAATAATCCAGTTCTGGTTGGAGATGCCGGAGTTGGTAAGACAGCTGTCGTAGAAGGATTGGCTCAGGCTATCGTCAATGGTGATGTGCCAGCGGCTATCAAGAATAAGGAAATCATTTCTGTTGATATTTCTGGTCTGGAAGCTGGTACCCAGTATCGTGGTAGCTTTGAAGAAAACATCCAAAACTTGGTCAATGAAGTCAAGGAAGTCGGCAACATTATCCTCTTCTTTGATGAAATCCATCAAATCCTAGGAGCAGGATCTATCGGTGGAGATAGTGGCTCTAAGGGCATGGCGGATATTCTCAAACCAGCACTTTCTCGTGGGGAGTTGACCGTCATCGGGGCTACCACTCAGGATGAGTATCGTAACACCATTCTCAAAAATGCAGCTCTGGCTCGCCGTTTCAATGAAGTCAAGGTCAATGCACCGTCTGCCGAAGATACCTATCAGATCCTTCGAGGTATTCGGGACTTGTACGAAAAGCACCACAATGTCATCCTGCCGGATGAAGTGCTGAAAGCGGCTGTGGATTACTCTGTTCAGTATATTCCACAACGGAGCCTGCCAGACAAGGCCATTGACCTGGTCGATGTGACTGCTGCGCACTTGGCAGCCCAGCATCCAGTGACTGATGTTCATGCGGTTGAAAATGAGATTGCTGAACAGAAAGACAAACAGGAAGCGGCTGTTGAGAAAGAAGATTATGAAGCAGCTCTGAATGCTAAGACTCGCATTGAAGAGCTAGAAAAGAAAATTCAAAATCACACTGAGGATATGAAGGTGACAGCTACAGTCAACGACGTAGCAGAGTCTGTTGAACGGATGACGGGTGTACCAGTATCTCAGATGGGTGCCAGCGACATTGAGCGCCTCAAGGGCATGAATGACCGTCTCAAAGCTAAAGTTATCGGCCAAGATAAGGCTGTAGAAGCCGTGGCTAGGGCTATCCGCCGTAACCGTGCAGGCTTTGATGAAGGCAACCGTCCAATCGGAAGCTTCCTCTTTGTTGGTCCGACAGGTGTCGGAAAGACTGAGCTTGCTAAGCAACTAGCTCTGGATATGTTCGGTACTAAAGAGGCCATTATCCGTCTGGATATGTCTGAATACTCTGACCGGACTGCTGTTTCCAAGCTGATTGGTACGACTGCAGGCTATGTCGGCTATGATGACAACAATAATACCCTGACTGAGCGTGTGCGCCGCAATCCTTACTCTATCATTCTCTTGGATGAGATTGAAAAGGCTGATCCACAAGTGATTACCCTTCTCCTTCAAGTTCTGGATGACGGTCGTTTGACAGATGGTCAAGGGAATACAGTCAACTTCAAGAACACGGTCATCATTGCGACTTCCAATGCTGGCTTTGGCTACGAAGCTAGCTTGGAAGAGGATGCAGAAAAACCTGATCTGATGGATCGACTCAAAGCTTACTTCCGTCCAGAATTCCTCAATCGTTTCAACGCGGTTATTGAGTTCTCTCATCTCAAGAAAGAAGATTTGATGGAGATTGTGAATCTCATGCTGATCGAAGTAAATCAAACCTTGAGCAAGAAAGAAATTGATCTGGCTGTATCTGATGCAGCTAAGGAATTCCTGCGCGACGCTGGTTATGACCAAGTCATGGGTGTTCGTCCGCTCCGCCGTGTCATTGAGCAGCAAATTCGTGACAAGGTGACTGACTTCCACTTGGATAATCTAGATGCTAAGCACTTGACTGCCGATTTGGAAGATGGTGTCTTGGTTATTAAAGAAAAGAGCTCTGCCGTATCTGAAGAAGACAAGCAAGCAGAATAAACCCTACTGAGTCAACTAACTTCTCAAAGACCTCCTTCTTAAATGAAGGCAGGTCTTTTTTGTTAAGTAGGAATTACAAATTACTTTCTGTGAATAAATTAGTATCTATCCCAACATCTCAACTTGACTCTCCTTAATAGAACCTAAAAGCAAGCAACTTTATAAAGCCAGTATATTAGCCTATCAGGGGGATCAGCTTTATGCAGAAGGATTTAAAACAAGAGAGGTGAATATTTTTTTGACGAAAGGAGACTGCTATGAAACAGTCCATAACTACAATTAAGCGCAATGCCATTATCTTTGCCACTCTCAGCACCCTATGTGGTTGGATTGGTTATGTTGTTGATAAAGTAACCGGCCAAGCTCATTACGAAAATATCGGAACAGAGATAGGAAGTGGTTTTTTTAGGGATGCTGATTTGGCTGGTAGCTCCGTTAATCTGTACCATCTTTCTTCGAAGCTTTGGCGGAGACGGCTGGAAAGAGGCTGGTTTTTCCATTAATTTTAAAAATAACAAAAAAATTATAGCTTGTTAGTTTTTTAGTCTACCCTCTTGTTACGATGATAGTGATACTCTTGGGACTGATGACACAAGGTATCAGAGTGACAGATGTGAAGGTTGAGTTCACGGTCTATCTTGGAATCTTGCTCACACAGATAGGGACTCAATTCATAAAAAATATTTTTGAAGAATCTGTTTAGAGGGCATATCTTACCAATCAATTAATTAAATTAAAATTATCCGACTTAAAACTATATCTACTTGTTGGCTTTATCTGGTGGATTTGGCATCTGCCTTACATTATGAAGTTTCTGTCTGAGAGAGAAATCCAAAATACCTTGCCGGTTGGAAAGTTTACATTCTTCCTTATCGGGATGATAACTGTTGCATGCTGGACGGTCATGTATACAGAGATTTTTAGAATTACCAAATCTGTTTGGCCTCTAGTTATTATGCACACTATGGAGGATGCGGTTATAAATCCTTTACTATTACTAGGATTTGTCTCGGTAGAAAAAAATCAGGCTTTCCTCTTCTCGCTTTCAGTGGGGATGATTCCGACTATTCTTTATCTACTCGTCGGCCTAGCTATACGGAAATGGAGAAAAAAACAGGAGTATGGAAAGGCGAGCTAACAGAGTAACAAAAGATGATAATGTTGATTTATTTTTCTATTTAATAGAGGTAAAAGGCTCTCATAAGTCTATAAAAGTGGGAAAAGTTGACATTTCAACGAATTATGTTCTAATTTTTTTGTACATTTTCAAGTTTTTATATATGTAAATGTCAGAAAAAAGTGTATAATAGATTAGTAAATTAAATTTTAGGAGAGGATTTAATTATGAAAAAGTTGGATATTACAACCATGCCCGACTATAGGAAAGTCGAGGCTGTTGTTCAGTTGTTAGTTAATGGAACCTTAACTAGTTATCGGATTGCGACGGATGCAAACATCAGCAAAATGAGTATCCTGACCTTAACTAAAGGGACCAGTAAGATTAAGAACATTACTTATCAAACTGCGATGGCCTTAATTAATTGGTATGAAGAAAACCATGAAAAATATGGCATCACCATTCATCACAAGGCCGCAGGATAGTCTAAAACTATGATGTAGCTCAACCCTAACCCAGCTAACCATTTGGATAGCTGGGTTTTTCTATGCCTCTTAGCGATTGCCGGCTCGCAGAGTCGAGCAGAGCTTAGAGGCATAGATGCAGTTTGAGCGTAAGCGAAAACTACGTTCCGCTAAAACTTAATGGAACAAGTTTGAAGCTCAATTGAACTTAAGAGCAGCGATGCTCACTTTCTTGCTTTTTTCTGTCCTTAGGGGCAGATTTTTTTGACAGTCCAAGAGTGAACAGTCACCTGTGTAATTCTTGGTCTTTTTGTTACCGTTTTCAAGATTTATAATAAATCTATAAAAAGATGAGATGATCCCTATCTTGCGATATAGGGATAATTTTCTTATAATAGATATGAGACAATTTTTATCGTTTCTACGACCATTGTTTATCCTGTTCTGATGTCAGGACAGATTTTAGTAAAAATAAGGAGAATCCAATGTCACAATTATCAGTTAATGCCATTCGCTTTTTAGGGATTGACGCGATTGAAAAGTCTAAGTCAGGTCACCCTGGCGTAGTCATGGGCGCTGCGCCGATGGCCTATGACTTGTTTACTAAACAACTTCGTATCAATCCAGAAGAGCCAAACTGGATTAACCGCGATCGCTTCGTCCTGTCTGCAGGACATGGCTCTATGTTGCTTTATGCCTTGCTTCATCTGTCTGGCTTTAAAGATGTCAGCATGGAGGAAATCAAAAACTTCCGTCAATGGGGTTCTAAGACACCAGGTCACCCAGAGTTTGGCCACACAGCTGGTGTTGATGCCACTACTGGCCCGCTGGGACAGGGAATTTCTACAGCTACTGGATTTGCTCAGGCAGAGCGTTTCTTGGCAGCTAAGTATAACCGTGAAGGCTACCCAATTTTCGACCATTACACTTTTGTCATCTGTGGTGATGGTGATTTGATGGAGGGTGTTTCAGCTGAAGCTGCTTCTTACGCTGGCCTGCAAAAGCTGGACAAGCTGGTTGTTCTCTATGATTCAAATGATATCAACCTAGATGGAGAGACTAAGGATTCCTTTACAGAAGATGTTCGCGCCCGCTATGAAGCCTACGGCTGGCATACTGCCTTAGTAGAAGACGGAACAGACCTTGCAGCGATTGATGCAGCTATTAATGAAGCTAAAGCTTCCGGCAAACCATCTTTGATTGAAGTCAAGACGGTTATCGGTTACGGTTCTCCAAACAAGCAAGGAACGAATGCAGTTCACGGTGCGCCTCTGGGAGCAGAAGAAGCGGAAGCTACTCGTAAAGCCTTGGGATGGGACTATGCGCCATTTGAGATTCCTGAGGAAGTCTATGCTGACTACCGTCAAAATGTAGCAGAGCGCGGTGCAGCAGCATATGATGCTTGGAAACAGCTGGTAGAGGACTACAAGCAAGCTCATCCAGAATTGGCGGCAGAAGTAGCAGCTATCATTGCTGGTCAAGATCCAGTAGAGATTAAGCCAGAAGATTTCCCAGTGCTTGAAAATGGCTTCTCTCAAGCGACCCGTAATTCTAGTCAGGATGCCCTCAATGCAGCAGCTAAGGTCCTTCCAACTTTCCTTGGCGGTTCTGCTGACTTGGCTCATTCCAATATGACCTACATCAAGGAAGACGGTCTTCAGGATGATGCCCACCGTCTCAACCGCAACATCCAGTTTGGTGTGCGCGAGTTTGCTATGGGAACAATTCTCAACGGTATGGCGCTTCATGGTGGTCTTCGCGTTTATGGTGGTACCTTCTTTGTCTTCTCAGACTATGTCAAGGCAGCTGTCCGTTTGTCTGCCCTTCAAGGCTTGCCAGTGACTTATGTCTTCACGCATGACTCTATTGCAGTTGGTGAAGATGGACCGACTCACGAGCCGATTGAGCATCTGGCTGGTCTGCGTGCTATTCCAAACCTGACTGTTTTCCGCCCAGCAGATGCGCGTGAAACTCAGGCAGCTTGGTACCTGGCCCTTAAGAGTCAATCCACTCCGACTGCTCTGGTCTTGACCCGTCAAAATCTGACAGTCGAAGAAGGCACAAACTTTGACAAGGTAGCTAAAGGTGCTTATGTGGTTTACGAAACAGGAGCAGATTTCGATACCATCTTGCTGGCTTCTGGTTCTGAGGTTAATTTGGCTGTTGCAGCTGCTAAAGCACTTGCAGCAGATGGCGCTAAAATTCGTGTGGTCAGCGTGCCATCAACAGAGCTTTTTGATGCTCAAGATGCAGCCTACAAAGAAGAAATTCTGCCAAATGTAGTTCGTCGCCGTGTAGCGATTGAGATGGCAGCTAGCCAGCCTTGGTACAAGTATGTCGGTCTGGATGGTGCAGTTATCGGAATCGACCAGTTCGGTGCCTCTGCGCCAGCAGGCAAGGTGCTGGAAGAATACGGCTTTACAGTTGAACACGTAGCAGAAGTTGTTAAAAATCTTAAATAAAAAGACATAAAATCAGGGTGTTAGTCATCCTGATTTTTGCTTTTTGAAAGATGTAATTAGGTCAGTCATTCTTCATCCGACTTGAGACGGACTTTGCCTGAAAAGTCAGAATCGTCTTGTAAAAATAAGGGAAATCTGCTATAGTAGTTCATATATGACATTCGAAGGAGAAAAGATATGAATCCAATTATGCTTATTGTATTTGCGGTTGTACTGGTAGGGATGACCTATTTCCAAATGCGTGCCCAAAAGAAACAGGCTCAGCAGCGTATGGAAAGCCTTAACAAGCTGCAAAAGGGTTATGAAGTCATTACCATCGGCGGTTTGTATGGAACGGTAGATGAAGTGGACACAGACAAGAAAACAGTTGTTCTGGATGTGGACGGTGTTTACCTGACCTTTGAACTGACAGCTATTAAAACTGTACTGCCATTGACTGAGGGCATTCCTGCTGCTGCTGGCGGTGAAGGAAGCGTTGACCTTCCCGAGGAAGAATCAGCGATTGAAGAGTAAAGAAATAAACAGCTTGCGAGCTGTTTTTTTGTTTTGGTTCATGTAGCTAGGAAGTGTTTGATTGCAAGCTTATCTGCCTTGCGGTTTGGACAGGCTGGATGAGTTTGGATTCTCCGGTTGACATTCTGTCCTTATTTTATATCCTCGGATTTGAAAAAGCGGATGAATTGCCCACATTCCAAGGATTTATGATATAATGAACTGACAAAACTTTAAATAGGATAAAAAGTATGTTTAGTTTTAAGAAAAAAGAAAAACTGAACGCACCGCTGAATGTTCCCAAACACATTGCTGTCATTATGGATGGCAACGGCCGCTGGGCCAAAAAAAGGATGCAGCCGCGCGTGTTCGGTCATAAGGCTGGCATGGAAACCTTGCAAAGGGTGACGATTGCTGCCAAGGAAATGGGTGTTCAGGTCTTGACTGTCTATGCCTTTTCAACGGAAAATTGGTCTCGGCCGGAAAAGGAAGTTTCTTTTATTATGAATCTGCCGGTTGAATTTTACGACCGCTATGTGCCGGATCTGCACAAGAACAATGTTAAAATCCAGATGATTGGTGATACGGCTAAGCTTCCTAAGGCGACATTTGAAGCTCTGGAAAAGGCCGAAAGCCTGACCAAGCTCAATACAGGTTTGATTCTCAATTTTGCTCTAAACTACGGTGGCCGATATGAGATCAATCAGGCGGTTAAACTGATTGCTCAGGATGTTCTGGATGCCAAACTCAGTCCTGGTGACATTACTGAGGAAGTCATTGGCAACTACCTCTATACCAGCAACTTGCCTAAGATGCTGCGCGATCCGGATCTGGTGATTCGGACCAGTGGAGAGCTACGTCTCAGCAATTTTCTGCCTTGGCAGTCAGCCTACAGTGAGCTGTATTTCACGGACATTCTCTGGCCTGACTTTGATGAGAAGGCTTTGAAGGCTGCAATTGCAGAATACAGCCGTCGGAATCGACGCTTTGGCGGTGTTTAAGGGAGAAAGTAAAAGAGTATGAGTAAAAATTTACAAAAACGTCTAATCTTTGGAGGAATCGCTCTTGCTATTTTTATTCCTCTGGTATTGACAGGAGGAGTCGTCTTTCAGATTTTTGTGGGGCTGCTGGCTATGCTGGCGGTGCATGAATTTCTCCAAATGAAAGGTCTGCCGACGGCGACCATCGAAGGTGTCTTAGCCATGCTGGCAGCCTTTGTCCTAACCCTGCCCCTGGAGAACTATCTGAAGTTTCTGCCTGTGGATGGCAATGTCGTGGCCTATGGCTTGGTCGTCTTCCTTCTGCTGATTTCGACTGTCCTAGGTTCCAACTACACCTTTGAAGATGCTGCCTATCCGATTGCAGCTAGTTTTTATGTCGGTCTTGGCTTTAATGCCTTGATTGATGCCCGCTTGATGAATATTGACAAGGTCCTGCTAGCTCTCTTTATCGTCTGGGCTACTGACAGTGGAGCTTATCTGGTCGGGGTGCGTTTCGGTAAAAGAAAGCTGGCGCCAAGAGTTTCTCCCAATAAGACTATTGAAGGCAGCCTGGGCGGCATTCTATCAGCCGTTCTAGTGACTGGAATCTTTATGTTGGTTCGACCGCAAGTGTACGCACCTTATAATGCCTTTGTCTTTTTGATTCTGGCAGTGCTTTTTAGTATTGCAGGCCAGCTGGGTGATTTGGTCGAAAGCTCAGTCAAGCGCCATTTCGGGGTCAAGGATTCTGGGAAATTCATTCCTGGCCACGGCGGTGTCTTGGATCGTTTTGACAGCCTTCTCTTCGTCTTTCCGTTGATGCATTTCTTCGGCTTGTTCTAAGACAGTCGTGCATGGCTGAAAGCAAGGGATGGCAAGCTTGTCTAACGACCGCACAATCTGAGAAGAAACTGGGATTTGGAGCTTAAAAATTTTGAATTGAGCTTCTAACCTATTTTCAGGAGTGTCAGCTATGCAGGGGCGGGAAGCTCGGTATTTGGCCGTTTTCTGCTCCTTCTTTGATTTAAAGAAAAAACAAGATTTCTAGGAAAGGTAAAATATAGAAGTCCATGCAGTTTATAACCTTTATTATTATTTTTGGGATCATTGTGGTGGTCCATGAGTTCGGACATTTCTACTTTGCAAAGAAGTCCGGCATTTTGGTCAGAGAGTTCGCTATCGGTATGGGACCCAAGATTTTCTCCCATATTGGCAAGGACGGGACAGCCTATACGATTCGGATTTTACCCTTGGGGGGCTATGTGCGCATGGCCGGCTGGGGAGAAGACTCAACTGACATTAAGGTCGGAACACCGGCTAGTCTGACCTTGGATGCAGAGGGCAAGGTGGTTCGTATCAATCTCTCTGGCAAAAAGGTTGACCAGACAGCTCTGCCCATGAATGTGACTGGCTTTGACTTTGAGGAAAAGCTGGAAATCACAGGTCTGGTCCTTGATGAGCTCAAGACTTATGCAGTAGATCATGATGCAACGATTGTTGAAGAAGACGGCACTGAGGTGCGGATTGCACCGCTGGATGTTCAGTATCAGAATGCTAGTATCTGGGGCCGCCTCATCACCAACTTTGCTGGGCCTATGAATAACTTCATCCTGAGCGTGCTGGTATTTATGCTGCTGGCCTTTGTTCAGGGCGGTGTCCGCGATGAAAACAGCAATCATTTCCAAGTCATGGATGGTAGTGCTATAGCGGTTGCTGGGGTTCAAAATAACGACCAAATCCTTAAGATTAATGACTATAAGATTAGCAACTGGGCGGATCTAACCAGCGCTCTGGCCAAAATCACAGGCAAGAGCAAGGAAGCGCCGACCTTGTCTGTTACCTACAAACACGGCAGCGAAACGAAAGAGATTACCGTACAGCCTAAAAAAGACGGCAATCGTTATCTGCTAGGGGTATCCCCAACGGTCAAGACAGGCTTCTGGGACAAGGTCATTGGTGGTTTTACTGCAGCTTGGTCTACCACAGTTCGCATTTTGTCAGCTCTGAAAGATATCATCTTCAACTTCAATATCAACAAGCTAGGCGGTCCGGTCGCTATTTACAATTTCAGCAGTCAGGCTGCAGAGCAAGGTTTGCCAGCAGTACTCAGTCTTTTGGCCATGCTGTCGCTTAATATCGGTATTTTCAATCTGATTCCTATTCCAGCTTTGGACGGCGGAAAGATTGTCCTCAATATTCTGGAGGCTATCCGCAGAAAACCTCTGAAAAGAGAAACGGAGACCTATATCACTCTGTCTGGAGTGGCTATTATGGTCATCTTGATGATTGCCGTTACCTGGAACGATATCATGAAATTATTCTTCTAGGAAGCTAAAGTTCTTAGAACTATGAAAAAGAAATTATTCAATGAAAGTCAAGGAGTTTTGTTTTTATGAAACAAAGTAAAATGTTAATTCCAACCCTGCGTGAGATGCCTAGCGATGCTCAAGTTATTAGCCACGCTCTGATGCTGCGAGCTGGCTATGTCCGTCAGGTTTCAGCTGGGGTCTATTCTTATCTGCCGTTGGCTAATCGCGTGATTGAAAAAGCCAAAAGAATTATGAGGGAAGAGTTTGACAAGATTGGTGCAGTGGAGATGCTGGCGCCGGCCCTGCTCAGTGCAGACCTCTGGCGCGAGTCTGGCCGTTATGAGACCTATGGTGAAGACCTCTATAAACTGAAAAATCGTGAGAAATCCGACTTTATCCTAGGGCCAACCCATGAGGAAACCTTTACAGCTATCGTTCGTGATTCGGTTAAATCCTATAAACAGCTGCCGCTTAATCTCTATCAGATTCAGCCTAAATACCGCGATGAAAAACGTCCTCGTAACGGGCTCTTGCGGACGCGTGAGTTTATCATGAAAGATGCCTACAGTTTCCACGCTAACTATGACAGCTTGGATGTAGCTTATGATGAATACAAGTTTGCCTATGAGAAAATCTTTACCCGCAGCGAGTTGGATTTCAAAGCCATTATCGGTGATGGCGGTGCCATGGGGGGCAAGGACAGCCAAGAATTTATGGCCATTACGCCGGACCGGACGGATTTGAACCGTTGGGTGGTCTTGGACAAGTCTGTAGCCAGCTTTGATGAGATTCCTGAGGATGTTCAGGAAGCTATTCGGACAGAATTGACCAGCTGGATGGTATCTGGCGAGGATACTATTGCCTACTCCAGTGAGTCTAGCTATGCTGCCAACCTTGAAATGGCGACGGATGAATACAAGCCGGCAGGACGTGTCGTGACTGAGGAAGAAGTAGCCCGCGTTTCAACGCCTGACTGCAAGACCATTGATGAAGTTGCTTCCTTCCTAGGGCTGGATGAAAGCCAGACAATCAAGACCTTGGTTTACATGGCTGACGAGTCTCCTGTCGTAGCACTTTTGGTCGGTAATGACCAGCTTAATGAAGTCAAGCTGAAAAATCATTTGGCAGCGGATTTCTTTGATGTGGCGAGTGAAGATCAAGTCCGTCAGCTCTTGGGAGCAGGTTTTGGCTCACTAGGGCCAGTCAATCTGCCAGAAGGCGTGAGAATCATTGCTGACCGTAAGGTGCAAGACCTAGCTAACGCTGTGGTTGGTGCTAACGAAGATGGTTACCACTTGACCGGTGTCAATCCAGGCCGTGACTTTACCGCTGAGTATGTGGATATCCGTGAGGTTCGTGAAGGTGAAATTTCTCCGGACGGCCAAGGTGTCCTCAAGTTTGCTCGCGGTATTGAGATTGGACATATCTTTAAGTTGGGAACTCGCTATTCTGACAGCATGAACGCTAATGTCTTGGACGAAAATGGCCGAGCAGTACCGATGATTATGGGGTGTTACGGTATCGGTGTCAGCCGTCTCCTGTCTGCTGTTATGGAGCAGCATGCCCGTCTCTTTGTCAATAAAACTCCTAAGGGTGAATTCCGCTATGCTTGGGGCATCAACTTCCCGAAAGAGCTGGCACCATTTGATGTGCACTTGATTCCGGTCAATGTCAAGGACGAGGAAGCCGTGGCTCTAACTGACCAAATCGAGGCTAACTTGCTAAGTGCTGGTTATGAGGTCTTAGTGGATGATCGCAATGAGCGAGCTGGTGTTAAGTTCAGCGACAGTGATTTGATTGGTCTTCCAATCCGTGTGACAGTTGGTAAGAAAGCTGCAGAAGGCATTGTCGAAGTCAAGATTAAGGCTACTGGCGATACCATTGAAGTCCACGCTGATAATCTGCTAGAAACCTTGTCAATTTTGACAAAATAAAACAAACTGCCAGTTTTGTCTGGCAGTTTTCTTTTGCTTATTGGAGGTGAAAATGCTATAGTAGGGAAAAATAGATTGGAGGACCAAATGATGGGATTATTCAGCGGTTTATTAGGCAATGCCTCTCAGAAAGATATTGAAAAAACGGAAAGGCAATTGGAGGATATTCTGACAACAACAGAGAATGTGGAACTGGCTTTTAGCCTTATTCGCGACTTGATTGTCTTTACAGATAAGCGTTTAATCTTGGTCGACAAGCAGGGAATGACTGGCAAAAAGACTTCTTATAAGTCCTTTCCTTATCGCTCTATCAGTCGTTTCTCAGTAGAAACAGCCGGCCATTTCGACCTAGATGCCGAGCTGAAAATCTGGGTTTCCAGCGCTCAAGAGCCAGCAGAAGTCCTGCAATTTACCAGTGACCGCAGCGTCATCGCCATCCAAAAGGCCTTGGCAGAAGCAGTCTTAAGATAGACAGAAAAAGCCTTCTGAGCATTAACTATAAAGTTAAATCACTCAGAAAGCTTTTTTATTCTTCTGTCAAACCTTGTTCTTTGATAGCTTCAAAAAAGTCTTCTGGTTTATCTTTTAGTCTTTCAAATACAGTGTCCTCTTGGTTCGTCACTCCAAAAGCAGCAGCAGCTTCGTCTATATCAATCTTATTTAAATCTAAGGTGACAGATTGATGAACTGTTTTTTTATCTGCAGAAATTCTAACCTCTGACTCAATCCCCTTGGTCTTGTGAACCGCTTCAAAATTGGGACTGCTTTCCATGTCTTTTTGATAAATATCGGCCAGCTCTTTGCGACTTTTACCTTTTTCCTCATCAGGAATCTCTTTTTCTGTAATGAAAGAAAAAGCAGTAATCTTATCTTTTTGATAGTAGACTTTGACTTTAATGACGGAATCATCGCTTACTGAACGTGAAAAAGTTTTCGTCTTCACTTTTTCTTCTTCTTTGGCTTTGCTTTGACTCTGATTTTGCTTGGGTTTGTTTTCTTGCTTATGCTGATTAGGCATGCTGCAGGCAGTCAGGGTCAGCAGACAAGCGCTGGCTAATAGAATTTTCTTCACAATTAAGACTCCTTTTGATAAATGTTTTTTCTATTATATCATAACTTAGCTCCAGGAAGAATATCTTAATAATTGTGTAGGAGTCGCGCTTTGTCCTACTCTTTTTCTATCGAAAAAAGTGCTGATTTATGGTAAAATAGGGTCACTACTGTACGAGGAAATATCATGTCAAACAAGTTTGAAATTTTAATGCATCAGCTGGATATGCCACTGGAAATGAGAAATTCAGAGGCCTTTTTGGATGCAGAAATTGAGGAAGTTCTGGTCCACAAGGTCAGTCGGGTCTGGGAGTTTCATTTTTCTTTTGCGAATATTCTGCCCATTGAGATTTTTCGGGAATTGCAGAAGCGCTTAGCTCAAGAGTTTTCTAAGACGGGCAATCAGGCTGTTTTTGAAATTCACTGTCAGGCTCCTCAGGTATCGGATGAGCTCTTGCAGGCTTATTACCAGCTGGCCTTTGAGGAAGGTCCATGTGCCAGTCATGGCTTTAAAAGCCTGTATCAGGATTTGCGGGTTCATTTGGATGGGGACAAGCTGCTGATTGAGGGGGCTTCGACCATTGATACGGAGCATTTTCGCAAGAACCACCTGCCCAATCTCAGCCAGCAGCTAGTCAAGTACGGCTTTCCTCAGTTGACCTGTCAGGTTCAGCACAGCGATGAGCTGACCCAGCAGCAAGCGGAGAATTTCCAGGCGGAGAATGATAAGATTGTCCAGGCGGCCAATGAAGAAGCGCTCAAAGCCATGGAATCCCTCCAGCAGATGGCACCACCGCCAGAGGAAAAGCCAGCCTATGACTTCCAAGCTCGTAAGGCTGCGGCTAAACCAAAGCTGGACAAGGCAGAGATTACCCCGATGATTGAAGTTCAGACTGAGGAAAATCGTCTGGTCTTCGAGGGAATGGTCTTTGACCTAGAGCAGAAAGTTACTCGGACCGGCCGGGTCTTGCTCAATTTCAAGATGACAGACTATACTTCCAGCTTTTCCTTGCAGAAATGGATGAAAAACGAAGAAGAAGCCAAGAAGTTTGACATGATTAAGAAAGGTGCCTGGCTGCGCGTGCGCGGAAATGTGGAGATGAACAATTTCACTCGCGACCTGACCATGAATGTACAGGATGTGCAGGCCGTCACCCACTATGAGCGCAAGGATTTGATGCCTGAGGGCCAGAAGCGGGTTGAGTTTCACGCTCATACCAATATGTCTACTATGGATGCCCTGCCTGAGGTAGAGGAAATCGTTGCAACTGCAGCCAAGTGGGGCCACAAGGCTGTCGCCATTACCGACCATGGCAATGTGCAGAGCTTTCCCCATGGCTACAAGGCAGCCAAGAAAGCTGGTATTCAGCTGATTTACGGTATGGAGGCCAATATAGTAGAGGACCGAGTGCCCATCGTCTACAATGAAGTGGACATGGAGCTGAGTGATGCGACCTATGTAGTCTTTGACGTGGAAACGACGGGGCTTTCAGCGGTCTACAATGACTTGATTCAGGTCGCTGCCAGCAAGATGCACAAGGGCAATATCATTGCTGAGTTTGATGAGTTTATCAATCCGGGCCATCCTCTTTCGACCTTTACGACAGATCTAACCGGGATTACAGATGAGCATGTCCGCAATGCCAAGCCGCTAGAGCAAGTGCTGAAAGAATTTCAGGAATTTTGCCAGGACAGCGTCCTCGTTGCCCATAATGCCACCTTTGACGTGGGCTTTATGAATGTCAACTATGAGCGTCATGGCCTGCCGAAAATCACTCAGCCAGTCATTGACACGCTGGAATTTGCCCGCAATCTCTATCCAGAGTACAAGCGTCATGGTCTGGGGCCTTTGACCAAGCGTTTCCAGATTGCTTTGGAGCACCACCACATGGCCAACTATGACGCGGAAGCGACAGGCCGCCTCCTCTTTATCTTTATCAAGGATGTAGCTGAAAAGCATGGTGTGACCAATCTCAAGGATTTGAATACGGATCTGGTCGATGAGAATTCTTACAAGAAGGCTCGGGTCAAGCATGCGACTATTTATGTGAAAAATCAGACGGGACTAAAAAATATTTTCAAGTTAGTCAGTCTGTCTAATACCAAGTATTTTGAAGGTGTCCCGCGGATTCCACGGACCGTTCTGGATGCCCATCGTGAAGGCTTGATTCTGGGCTCAGCCTGCTCAGAAGGTGAAGTCTATGATGCTGTTGTCTCTCAGGGGGTGGATGCAGCTGTCGAAGTAGCCAAGTATTATGACTTTATTGAGGTCATGCCACCAGCTATCTATGAGCCACTGATTGCCAAGGAGCAGATTAAGGACCAGGAAGAACTGCAGACTATTATTCGCAATCTGATTGAAGTCGGAGATCGCTTATGCAAGCCCGTCCTTGCGACGGGGAACGTCCACTATATCGAGCCGGAAGAAGAAATCTATCGAGAGATTATCGTCCGCAGTCTGGGTCAGGGAGCCATGATTAACCGGACCATTGGTCACGGTGAAAATGCCCAGCCGGCTCCACTTCCTAAGGCTCACTTCCGAACCACCAATGAGATGCTGGACGAATTTGCCTTCTTGGGCGAGGACTTAGCTAAGAAGTTAGTCATCACCAATCCGAATCAGCTGGCGGAGACCTTTGAGCCGGTCGAGGTGGTCAAGGGCGACCTCTATACGCCTTTCATTGACAAGGCTGAGGAGACAGTTGCCGAGCTGACTTATCAAAAGGCCTTTGAGATTTATGGCAATCCGCTGCCAGATATCGTGGACTTACGAATTGAAAAAGAGCTGACCTCCATCTTGGGGAATGGTTTTGCCGTGATTTATCTGGCTTCGCAGATGCTGGTGCAGCGCTCCAATGAGCGGGGCTATCTGGTAGGTTCACGGGGGTCTGTCGGATCTAGCTTTGTTGCGACCATGATTGGGATTACCGAGGTTAATCCCTTGTCACCCCACTATGTCTGTGGCAAATGCCAATACAGCGAGTTCATCACGGATGGATCCTATGGTTCTGGCTTCGATATGCCGGATAAGGACTGTCCAGAGTGCGGCCACAAGCTGAGCAAGAACGGTCAGGATATTCCATTTGAGACCTTCCTTGGATTTGACGGGGACAAGGTACCCGATATTGACTTGAACTTCTCGGGAGAAGATCAGCCTAGCGCCCACTTGGACGTACGGGATATCTTTGGTGAGGAATATGCCTTTCGTGCAGGAACGGTTGGTACGGTGGCTGCTAAGACTGCCTATGGATTTGTCAAGGGTTACGAGCGCGACTACGGGAAGTTCTACCGAGACGCCGAAGTTGAGCGTCTGGCGCAGGGAGCGGCCGGAGTCAAGAGGACGACTGGACAACACCCGGGCGGAATCGTTGTTATCCCTAACTACATGGATGTTTATGACTTTACACCGGTCCAATATCCAGCTGACGATGTGACGGCCGAGTGGCAGACCACCCACTTTAACTTCCACGATATCGATGAAAATGTCCTCAAACTAGACGTTCTGGGACACGATGATCCGACCATGATTCGGAAGCTTCAGGACTTATCTGGCATTGATCCTAATGACATTCCTATGGATGATGCTGGCGTCATGGCCCTCTTTTCTGGAACAGACATTCTGGGTGTGACTCAGGAGCAAATCGGCACGCCGACTGGTATGCTGGGGATTCCGGAGTTTGGGACTAATTTTGTACGGGGCATGGTTGATGAGACCCATCCGACAACTTTTGCCGAGCTCTTACAGCTATCTGGTCTCTCTCATGGTACGGACGTTTGGCTGGGCAATGCTCAGGACTTGATTAAGCAAGGGATTGCCGACCTGTCTACCGTTATCGGCTGTCGGGACGACATCATGGTTTACCTCATGCACAAGGGCTTGGATCCTAAGATGGCCTTTACGATCATGGAGCGCGTGCGGAAGGGCCTTTGGCTGAAGATTTCTGAAGAAGAGCGCAATGGCTACATCGCAGCCATGAAGGAAAACAATGTGCCAGAGTGGTACATTGAGTCCTGTGGAAAGATCAAGTACATGTTCCCCAAGGCCCATGCGGCAGCCTATGTTATGATGGCCCTGCGGGTGGCCTATTTCAAGGTGCATCATCCGATTTATTACTACTGTGCTTATTTCTCCATCCGGGCTAAAGCGTTTGATATCAAGACCATGAGTGGCGGACTTGATGCCGTCAAGCGCCGGATGAACGAAATTGCTGAGAAGCGTAAGAACAACGAAGCCTCCAATGTAGAAATTGACCTTTATACGACTCTGGAAATCGTTAATGAAATGCTGGAGCGGGGCTTCAAATTCGGAAAGCTAGACCTTTACAAGAGCCATGCAACTGAGTTTCTCATCGAAGGAGATACCCTTATTCCACCATTCTCCGCTATGGACGGTCTGGGTGACAACGTTGCCCGCCAAGTGGTCAGAGCGCGGGAAGAAGGCGAATTCCTTTCTAAGACAGAACTCCGCAAACGCGGCGGCCTCTCTAGCACCCTAGTTGAAAAAATGGACGACATGGGAATCCTGGGCAATATGCCTGAGGATAACCAGTTGAGTTTGTTTGATGAGTTTTTTTAAGAAGGATGTTTATGGAAAATATTACGGAACAATTTAATGCGGTTGCTTTAGAATATGATTGGGTAACTACTCTTTTGGAAGGCAAGCCCGATTATCTACTGGATAATTTGCCTGACCGTAGAGTTTCCGCTTTGGATATTGGTTGTGGCGGAGGGAATACCTGCATTTTTCTGTCTTCATATTTTCAACATGTGACAGGAATAGATCTATCTGCAGATTTTCTGCAGATAGCAAAAGATAAAGTAGAAAAAGAAGATTTACAGAATATAGAATTACTGCAGGATGATTTTTTAACAGCTGTTTTTGAAAAGCAATTTGATTTTATTTTCAGTCGAACGACATTTCATCATTTGGATATCCCTAAAGCTTTGGAAAAATGTAAGAAATTATTAAAGCCAGGTGGTATCCTGTTTGTTATGGACAATGTATCAGAAAAGCCCACACCTTCAACTTGGACCTATATTGTAGGCGCATATTTAGATTTTCCTCGACATTGGAAAAGATTCGGTTTGAAAAATGCCAGAAGAATCTTCAAACACAGCACCTCCAAATCTTGGTTAAATCATTTGGCAAAGGATAAATATCTTTCTAAAAAAGGATATGAAGAGGTTTATGGGAAGTTGCTGCCAGGCTGTAAATTAATTCAGGATGGTTGGAATATGAAAGTCATCTGGCATCATAAACCAATAGATGGTTAACAAAGGAAAGGACTCTCTCATGAGACTTAGAATAAATGCCGAAGATAAGCCAGCGCAAAAAGTGTTTGATTACCAGTTGGATCTTGATCCAGATACGATTTTGAAAATGACCGCTTTGATTTGCGGCACTGTGGCAGCGGTTAGCCTGCTGTCCTTGTTTAAAGAAAAATAACAAAAGAAAAGGAGAAGCAGCATGGTTCTGCCAAATTTTAAAGAAAACTTAGAAAAATACGCTAAATTATTAGTTGCCAATGGTATTAATGTGCAGCCGGGTCACACGGTGGCGCTCAATATTGATGTGGAGCAGCGTGAGCTGGCTCACTTGATTGTCAAGGAGGCCTATGCTCTGGGTGCTCACGAGGTCATCGTCCAGTGGGCGGATGATTTGAGTACGCGGGAGAAATTTCTCCATGCGCCGATGGAGCGCTTGGACAATGTTCCAGACTATAAGGTGGCTGAGATGAACTATCTCCTTGAGAAGAAAGCCAGCCGCTTGGGCGTTCGTTCATCTGACCCAGGAGCTTTGAATGGCGTGGATGCCGAGAAATTATCGGCTTCTGCTAAAGCTATGGGGATAGCCATGAAGCCGATGCGGATTGCAACCCAATCCAACAAAGTCAGCTGGACAGTCGCTGCAGCAGCTGGTACAGAGTGGGCTAAGAAGGTCTTTCCAAACGCAGCCAGTGATGAGGAAGCGGTAGACTTGCTTTGGGATCAGATTTTCAAAACCTGCCGTGTCTATGAGAATGATCCAGTAGCCGCTTGGCAGGCGCATGAAGAAAAACTCAGCTCAAAAGCTAAGGTTTTAAACGAGGAGCAATTCACAGCTCTGCACTACACAGCTCCTGGAACTGACTTGACATTGGGCTTGCCCAAGAACCATCACTGGGAGTCAGCTGGCAGTCTAAATGCTCAGGGCGAGTATTTCATTGCCAACATGCCGACAGAAGAGGTCTTTACAGCACCGGACTTTCGCCGGGCAGAAGGTTATGTGACTAGCACCAAGCCTCTCAGCTACAATGGCAACATCATCGAAGGCATCAAGGTGACCTTCAAGGATGGCCAGATTGTGGATATTACTGCTGAAAAGGGAGACCAGGTTATGAAAGATCTTGTCTTTGAAAATGCTGGTGCGCGTGCTTTAGGTGAGTGTGCCTTGGTACCAGATCCAAGTCCGATTTCTCAGTCAGGCATTACTTTCTTCAATACTCTCTTTGATGAAAATGCTTCTAACCACTTGGCTATCGGTGCAGCCTATGCGACTAGTGTGGTCGGTGGAGAGAATTTCTCTGAAGAAGAGCTTGAAGCAGCGGGTCTCAACCGCTCGGATGTCCATGTGGACTTTATGATTGGCTCTGATCAGATGGATATTGACGGTATCCGAGAAGACGGCAGCCGTGTAGCAATCTTTAGAAATGGAGACTGGGCAATCTAAGGTTTCGAGCTGCCTTAAATGGCACATTCCATAATGACAGCTTCCACTTGCTTCTTGAGAAGTCTTGCTAGAAATATAGAAAGAAGGGGAATATATGATTGGTAGTATGTTTGTCGGTTTTATCATCGGCCTTATCGCTGGGGCTATTACCAGCCGTGGGGAGCGCATGGGCTGTATCGGAAAAATCCTCTTGGGCTGGTTTGGTTCCTTGATAGGTCAATTTCTCTTTGGCCATTGGGGACCAATGCTTGCTGATACAGCTGTTGTTCCATCAGTGCTAGGAGCAGTTATCCTCTTGGCTATTTTCTGGAGACGGGATAGTTAGAATAGAAAAAATACCTAGATAGTTTCTATCTAGGTATTTTCGATAATGATATGCAAGTTATTTACTCAATCACCAACATGCCGTCTTTGACTGCAAATGGGTCTTTTTCATTGATGCGGTCATAGAACATGATGCCGTTGATATGGTCGATTTCATGCTGAACAACAATGGCGTTATAGCCCTTGAGTTTGATACGATGCTTTTGACCATCCTTGTCAAAGTAATCCACGGTCACTCGTGCATGACGAACTACGTAGCCCGGTACTTCTCGATCGACTGATAGGCAGCCTTCACCATCAGCTAAGGCTGCATCCTGAACAGAGTGGGCTACAATCTTAGGATTGTACATCAGCGTTTGCAGGCTATAAGCTTCCTTAGGCGGATTGCCCTCTTCGTCGTCAGGGTTGGGAACTAAAACAGCGATGAGCCGTTTAGAAATATCCAGCTGGGGAGCAGCTAGACCAACACCGCCGCGCAGTCCCATTTTTTCCGCCATGACTGGGTCTTGGGAATGCTTGAGAAATTGCATCATCTTCTCGCCCAGAATGATTTCTTGATCTGATAGAGGGAAGCTGACTTCCTCAGCGATAGCGCGCAGGGTCGGATTGCCCTCGCGGATAATGTCCTTCATATCAATTAAATGGGCTGGTTTGGTTAATCGTTCAATAACAGATGTTTTTTCACTCACAGACATGATTCTCTCCTTTTTCTATCCTTCATCATAACATAAAACCTGCAAGAAATAAAGGCGGGAGCGGTTTTGACTGGCTGGGGATGCCTGCTTTTTGATGAAGCGACAGCGACCCTTAATATTCCTGACAAAGAAATTGCGTCCTGGCCCAAAAAACTGTATGATAGAGGTAGTGTGAATTTTAAAGGAAAATAGAATGAAAAAATTGATGGAAAAGGTGAGTATCCTCTCGCTTTCTTTGATTCTGACGACGGCTTTTTCGATTTCCAGTGCCCAGTCGGCCATGTTTGCTTTTTATAAAGGGATTCCAGAAAGTTGGGTAGAACTTCTGGTTTCTTTGCCTTCGGCTGGGATTATGCTGATGTTGCTGTTTAATAGGGTCATTGAAAAATACCTGACAGAGCGTCAGATGATTGTGAGCGGGCTTCTGATTTTTTCACTTTGCGGGCTTCTTCCTCTTCTTAATCAGTCTTACTGGCTTATGTTTGCCTCTCGGATTGTCTTTGGGATGGGAATCGGTCTGCTCAATGCCAAAGCTATCTCAATTGTTAGCGAGCGCTACAAGGGACAGGAACGCGTTCGGCTTTTAGGACTGAGGGGATCAGCAGAAGTAGTCGGGACAGCTCTGCTGACTTTTGGCGTCAGTCGGCTTCTTCCTCTCGGCTGGCAGGCTGCCTTTCTCGTCTATACCTTCGGACTGGTGGTTTTGGCGCTTTATCTGCTTTTTGTCCCTTATGACAAGGTCTCTGAAAAGCAGCAAGAACAGTCTGAATTGACTCCTAAGCTAAGCAGTCATGATTGGCAGTTAAGTCTAGCTTTTGCCTTTGTGGCGGGGGTTATTGTACTGACTTATATTGCTATCAATGTGCGGGTGCCGGGGATTGTAGAGAAGTCAGGCATGGGGACGGCCCAGACTGCAGGCGTGATTCTTTCCTTGATGCAGTTGATTGGGATTGCAGCGGGCATCAGCTTTGCTAGTTTGACCCGTCTTTTTAGAGATAAACTGCTGATGTTTTCTGGTCTGGTTTTTGGCCTGACTCAGATTATCATTGGCTTCTCACCTAATCTCTTGTCACTCGGCATGGCTACTATTAGCGCCGGCTTTGTCTATAGTGTCGGTCTGACGACCATTTTTTACACCCTGTCAGAGCGTGTTTCCGCCCACCTCCTCAATCAAGCCACTTCTATCGTGATTTTAGGCTGTAGTATCGGAGCGACGGCCACTACATTTGTCCTCAGCTTCATTGGGAGATTCTCTAACGCTCCATCCTTTATCTTCAGCGTTTTGGGTCTGACTATGATCCTGACCTCTCTCTTTGTTCTACGATTTAGCAAAGAAAAGAGCGGATTGGCTCCAAAAAGCTAGGAGGTTATACAATGCGTCTGGATAAATTTTTAGCAGAAAATGGTCTGGGCTCACGCGCCCAGGTCAAGCAGATCCTAAAGAAAGGGCTGGTTTTGGTCAATGGCAGAGCAGAGAAATCACCTAAGACCCAGATTGATGAGAGAGCGGATGAGATTGTCGTTTCTGGCCAAAGGCTGACCTATGAGAAATTCGTCTACTATCTTCTCAACAAGCCGCAGGGAGTCATTTCGGCGACAGAAGATGACCGTCATCAGACAGTTCTGGACTTGCTGGATGAGACTGCCCGTCAGAAAGAAGTCTTCCCTGTCGGTCGCTTGGATATTGATACCCACGGCCTGCTCCTTCTGACCAATAATGGTAAGCTAGCCCATGCCATGCTGTCACCCAAAAAGCACGTAGAAAAAATTTACCGAGCTCAAGTGGCTGGCCTGATGGAGCAAGCAGATGTAGAGCGATTTGCTGCAGGAATAGAACTGAAAGACTTCACCTGTCAGCCAGCTCATCTCAAGATTTTAGAGCTGGACGAAGAAAAAGAGGCTTCTCTCGTAGAAATTACCCTAGCTGAAGGTAAATTCCACCAGGTCAAGCGCATGGTAGCCGCCTGTGGAAAAGAAGTTACGGATCTTCAGCGCCTCACGATGGGCCCCCTACAATTGGATCCCGCACTAGCTCTTGGAGAATGGCGGAGGCTGACCGAGGCAGAAATACTTTCTTTAGATATCTTTGGGGTTGAATTGTAAATGAAAAAGCCTGAATTCCTGATACAAAAGAGTTGAAACAGAATCATTTGACAAAGGTAGTCCTTCTTGGTAGAATAAGTATGTCGTAAAGACAAATAACTTCTTCTTGGTTGCAGGCCATGCCAAACCTGCCACTCGGATGAAGCGTAAAGAAAAGGAGTATATCATGGCAATCTCAAAAGAGAAAAAAAATGAAATCATTGCACAATACGCACGT
>ERZ781275.618-NODE-618-length-37645-cov-4.335834_pt1 | contig 37645 bp, 36 predicted proteins | sample MGYA00375853_ERZ781275 | MGnify/ENA primary metagenome ERZ781275 (study PRJEB29790, sample SAMN03653691) | human gut metagenome | host: Homo sapiens | place: USA: Dallas, Texas | collected 2012-07-23 | study: EMG produced TPA metagenomics assembly of the Gut...
TCCTCCTAAGACTTTTGGTTTTATCGAATCCCTGTCCGGGAGTGTTGCCGGTCGTCGAAGATTGTCAGGAGCACGGCGGAGTATGTCCTTTTTCCGTACCAGCCGGGGGACGTATCAGCAATGGCGTGAGAGCCCGTTTGTTCCGCCTCTGGCCCTTTTCCTTCGCCCTGTTCTCAGTTTTCTTTTTCTTTCTTCAAGAGTTTTAAAATGCCGCTGACGACCTTGGCCTTGTTTTTCTCGAAATGGATACGGGATTGGCGCTGATACAGGACGTTGCGGCGTTCGGGTTCGTCGATGAGTTCCACAAAAACTTTGCGGAGGCGTCCGGCGTTGAATTTCCGCATGATGCCCATGTAGGCGAAGCCGTGATCCGCGCGGGCGAAGGTGTGCCGCGCCTCGCGTTCGTGCTGCGCCAGAACGATGCTCGGGATATGCATGTGGGCAAGTTCATAGACGGTGCGCCCGGCGGAACAGATGGCGAGGTCCACGCCTTCCATCATGCGGGACATGATGTTGGTGGCGTACTCGAAACGGAGCAGCGGATTGCCGAGGGTCTTGATGTGCCTGACCAGCTCGTCGCGGTGCGCGTAGCCCGGCCCGGTTACGACCCGGATGGCGATGCCCCGCTCACGGCAGAGCGGCTCGACGGTATCCAGCGTCTGCCGGGTATAGTCGGGCATATCCGTACCGCCGAAGGTGATGAGGATGCACTTCGGGGCCGGGCGGAATACATTCTGCTCGGCCTGCAAGAATTCGTCGCGCAGGCAGAAGTACTTGTGCCCATACAGAAAACGCTCGGGCTGTTTGCCGTTTGTTTCGTTTTGAGGTTCCTCGTACAGGGCGTTGACCACCTGATCGGCCAGCACCGAACCGGGCCCCTCGTCCTCGAAGTTGACCACGGGAATGTTCGCGGCCTTGAGGTGCTCCATATATTCGCGGGGCGTATCCAGCATGTCGTTGATCACAAGATCGGGATCGAGCGCCAGCACATCTTCCCAAAGTTCGCCCTGCTGGACGACGGTCTTGTAATCGCGTGCGGCGATGTTGGAGGCGGCAAGTTCGCTTTCTTTGGTGCAGACGAAAAAGACTTTATGGTTGGCGATTTCGTGGGCCAGCATGAGCGAACGGAAAACGTGCCCCATGCCGATGGCGGGATAGCCCGCGACCACGAACACCACACGGCGTTGCGTCAGAAGGCGTTCGCACAGCCACCAGTCCTGATAGCTGTTGATCTCCATCGCCCGATCATTGAGGAAATACGGTACGGTATGCCGGATGGTCCCGCCGTCCAGCGCGTCGCTTTTGACGATGATGAGGGCCTTGCTCTCGACCACCAGCTCTGATTCGTCTTCGGACATGAAGGATTCCAGCCGCCCCTGATGGACTTCCCAGATGCGGTGCCGGACGCTTTTGACGGTGACGAGGCAGTCGGCCTCGTCTTCAAGGAACGTCTTGTAGGCGTCGTCGATGTCCACCCACGTCAGCAGGGGGCAGCTTGCCCGGTACACGATGATGTGCCCGTAATCGTTGCCCAGTTCACGGAGGATGGATTTCATCTCCGTGATGATGTCCAGCGAGGTGAAGCGCAGCCCGGCGTTGTAGTGCACGCGCACGCCGTTGCGTTCGCAGATCAGGCTGATTTCCTGGCTGTCCGTGACGACCACGACGTCGTGCGCCGGGACGACGCCGCGCGCCGTGTCGATGGCGCGCTGGATCAGCGTGACCCCCGCGAGGCGTTTGACGAGCTGGTCCGGGATGACCGCGTTTTTCTTGATGGCCGGGATGACGATGCAGCGTCGCGTTTCTGTCATGGGAAAATGCCTCCGGCGGCGGGTATTCCCCCTGTGAAGGCTGGCAAAAAGGAAAAGGGTACAGCCGGGGAACTTGCGTTAAAGACCAGTCTGTTGCGAAGACGCAACTCTGTATCGACCCATTTATGAAAGTCTTTGGGGAGGGTGGGGGAGGTTCGGAGGGGGCGGGAGGGGCTTTCTTCAGAAAGGCCCTCCCGCCCCCTCCAATCTTCTCACAATTCCTCTTCCTGCCTCAAGCTTTCCAACACTTCGCGGGTGGACTTCAGCATGTAGTCGAAGTCCTCTTCGCTGAGCCAGTGCTGGAAGGGGAAGGAGATCTGGCCGTCGAAGAAGGCGTCGGCGTTGGGGCAGTTGGCTTCCCCGAGTCCGAGCTTCTTGTAGAAATCGTAGCGGTCGAGCGGGATATACTGCACCACGCACTTGATGCCCTTTTCTTCGGAAATGGCGTGCATGAAGGCGTCGCGCTTGCCGTTTTTCATGCAGCCCGCGAGCAGGTGGTAGTTGTGGCGGGTGGTGTCCTCGCGGAGGAACTCCAGCTCGGGGTAATCCCTGAGCGCGTCGATGAAACGGATGGCCCGGGCGCGCTTTTCGGCGTTGATCCGGTCGATCCGCTCAAGCATCTTGACGCCGAGGGCGCACTCGATTTCGCCGAGGCAGTAGTTGTTCGGCCAGAGCATGTCGCCGTCGAGCATGGGCATGTCCACATTGCCCATCGCCGGGGTCCAGTAGTTGGGCCGGGGTTCGGGATAGCCGCAGTGCCCGTTGTGGCGCAGGGCGGGAACCAGCGCGGCGAGCTTCGGGTCTTTGACGACCAGCATGCCGCCCTCGCCGAGCGTGGTGAGGTTCTTGTGGGAATGGAACGAAAAGATTGCCATGTCGCCCCACGCGCCGGACTTGATGCCGTCGACGTCCGCGCCGATGGACTGGGCCGCGTCCTCGATGACGAGCACGTTATGCCGCTTCGCCACTTCCATGATCGCGGGCATGTCCGCCACGTAGCCGTACAGGTGCACGACGACGATGGCTTTCGTTCTGGGCGTGATGCACTTTTCGATGGTTTCGGCGTTGACCACATGCGTGACGGGATCGACGTCCGCCCAGACGAGCTTCGCGCCCTTCTTGGCGTAGGGGTAGGCCGAGGCGGTGAAGGTGTGCGAGGGGATGACGACTTCATCGCCGGGCTTGAAGTTGCAGAGCTGCGCGGAAAGCTCAAGCGCGGACACGCCGTTCATCACCGCAAAGCAATGCTCGGCCCCGATGTACTCGCCGAACGCCTTCTGGAAGGCTTGCAGATGCTTGCCCTGCGTCAGCGGTTCCGCGTTCCGCATGGCTTCCACGACCACAGCGATCTCGTCTTCGGTGTACTTGATCGCACGTCCGCTGAAATTAACTTTGATGTCCATAAGATGTCCTGTCTCTGATTGCCCAGTGCGGAACCCGAAACGGTATAGCCGCTTCGGGTTCCCTTATGTTTTTCGGGACAATTGACGCGGCGGTGGGGGCCTCCGTCTCCCCGCTTAGCGGGTCAAGGGGCCGCATGGTCCCTCGCGGGCACAAGTCCGCCGGAGGCGCTCCCGCTAGATGCTCTTGTAACGTTCGATGAGGTTTTCTCTGGTGAGGATCTGCTTGAAGTCGGGGCCGAGGGCATTGGTGAGGGGCTTTTCGTGGACGATGCAGCCGCGATAGAGGCCTTCGTACTGCTCTTCGGTGAGATCCTTGCAGATGCCGGTGGGCAGGTTGACGCCCTGCCGTTCGATCATGGTGCGGAACTGCTTGTATTCTTTGGGGTAGATGTCCCCAAGGACGTTCAGGGCGAGGCAGTTGCCGAGGCCGTGGGCCACATGCAGGACGACGCCGAGCCCGGCGGAGAAGGGATGGATGACGCCCACGTTCCCGGCGGCCATGCCGCCGATGTAGGAGGCGATCATCATTTTTTCGCGGTTATCCTCGCTCATCATGTCGTCGGAGAGGAAAATTTCCTCGCAGAGCTGCACGGCGCGTACGGAGAAGGCGTCGATGATGGCGTTGCGGTAGCTGCCCTGAAGCGATTCGACGCAGTGCATGAAGGTATCGATGCCGGTGTAGAAATACTGGTCGCGGGGAACGGTGGCGAGCAGGTCGGGATCGAGCAGGAGCTGATCATAGACCGTGTAGTCGCTGTTCATGCCCAGTTTGAGATTTTTGGGGATGTTGGTAAGGACACAGGTGCGGGAGCACTCGGAGCCCGTGCCGGAAAGGGTCGGGATGCCGATCTTGTAGACGGCGGGATTCTTGACGAGTTCCCAGCCCTGATAGTCTTCGGCCTTGCCGGGGTTGGTGAGCAGGTTGGCGACGGCCTTGGCGGTGTCGAGGGCGTTCCCTCCGCCGATGCCCACGACGCAGCAGGGGGTGCGGCTGTCGGCGGCGGATACAGCTTCCTTGAAGGCGTCGATGCGGGTGACTTCCGGCTCGGAACTGGAGTCGACGAAATGGAGCTGGTCGCCCTTTTCCATGGGCAGACGGCCGATCAGTTCATGATCGCGGAAGAAGTGGTCGACGAAATAGACGACCGGACCGTCCACGGCTTCGCGGCGGGGTTTCAGCAAGTCGCCGAGCTGAGCCAGAGATCCCCGCCCGAACACATAGTAAGGAACGTTTTTTGTATTGCGATACATGGTAAAAGCCTCATAGGATGATTTTAGGAAACGATAACGGGCATTGTATGTTGAATCCGCCCGGGCCGCAAGCCGGAGCAAGCGGCCCGTTCCGGCGGTTTTCCACCGATTTTTCCACGGGAGAGTGTATGTCAGGCAAAACTTCGATAGCGGTTCTCGGGGGCGGAAGCTGGGGGACGGCGCTGGCCCATCTGTTGGCCCATGCCGGGCATTCGGTGGCACTGCTGTTACGGGATGCGGAGCAGGCCGCGCACATCAACGCGCACCATGAGAACCCGCGTTACCTGCGGGGCGTACCGCTGCATCCGGGTATCCGGGCTGTTGCCGGGGATACGGGCGGTCCGGAACAGGCGGAAGTGCTGGCGGGCGTCTCCATTCTGGTCCTGTCGGTCCCTTGCCAAGCCATGCGGGGGACGCTTCGCCGGTTGGCGGGCGTTGTGCCCCCGGACTGCGTTCTTGTCAATACGGCAAAAGGAATCGAAGTTTCCGAGCTGGTTACGGTGGAGCGCATGGTCCGGGAAGAGCTGCCCGGATTCGTGGACCGCTACGCCGTCCTTTCCGGGCCGTCGTTCGCCCTTGAGGTGGCGACCTGCAAGCCCACGGCAGTGGTGCTCGGCTGCCGCGACGAGCGGCTTGGGGCGCGGCTGAGGGAAGTGTTCGCCACGCCGTGGTTCCGATCCTATTCCAGTACGGACGTGCCGGGCGTGGAGCTTGGCGGCGCGATCAAGAACGTCATCGCCATCGCCGCGGGCCTCAGTGACGGCCTCGGCTTCGGGCTGAACGCTAGGGCGGCGCTGGTCACGCGCGGCCTTGCGGAAACAAGCCGCCTCGGTGTGGCGCTTGGGGCGCGGGCGTCGACTTTTATGGGCCTTTCCGGGCTCGGGGACCTCATGCTTACCTGTTCGGGCGACCTGTCCCGTAATCGTCAGGTCGGGCTGCGCCTCGGGGCTGGAGAGTCTCTGGAAGACATCGCCTCATCCATGTGCATGGTGGCCGAAGGGGTCAAGACCACGCAGGCCGTGCACCGGCTGGCGCAGCGCCTCGGCGTGGACATGCCCGTGACCGGCACGATGTACAGCGTCTTGTATGAGGGGTTCGCGCCCCGCGAAGCTGTACAGGCCCTCATGGGAAGGCAGCTGAAGGAAGAATAACCGGGATAGCTGATGAAGGGCTGTTGTTTCTTAGCAGATCGGCGGGTGGAAGCGTTACTCCATCCGCCGTATTTTTAGGAATGAGGCGGCCCATATAGAAAGAGGTCGAGTGTGTCTCAGTCTTTCAATGTATCGTCCATCATATTATTTTTTATTGTATAATATCATTCTCTCTCTCTCTCTCTCTCTCTCTCTCTCTCTCTCTCTCTCTCTCTCTCTGTTTTCTCATCAGAGTAAAGTTCAGCCTTATCTTTTGAAAGCTCCTTTCTCCTTTATCTTCTTGTTATGGTCTAACGTACCGTACGGTTTTAAAAGTCCGCATGCGTTTGATACTGTGTAGTTTGTATATGGGTACCCTACAGCTGTTGACTGGGCTTGGGAAATTGGGAGGCCCTTTTGCTGTGGCGTCAGGTCGGCCTCTTGAATGGAACGTTTTTTTAACCACATCCTGGGAGTTATGGAAGGAACGAACTATTTGGAAATCGTCTGGCAATGTGGGGGCGGCGGAGCTGGCTGTGGTCTTGGTTCAAGCGTTTATCTTCAGTAAAAAATCCTAACTCCACGGGCCTTGCAATAGGCCTGCTCCGTGAGCGGAGGAGTGGGACGTCATCAAGAGCGGCATCATCGCCGCGCTCTCGGCTTTTTACTAGGCTCAGGACTCATTAATTAAGATAAAAGATAACGATAACAGCAAGGCTGATAGCTGAAAAAGGTGTGGGCACAGCGGTCATACCGAGTCGCGATATGTCGCCAGCCCCTCAGTTTACTGAATGTATTTCCAATAAGATGCCGCCGCTTATACAGCGCCTTATCAAAAAAATACTGTATTTCTGGTTCTTGGGGGTGGCATGCAGACTGTCATCCCCTCTACTCTCAAAGATTCCCGCAGCCAACCCGCGTCATAGCCTCCGTCTGCCAGAAACCATACAGATATCGGGAAGAAGGCGCAGGAGAACGGCTGCACCTTTGTAGTCGCTGACCTGCCCTTTAGCCAGCAAAAACAGGACGGGCCGTCCATGGCCGTGACAAGCGGCATGAAGTTTGGAATTCAGTCCTCCTTTTGTGCGACTGATGAGACGTGGAGACTCCCCTTTTTGAGCAGACTTGCCGCCGTGCGGTGAGCCTTGAGGTAAGTAATGTCGAGCATCAGAGAGACATCAAAAGACATATTGTTTTTCCAAGTTATTGAAATTTTGTTAAAACACCAGAATTTGCTCCACCTGAAAAAACGATTGTAGAGGTTTTTGTGCGGGCCGTGCTCAGCAGGAGCCTCCCTCCACTGAAGTCTGTGCTTGATGACGTATCCGATACCGCTGACGACGCGTCTGCCATTGACACGAGGAGTGCCATGGGAACGGGGAAAGAACAGTTTGATACGTTCCAACTGACTTTCGGAAAGATAAAGCAGTGTATGCATGGGAACCTCCGTGCCTCCTGCAATACCTTGGTTTCCTTTCTTTGAAAATAAGGAGTCCTCCCCCCTAGGTCTTTTATTAAGTATACTTGAGCGTTTTTTCATGTCTCTGCATCGGCACTCTTGCGCTAGGTCAAGATTTTTGTCAAAAAAATATATGAAAAACTATATCTCGGAGAGGTTATTGTTGAGATTGATAAAATGTGGTACTATCTCAAGTCAAAAAAATAAACTTTGGATATGGAAAGTCTACAGTTGTGATACTAGGGGGATAGAGGGCACGATCAAAACATCTTGCATCGAATAATGGATTTTTACATAAATGGATATGTGATTTTACTGTGCAGGTAATTGTAATATATATCTATTTGAGATGTTAGAAAATGATTTGCTGAAAAGAAAATTCGAGACTGTACATGTTAAAAGAAATAATTCTCGGCAGAGACACTGTTTGCACGGTTCAAAAAGAAGCTTGTATTTGTTTCAAAAAGTCTGAAAAAAGGTTGATGTTATGATGATTTGTTTGCTAATTCCTATGTAAGCAGGAGTATAGAAGAATTAAAACATTATATTGTTAATACTTTCCTCAAAATATTGCTGTGGCATTAACTGCCAATTTTTAGTTGAAATATTCCGGCAAAACATCATAAGGCTTCCCATCCATTTTTATTTTTCCATGTTCGAGCCAAATAATTCTATTGCATATTTTATATAAGAGATCTTTTGAATGACTAGCAATTATAAGTAGTTGTGCATTGTTTACCAGATCGGTCATGCGATTTTCGGCCTTATCCTTGAAAGATTCATCTCCTACAGAGAGCCATTCATCCATGATGAGGATATCAGGACGAATCATAGTAGAGACTGCGAAAGCCAAACGCATCTGCATCCCGGTTGAATAGGTTCTGATCGGCAAGTCGATAAAACTGCCCAGCTCGCAAAGTTCAATAATATTTTCAATCTTTTCTTCAATTTCTTGCCGTTGTACGCCTAAGAGGCTTCCACGAATAAAAATGTTTTCCCTCCCTGTCGCTTCCTGATCAATGCCAAGCGAAATATCAATGAGAGATCCTATTGAGCCTCTAATCTGAACAGTACCAGAACATGGAACATATACCTTGCCGAGCACACGCAATAACGTACTTTTTCCCGCGCCATTGTGTCCAACAAGGCCCAATCTATCTCCATCTCTCAATGTAAAAGAGATTCCATCCAAAGCACGAATGTTGATATTCTGGTCTAAAATATCAACCTTTCCCCCAACTGTAGATTGTAAAATAGTATTTTTTAATGACCGTGTATTGGCATTATAGATAGGGAAGTCCACAATGACATTTTTAAGCTCTATATTTACCATGACAGTTCCTCAGCTAAAGCCAATAGGCTATCCGATCACGATAGCGTCCTAAAAATATTGTAGTACCAATCCATCCAGCAATGGCCATAATACAACAGATGAGATAATTTTCCAGTCCTGGTATGATCCCCAATATTGGATCGCGGACAACACTGATCAAATGGTGAAAAGGATTCATATTAAGAAGGAGCCGTCCTACTCTTTGGGGCATAAGTTCTGGCATCCACATAATTGGAGTCACATAAAAAAATATTTGCAGGACACTTGTAATCAACTGGGGAAAATCTCTAAATCGAGTGCAAAAAATTGCAGAAACCATACCCATCCAGGATACATTGGCTGTTAATAACAGGAAGCCTGGAACAGCCAGAACGGCCTTCCAACTTAAGGGATACCACATAACAATGAAGACAAAAGGAATGATTACAGCATTGTGTAGTAAGAAAAGAAACGAAGTCCATACGCGACAAAAAAAATAAAAAGCAATAGGTAATTCAAGTTGAGTTATCAGTCCCGTAGAGGATATGAAAGACGTACTACCTTCAGAAATAACGGCAGTGATATAGTTCCACAAAATAATACCTATAGCAAGAAAAGGAAAAAACTTATGAATGGAAGCGCCAAAAAGCTGTCCAAAAATAAGACCTAATGTTAAAATTTGTATTCCCATACTTATCGTTATCCAGAATGGTCCAAGCTTGGAACGTCTGTACCTCAAGACCATATATTGTCGTCCAAGCATGCGAATCAGATCATACTTGCGAAAAGAGTTTGTGATATCAATAATCCCATATCGTAATATACTCATCTGTAGCTCTCTCTGCCTTCCCATGGTTTCCAAGTATAGCATCTGGAAAGATAAGGGGTTTCATTTGCTTTTAAAATTGTAGGAAAGGAGGACTCCCGGCTATAATGAGCTGAATAGAATGGATCCCATATAAGCTGTTCTCCCCATCGCCCAATCATCGCAGAAATTTCTCGTTGAAATCTAGCCTGTTTTTCAGGGGTATCTTCGCATCCCCTTGATACTGATTCTAGGTGATATAGTTCTACATCTCCTATATAGGTGTTGTGATACCCACCTTCGTGAAGTTTTAGACAGAAATCCACATCATTAAAAGCCACTTTCAATGCGGCTTCATCAAATCCTCCAAAATGAAAGAAAAGTTCTTTGCGCACTATTAAACACGCTCCCGTGACGGCAGTGCACCAGCGTGGCAGCTGAAATTGATAAAAAAAATCAGTAGTATCACGAGAAAGTGTTTGGCCTATATGAGCAGCAATGCCACCCATACCGCGTACTACACCTCCATGCTGAATAGTTCCATTAGGGTACAGAAGCTTCGGCCCTACGGCACCGGTTTCAGGTTGGATAGCGTAGGCAACAAGGCGCTGTAACCAGTCAGGATGAATGACTTTAATATCATTATTGAGAAATGCCAGAATTTCTCCATGAGCCTCCCGTGCGGCCATATTGTTTATTTCACTATAATTAAAAGGCTTATCCCAGTGGATAACTTGCACCTTAGGATGGTTTTTAAATGACTTGTATAATGAAATAGCGTCCTGCTCAGTACTACCATTGTCTACAAGAATAACCTCAATGGGAGCATAATCTGTATGGTACAGTAAACCGTTAAGACATATCTTGGTAAGCTCCGCATGATTTCGTGCAGGAATAACGCAGGTAACGAGTGGAAGCTTTTTGAGTGTGTAGTTGATCTTATTAAAACCAAAACAGCCTCTAGTAACAGTTGCATTACATTTTTTGGTTTCAAGGTAGTCAGCTACAGCCTGTCTGCGCGCCTTTTTGCACTGTTCCAATGCTCTGTCAGAAAAACTTCCAGAACCGGGAAACTGTCGCCAGTGATATAAAATGCGTGGAATATGACGAATTTGGGAAGGTCGAATTTTAAGTATACAGCGCAAAGTAAGGTCGTGATCCTGAGAGCCCTCATATCCTAAACGAAAACCACCAATCTCGCGTAAAAGGGATGTTCGATATATGCTTAGATGATTGAGATAATTTGAGGCTAAAAAAAGAGGTTCATTCCAGTCCGGTTTAAAATGAGGATTATAACGTTTATCTTGTGGGGATAAAAGATCTTCATCAGAATATATCAACATTGCATCAGGATGCTGAGTTATTTCCATGGCCACAAAGTATAAGGCAACTTCTGGAAGAATATCGTCATGATCCATAAGTGCTGTGTATGTCCCGGTACATAAGCCCAAGGCACTATTTGATGCAGCACAGATATGGCCGTTTTCCTTACGAAAAATGACATGGATTCTGGAATCTGCGCGACAGTAATCTTCAAGAATCGTTCGGATCTGAGCGTTAGGTGATGCGTCATCAGCTATGCACAATTCCCAGTAAGGGTATATCTGGTTTTGTACTGAATCAAGCGCCTGCCGCAATAAATGCGGGTCTGGATTATATACAGGCATAAGAATTGAAATGAGCGGAGGAGACTGTAATCCCTGAATTTGCTTCCTGATAGCGGACATATCCTGTGGGGTCAGCTTCTCAAATCTTTCTTGCCATTCGAAGTATCCCGTTCCTATCCTGCTTTTCCATGACTCTCGAAGAATGGTTTTTATTGAAAGTCCTTCTCTATACTTCCTGAAAATAAGATTCCAACAGGCTACAATCCCACCTTTATTTCGAATAGCACAAGAGATATGCCATATAGGATTAATCCAGCAATTTTTTAATGCTGATATGATGGAATGAATCATGAATATATTTTACCTCTCACGATAATACTAGAACTTGATCGTCATCAAAACAATAATTATATCCTGCACATATACTGTGTTATATGTTGAATTAATAAATGGCACAAATTGATAGTAAGACAAATTGCTAAAAATATATATTCTTATTTTATTCCGATTTAATGAACTCACCATTCAATATAGTAAATGTTTCAGCGATATCTTGATGTGACGCCCGATAGCCAAGTGTATCTCTTATAAGTTCATATTTCATAATGAGTTTTATATCATCGGGCACTGTAAGGGGTTCTATCTTTTGCTCATATATTTTTTTTATTTTAGACTCATCCTCTGTAAGAGCTATACATTGTGTAATATAAAAACCTCCTATGGTTTTATATAAAAATACAACTTCCTTTTCATATTTTTCTTTTATATAGTATGAAATTGCACTTTTTAATGCATAGTGAGCGTCGAAATATAATCCACTATGTGTAATAATTCTTATATTTTTTTTTCTATTACATAAATCACTCCATATGCTGTTAATATTTATATTGTTATTCTTTAAAATTTTAAGACTAGATGGATGATTTGAAACAGGCGTCATAGAAATAATATTTTTCAATATATTCTTTCCAAAGGGATGGCATGCATGTTCAACAAGAACGAAATCTGTTATATAAAATTCGTTTTGTGGAAGACGTTGCACCTCATTCCGCATTTGTTTATATACTTTATATTGGTATTTTGTAGATAACGCTTGATTGTGCATAATTGTGTATGAAAAAAATGTTCCCATTACAAGGCATAAAATGCCTATTCCTGTATATATTTTATTTTCAAATTTAATAAAATTATAACATTTAAACTTAATTAATAGAGCTATAATAGTAATAAGGGCAAAATTATACCACAATCTATACGGAAGGGCTCTAAATTCTACATTTAAAGCTATAACCAATATAAAAAATACAACACCAGCGTAAACATTATATTTAAACGTTCTATTTGATAGACAAAAAATTAAAACATAAATAAAAATAAAATACTTAAAAACATCTCTAAAATCTTTTATCCTAAAACCTGCATGTAAAGAATTTGAGGCTTGAACTTTATCAGAAATAACATTTACTGCTTTATTTAAATTGTCAGAGTTATATATTTTTTTCTCACCAATGAAATAAGATGTTAAAAGCATCCTATAGTCACCTGAAGAAAAAAATATTTCTTCATTATCAATATCATTTAAAGCACCTACAACATCTTTCCAAGGAGCATTGATATTATCCCAGATATTGGTTTTATCAGCAATCTCTACTCGTGCGTTATTTGCTTTCCTCATTTCATCCCATTCGGGATGATGACTAACTATATATCCATCCCAAAAGTGAGCGCCAATAATTATCAAAAGCGCACCACCAACGACACTGCACTTTTTCAGATGTTTTCTCCACTCTTTATACGGCCACCAAGGTATAAGAAGAACACCTGTAAAAAATCCTACAATCATACAGCACTCAAAACGGATGAGAGATGAAAAAAGTAGCGCAATGACACAGTAAACTGCACAGGCAAAATGCGCCTTCTTCCCCGTGAAGTATTCGCTCATCCACATGTAAAAAGAGAGTACACCAGACATCGCCAGTAGTCCTGACGTCATGGTGAACTGAGGAGAAATGAAAGGAGTAGCACCGACAAATGTTATAATAATCAGTTTCAATATCTTAGAGAACAAGCTCTCTCGCTCAAAATCTTTGCATACGGACATAGCAAGTACAAAAAGAGAGACGCTGACAAAGAGATAGGTAAATATATCATACCAATAACCATTTTGATATACTGTATAAAAAAGTTTGAGGAATTTTCCATATAGAACATTCATATATAATGTAAACTCTGATGGATCGGAAATGCTGCCACCAATACTCCCCTCAAGAAGTATCCGCATATCCATATCATCACATGTCTGGTACATGGCATGATAATGTATGGCCATATACCAACATGCAAGAACAGGAATAAAAGAAAAAATAACTCTATTACTGAATGGGTTGTACGTTGTCAAAAATGATATTTTTTTATTTTGTTCTGCACAAATCATACAATTATCCTCGGCTTGCTATGGTGACACCCAGCATAATAAAAAGAACGCCGACAATTTTATACATGTTCATACTTTCCCCAAACAAAAAAGCTGAGAATAAAAGAACAAGAACAAAACCAAGGCTTGTAAACGGATAGGCAAAACTGATATCGAGTTTCGACATCGTTGCCATCCAAAAAAGTCCGGAAAGAAACGTTGCTACAAGCCCTGAAAAAACTCCAGGGTCAAAGATAATAATTAAAAGAAGCAGAAATTTATCCCATAATCCTTCAGGCAAATGTATATCATAAAAACGGGAGGACATCCGCCATTTGATCATGAGCTGTGAATACACTGACAGTACGATTGTTGCTGTCAAAAAAACGTAAGGAAGTATGATCTTAGGAAACACTTTTTTCCTCGAAATTAACGGTCTTACCTATGACGTAAAGAGGGCGCCCCTTAACTTCCTCAAAAATATTGGCAAGATATAGGCTCATAACGGCAAGTGTAAGAAAAATCATGCCACCCATTAACGTAATGGTAAACATAATGCCCGCATAGCCGTTTACATCATATTCACCGGAAATCTTATTATAAAGAATCATGCTGGCAAACAGAAAAGATGCCAGAAAACTGCACACAGAAAAAAGAGCGCTGATAAAGAGAGGACGTGCCGACTGCTGTAACAATATGGAAAAAGCCAGTCTAATTGATTTTAAAAATGTATAGGAAGAAGCTCCTTCAAAACGCTCCTCTCCCTCAACGGGAAGATACGCAAGTTCAAAGCCACAGTACTGTATAATGGAACCATAGCAACGATGATGTTCCCGCAGTTTTCGATACGCTAGGACTACTCTATGCGTGATAATGGAAAAATTTCCTGTACCCTTCTCTCCATGATAAATCCTGCTGGTGAGTTTACGCATAACGGTATTGAATACATCAGATTCGGCTTTCTTGAGAAAGCAGTCCTTCCTGTGTTCGCGAATGGCAAAAATGGCTTCCTTACCTGAACGTTGCAGTTCTTCTAGCAACAAGGCAATCTTATGAGGAGGATCCTGTAGATCACAATCCATGACTACCACATAGTCACCTTCCGCGTAGTCAAGTCCAGCGGATATGGCTATATGCTGACCGAAATTACGTGCCAGTTCCATAAATTTTACACGAGGATCCTTTGCAGCTATCTCCGCTATTTTTTCTCCGCTTCCATAGGGGCAAGCGTCGTTCACCATGATAATCTCAAAATCATCAGTAATCTTTTCAAGATGTTCCACCAGCCGATGATGGAGTTCCTCAACAATATTGACGGCGTTGTATACAGGAGTGACAACAGAAATATAGGGCATCAGTTCACCTTCACAATTCTTGAAAGTTCGCGCACAAGATCATGCCCATCCCAGAATACACCAATATCCATGGCCTTTCCTACAGGCACGATACGGTCGATGCCACGCAAACGTGCCGCTACGACGGCCTCACAAAAAGCCTCTTTATCGACACCGAAGCATGTAACGGTTTGAAATTTTTCTGTGACAACAGAAAAAAGCTCTTCCCAATTCTTAAGGGAATACTCATAGAAAAAGCCTCCATGCCCGCGATGCTCCATAAGATCTGAAGTCAGAGTTTTCAGTTCTACACGATAGATGAGATTAGTTTTGCGAGTGGCAGACTTGAGCGCTGGATTGGAAATAGCCTCTTCACACAGCGCAGTGTACTTATCTACAGCCACGGCGTCCTGAAGGATATATTTTTTCCTAGCATAGGAATCCACGGCATTCCAGAAACGTTCACGCCCTGCTTCATCATCGTGCTGCCAAAGCAACACTTGAGGAGAAGAACAGGCGTTTTGATCCATAAGAAAGGTGTCATTGTAAAAATTCTCCACCAGTCTTTGAAGCTGAGTATCTTTAGCTTCCAGCACGGCCTTGCCATCCAGCAAAGCCAGTGAATACCTGTCGGCAAAGGCCACGTCCACGCACCGAGGAGACGCGGGCAGAGCCTTTACCATGGCAATGGTATTATCACCACCCCAGATCATGCGAACATCAGCTCGGGCACAGAAGGCTGCCGTGATTTCATTATTGCGGGGATAGCGTACGAATGCCGTACGCTTTTCCACCTCAGGATATTTCCTTATGACACGACCAATGATAGTACACAAAGCATCTATCTGCGGAAAGTCTTTGCTGGGCAGCCGCACAATATTTGCATTACCCGCCAATAGAGCAAAAAGATAGGAAAAAGCAAAGTTTATCGGAATGTTGGAGGGAGCAATATGAAAACAGACTCCACGTCCAAGTCGATTAGAAATCTTGTCGAACTCATGCTCCATCTTTTGAAGGCTGGCCCTGCGTCCCCAGAAGGCCAAAGCCGCAAGATCGGGCATGGCACGCGACGCCGGGGATTTCAGCAGCTCCGAAGACAATTCCGCAATAAAGGCACAAACGTCGGTATCAAATACGCGCAGCGGCGTATCGACTACGTTTTCACTGCCAAGGGGATAATCAACGCCGTTCATAAGTATCACTACATCCTCTCAGCTCCGCACTCCTGATGCGGCCATGGATCTTGAAATATTTTCCGAGCCTACCGCAGGGGCAGTCATCAACACCAAGTACTTCTCCCTCATCCTCAGTGAGTAATACATGTCCCGGATAACTCGTAGGCAAAACGGAAAGCAGCTCAATAAGCCCCCGTTCTCCTTGTCCGGCTACGGAAAAATCAGAAGAGCGGCGGATAATAACATCAGAGTAGTTGGAACAGTGCATATGTCCATGCTCACATTCCACAAACACCGACCCGAGCTGTTCCGCCATACCGTAGTAATTATAAACTCTCACATTACCGAGCACACTCTGCACGCGGCGGTTGAACTCTGAAGCGTCCACGGCCTGATCCTTAAGTTTTTTCCAGCCTCCTATATGAAAAAGAATCGCATTTTTCATATGGAACTTACGAGCGCTGTTCTCTAGGGCACGTACGACGAACTGCCATATCATATAGGTATAGCCAAACATGAGAATGGTATCATCGGCATGTTTCTCACAAAATTCCGTGACTTTCTCGATGTCGATATCCATATCGGCGTTAAGAGCGTAGGTAATGTTACGTCCAAAAAGAGAAAAACCGATGATGCCTGCACCACGCGCCGAATACATGGAACGATCCTTCTTGATCATTTCCGTATCCAGTAAAAGTAAGGGCAAGCGCTGCTTACCTATAAAGGAAGAAATTATCTCATTCAACGTTTTGCTTTGACTGCGTACGTTATCGGCATCAAGAAAAATTTTGGACACAGACTGACCGGATGTACCAGAAGATGTGAGGGTCTTCGTCACTTGTTCTTTGGAGACGGAATACAGTTCATATTTTTTAAAAAGACGAACAGGAAGAAACGGTTGTTGCTCACAGCTGTGCCGTACCGATACATCAAAACCGAGTACATCAATAATTTTATGATATTCCGGGCAGTGTTCGTAGTGGTGCCGAGTCAGTTTTGAAAGAATTTCAGCAAGAGCTGCTTCCTTGCCCTCAGCGGTGAGCCCGTATGGAGGAATTTGAAAAAGTTCATTAAGCGTCATGGCTCACCTCTTTTAAAAAAATATCAATAGGTTCAGAAAATGTAGCTCCGAACGCCGCATACAGATTCATCACAGCTGTATTCTGTGAACTGATTCGGCCCTCCAGTCGTCTGAACCCACGTTCTGCTGTTACTTGGCAGGCTCTGGCGTACAATGACATGGCGGCCCCAGCCATGCGGTACTTCTCCTCCACCGCTGCCAGATGGACAAACAGCGATTCCTCAGAATTTCTGACAAGAGCAAGAAAACCTACAATTTTTTCACGGAAAAAACAGGCCAGAACATCGTCCAGAGAATCCACCCATTCCTTCAAAACCATGGAAGCAACGGCGTCATCACACGTAGGAAGTACATGAAATCTGCGATCGTAAGGAAAGGATGCACAGGCAATACGCAGCAAATCCTCTTTGTGGCTGTCTATTTTTTCCACTGGAAGGCGTATGGCTTTTGTAAGATCCACCGGACAGCGGGCCAGGCTTATGGAAACCTTCAGAGTACGGTCTACCCAGAAAAAGCCTCTCTCCTGCATGTTCAGTTCGCTTGCCGATGAAGCCGGAAGCATGACACGAATATGCGTCGCCCCAGAAATATTCCACTCGGCAGGTTGTGAAGCCTCAATATCGGCGAGACGGACAGTTCCGTAAACTTTAATCATAGAACGGTTCCAGTGCTGCATATTGTGTTTTTCCGGCCTCATTCTTGGGGATCTCCTCCAAGTAATTAACATGAAAAGCCGTAGGATTAAGACGGGTCTTCTCAACAAGAAAACGCTTCACTTCAGCAACAGCCGACGCCTCGGTAATAAAGACCTGCATAGCATCGTCCTTGCCTGCACAGGCACACTCAAAGTCGAAATGACTCTTGAGCAGACGTTCGGTCTCATCAAGACCGACACGATTGCCGAAAATTTTAAGAAAGCGTTTTTTTCGGCCGACAATATAAAAGAATCCGTCTTTATCGAATTTTGCCATGTCTCCCGTGAGAAGAATACCGCCGCGCTCATCTCCTTTGGCAAGATCCTCACAGCTCTCGGCATAGCCCATAGTGACATTACGACCTTCATAAAGCAGTTCTCCAACGATATCGGGGCTCGTGATATCCTGTCCTTTCTCATCCAGAAGACGGAATTTGCCCCCGGGAATGGCAATACCCATGGCTCCGCATTTTTCTAGAGCCTTATTAGCGGGTAGCCATGCCATACGGGCCGTTGCTTCAGACTGACCGTACATCACGATAAAACGCTTGCGTTCACGCTGGGCATACTCTGCAAACTTTTTGTGTAGCTCCGGTAGAAGTTTGCCTCCAGCCTGTGTCATGGTACGCAAAGAAGGAAGTTTACGCATGAAAAAACGTAGCTTGTCCAACATTTCATAGGTGTAGGGAACGCCTCCAAAAGAGGTGACCTTCTGTTCGTTGAATAACGTCCAAAACTCGCGCTGAATCACGGTAAACGGCGACAAAATGATCGTTGCCCCCACATGCAGATGTGTATTAATGATAGACAACCCATAAGTATAATTCATTGGTAAAGTAGTAATGGACCGTTCTGTTTCATTCAGCTCCAGATACGCCACAATAGATGTCGTATTGGCTTCAATATTATCATAGCTCTGTCGTACAAGCTTCGGCGAACCGGTTGACCCTGAAGTCGTAAGCAAGAGTGCAAGGTCATCATGTAGAGCAAACGTATGTGTATTATTCCGCTTAATAAGCACATATTCACGAGCTTCGTAGATAATACGTCCTTCAAATGAGTCAGCCTGTGCACGAGGAAGCCATAAATAGTTGGGATGATAGGTATCAAGAAAACCGTTCAGTAAGGAGCGGTCGACATGTTCATCTAGCATGAGAGGAACAATCCTGTGATTCAGGAAGGTCACATACCCAAGAACCGACCCCATACTGTTCGAACAAAGCGAAAAAATCAGGCAACGTCCGTCGATATGCTCGGCCAATCCCTCGGACTCCTTATAGAGCTGGGCATAAGTACAGAGCTCGTCCTTTTCGTTAACGAGTGCCGTATGACTATCAAACTCCAGCAAATTCCACATGTACAGCTCCATAATAAACGTCGGCCATACGGAATTCCGGACCGTGGCCGGGCAAAACGAACATGTCTCTGGGCAGAGACTTCAAAAAAGGTAGCGTAATATTTCTGTACTGCTTGGTACTGCCGCCGGGCAGCCGCGTGATGGTTGGCGTGTTCAGAAGAAGAGAATCCCCGGTGAACACCGTTGTATCGTTCCAAATTATGCAGCAGCTGCCAGCAGTATGCCCCGGCGTACTCACGAAAAAAAATCGTTCCTGTCCCCATTTCAGCTCAAATTCAGTACTGAAAGTTACATCAGGAATATAGACATGCGCTTCATAATGCTGACGAAAATGCTCTGCAGTATTCGTCCCGTTTCGCATGTCCTGCACTGCCAGCATAGCCACTATGAGAGCCGGATGATTATTGTTCAGATCGGCTATGGCACAACCACATGCCTCTTGGCATATTAGTTCCGTTTTCCATTCACGTTGAAGACTGTAAATGCCGCAGGTATGATCGGGATGCTCATGTGTAAGCAGTACTGTACATTCCGAAACCCCTGCTTTCCGCAGGAAAGCAAGGGCTTCGGATGCGGGATGCGGGTCGATGACGAGAGAGCGCGCTCCATCAAGAAAGATATACATATTCGTACGTACATCTTCCGAGACAAAGCGGAGAAGAAAGCGTGAACCTATCGTCAGCCTTTCCATCCCGCAATGCCTCAAAACGTGATACCGTACTTACCAAGTAGTTCCTTGCCTTTGGCAAAAGAACTTAGATCCACAATATCATCAGGTTCGAGCATGATGTCAAAGGTTTCCTCCAGAGCGGCAACAAGTCCCATATGCCCCACGGAGTCCCAGGCAGGAATAGCCTGAAATTCAAGACCACGGGCAGTTTCCGCGTCAATATCAAAAGCCTGCATAAAGGCTTCCGTGTATTTCTCTTCGTTAGTCATCAAAACAACTCCTTATAGGTTTCTAAAATTTTTCCGGCGACTTTATCCGGAGTAAGACCGCATGAATCAAGCAGGCTTACATAGTCTCCAGCATGGGGATAAACATCGGGCGCACCTATGATGAGGTGCGGAGGACGTATGGTCTTCAGGGCCAGTTTTTCAGCAACAGCACTGCCCAGGCCGCCGATGATAGAGTGCTCTTCCACCGTCACCAGCAGTTTTCTTTTACAGGCTGCTTCCACCGCCGTTATATCCAGCGGCTTGATGGTATGCATATCGAGAACCGAAACCGAAATACCCATAGCTTCAAGGTGTTCGGCTGCCTTTAAGACACAATGAACCATACTGCCCGTGGCAATGATGGCGACATCGTCACCTTGACGAAGCTCTATGGCCTTACCGATCTCGAAGTCGAAATCTTCCTTATAAACAATGGGATTGTTCATGCTACCCGTGAGACGAAGGTAAACCGGAGCGTCAATTCCGGCTGCCGCAATTGTAGCCTTCACCGTAGCCGTACAGTCCGCCGGGGAAAGAATAACCACGTTGGGCAGAGCGCGCATGATAGCAAGATCTTCCAGACTCATATGGGTTGGACCGAGTACCCCAACAGAAAAGCCTGCTGTAAGCCCCACGAGTTTTATAGGCAGGCCCATATACCCCATATTTACCTTCACCTGATCGGCACTGCGCATGGAAGCAAACGTCGCATAGGTAGTAGCAAAGGGAACGAATCCCTCCCTGGCGAAACCAGCCGCAATGCCGACCATGTTCTGTTCAGCAATACCTACGTTGTATAGTCTGTCAGGATACTGCCCCTTAAAACGTTCCAGACCGGAAAACGAACAGAGATCAGCGGTAAGAATAACCGTGCGGGGTTCCATTTCAGGTAGTACTAGAGCAGCCTGTCCAAACGCGCCGCAGGAACCGAGACGAGACCAAATTCTGATGTTCATCGAAGTGAAATCGATCATTCGGCCGCCTCCACTTCTGCCATTCCCTGCTCATACAGCCGCTGCGTGACAATTCCGTTGTGCCACTGAGGTATGTTCTCCATAAAAGAAAAGCCCTTACCTTTTACCGTTTCAGCAATCACAGCCAAAGGCTTTTCCGTATGCATACGGAATGCCTCCATCAGGGCTTGCACATCATGTCCGTCAACGGTAACAACATCCCATCCGAACGCCTTCCATTTGGCCGAAAAATCAGTCAGAGCTAGCACTTCCTCTGTATTTCCGTCATACTGAAGGCGGTTTCTGTCGATAACGGCAACAATATTGGCAAGTCTATAGTGGGAGGCTGTCATGGCAGCTTCCCAAATTGAACCTTCGTCACACTCACCATCGCCGAGAATAACGAAGACACGTGAACTTTCATTACCTTTTTTATACAGAGCCAGCGCAACACCGACCCCTTGGGAAAGCCCCTGCCCCAGACTGCCACTCGCAAAGTCGATTCCCAGACTAGGGTTCACGGAGGGATGAGCACTGACGTAAGAGCCGTTGGCCTTATAGGTAAGAAGCTCATCTTCCGAGAGCAGGCCTACCTGCTTCAAGGCCGCATACTGTGCCATTACTCCATGCCCCTTGCTTAGAATAAGGCGATCACGATATTCAGCCTGAGGGGCATCAGGAGCAAAAGACATGGTACCCCCATAGAGTGCCGCCATAATCTCAACCAGAGAAAGCGAACCGCCCATATGAGCACCCTGAGATTTAGCCGCAAGGGCCATCTTCAGGAGATCTTTACGCATTTCCTTCGTATCCATTGATTTCCCCTCAGGCTTTGCCACCGTCTACGCGTATGATCTGACCGTTCACAAAGGAAGATTCCTCCGAAGCAAGAAAGACCACCATCTTCGCTATTTCTTCCGGTTTTGCACGCCGTTTCATGGCACATTGAGCCATCATGGCTTCTTCAGCCTTGGATTCCATCTGATCTGCCATTTCTGTATCCACAAGCCCTGGAGCGATGGCGTTGACACGTATTCTCAAATGACCGCATTCTGCAGCAAGTGTCCGGGTAAAGGCCATGACTGCAGCCTTGGAAAGACCATACGCACAGCTTCCCACCGGCATATCGAGACCGAGTACGGATCCAAAATTGATGATGGAAGCATGACGTCGACGCATCATGTACCGCAAAAGAAGTTGCGTCAGCTCCATCATAGAAAACAGATTGCTATCGAAAACTTCACGAACCTTAGACATTCCGGTCATCTGAAATAGGCCACCGTGGGCCACGCCGGCGTTGTTCACAAGGATATCCACAGGGATTCTGGAGGAAATAAGTCCGCGAACTGCTGTCTTCATCGCCTCGCTGTTCGTCATATCAAAAAACAACGGAGAGACCTTGACACCATATTTTGAGGCAATTTCTTCCAGCATGGAAAGGAACTCCGGCGTCTCACGGCGGGCATGAGCAATAACATCAGCCCCGTTGCGAGCGAATTCTGCCACAAGAGCCTTGCCTATCCCCCTGTTGGTGCCGGTGATGAAGGCAGTTCTTCCCTTAAGCATTATTCCCTTCCTTAAAGTAGGATATCCAGTAGTCAATCTTTTGCTGACGATTCATGTTACCAGCAGGAGTATGATGGAGATGTACAGGAGAGATGTATGCTCCTTCCATATCAACAAGACAGAACCCCCACGAAAGTCCTACTCCGAATGTAGCCAGACAGACATTCTTTGCAGGTTTCTGACTGAGCTGACGACAAATATCAACAGTCACGGCTGCAGAACCACAGTTTCCATATTGTGAAAAGGTCTCTGCAGAATACTTGTCCCCGGGAACCCCGGCATACATGGCCACAGTACGTATAATCTGCTTATTGGCTTGGTGAAAGGCAAAATAATCTATGTATTCCATGTTTTTGCCAGAAAATTCAAGAATATCTTTGATACCTTTTGGCCCCACATCCGTCGTGAACTTAAACACGTCAAGTCCTTTCATGATGTCATCGCAGAGCCGCCACACATTACCCGTAGCGTCTGTAATTTCCAATCCGGCAATATCCGAGAACATGGGCAGACTGTAACCGCCAGCCGGAGCAATGAGTTTATTCCAACATGTGCCGCGAGTACCCGTGATAAAAAACGAGGGACGAAGTTCGTCCGTATACTCAAGAAGCGTCGCCGTTCCTGCATCACCGAACAACATATTGGAGTTCCGGTTACGTCTGTCGGAATGGCGACTCGTAATATCGCCAGCAAGCACAAGACACTTCTTTGCTCCTCCACCGGAAATAAGGGAATGGGCCGTCAGCAATCCGTGAACATAGGCAGAACATGCAAGACCAGAAATATCAAAACACGTACAATTCTCACTGAGAGCGAGACGTCCTTGAATAACGCAGGCAGAGGCGGGATAGTGGTAATCGTGTGATGTGGACACCACAATAAGAGCATCTATACTATCCTTATCGACATTCAGGGCAGAAAGAAGTTCCCGGGCTGCCGCTTCGCAAAGGTCGGAGTTGGTAGTACGTTCATCTGCCACGTGGCGTTTGCCGAGACCGAGGATTTTTTTATTTCGCTCCAGAAGTTTCACATCGTTATTAAAGAACGCCAGCTCATCATCAATGCGAATGAAATCCTCCGGAACAACGCAGGTTATGCCGCTGATTTTGACATGTTCAAACCTTGTTCTGGACATGGGTTATATTGCTCCACAATCAATAATGTAGTTCTGATTCGTTATCCATTTGGACTGTTCAGAAAGAAGAAAGACTACGACATTGGCGACATCGGAAACCTTGCCAAAACCAAAAGGGTACTTTCCCTCTGAATAAGAACGCGTAATATCGTTTACCATTTCTGTTTCTATCACCGTAGGAGATACACAGTTGACCCTAAGTCCAGCAGGTGCAAGCTCACGAGCAACAGATTGCATTGTAGCAATAAGCGCCCCTTTTGATCCCGCATAGGAGGTCATGCCGGGATCGCAATGGACTCCTCCAGCCGATGCAATAAAGACCATCGCACTCCTGTTGCCGTTATTATTCCGCTTGTCGGCAAATCCCTTTGCCATGAACACAGGGGCAAAGTAATTGACATCAAAAAGACTGTGAATGGCAGGCAGATCTACGGCCCTGAGAGGCTGAAGTTCCCCCACGCCGGCGCAATATGCCATGCCCTGAAACTTGCCGTATTTTTCGCGGAGCTGCTTTACATAGGAAGGCAATCCGGCGATATCTTCAACAAGATCTTTCTGTTCAAGAAAAACATTCTCCGGGAAACGGGCTTTTTCCTTCATGGCCTGCAAACGCTCTTCATTGCGTCCGATGCCGATAACCGTTGCGCCAAGCTCATTGAGCAACAGGGCAACGCCCCTGCCTATGCCCGAAGATGCCCCCGTCACGATGAAGCGCTGCTCTGCTGCAAAGGAAATCATGTTACAGACCTGCCTTGACTGCGATGTCTTCCAAGGTTTTTATGCCCAAATAGTCGGAAATACTCGTCTTCACGCTGAAATTCTTGTCCAGAAAGGCCATGGTGGCCATCACGGCAAGCGAGTCCCATTCATCCAGTTCTTCAAGCACCGTTTCAAAGCTGAGGGTTTCTTCAGTCTGAAGGACATCCTGCATTTCCGTAAGAAATTCATCACGCGTCATGGTTATTCTCCTTTAAAGTGTTTAATCCAGTGTTCAATCTGCTGCTCTCTGTTCATTCTGTTCACCGGGGGAACATAGGTAGAGATACCGCCATTATACAGCCCTGTAAGATCCACGGCTGTAGCTCCCCATGAAAGGCCGATGCCGAATGCGCAGAAAATCGTCTTTTTCAGCTCCGCATTTTCGGGCTGATCGCAAAGCACCATTACTACAGAATTGGTGGAGTTATTCGCATACTTGGAAAAAACATCAGTAGGCGCTTTTTCCGCGGGAATTTCCGCTTTTTCTATGACATTCTCCACTATCTGCTTATTAGCCTGATGAATGGCAAAAAGATCCACATCCTCTTTTTTCCATCCCGCTGCGGCAATAATTTCTGCCAGAAGAGACGGGGCGACTTCCATGGTGAAATTAAAGACATCTTCACCCTTCATCATTCCCTGCTGGGCAGTCCACCTGTTTCCCGCGGCATCTTCTACAGATAAGTCAATTGATGCAGCATCATATGGAAGACGCATGCCGCCAAACGGGTGAATGATTTTATCCCAGCCGCTGCCGTCACATCCCATAACGAAAGTCGCGGTCCGTTCTTCTTCTGTCCTTTTCAGGAACGTGGCAGACGCAGCGTCTCCAAAAACTTGCGCAGCCTTTCTGTTCGTCTGATCCGTGGCTCTGGCACAGAGATCACCGACAAGTAAAAGACAATTGCTTACAGCTCCGCTTGCTATCATGGCATGGGCGATCCATAAGCCATGTACATAGCCCGAACAGCCGAGATTTATATCCAAAGAAGGACAAGACTTCCTCAAACCAAGTTCTCCGTGAGCTATACAGGCATCACACGGCTCTGGAAAGTCAGGTTTTTGGTTGACAAAGATAAGAAACTCTATGTCCCCTGCTGCGAGAGACATCTCACTCATCAACTTTCTTGCAGCATCTACGGCAAGATCCGTCACAGTTGTATTTTCATCAGCTATATAGCGACGCCCATAGCCCATCATCTTTTTTGCCCGGGCAAGTTTTTTAGAAGAGCCTCCAAAGAATTCGAGCTCATCATCAATATCAATAAAGTGTTGAGGCAGAACACTTTTTACACCTGCTATGCGAACATGAGAAAAGTGAGACTCACTCATTTTTATTTACCCTCCTTACTATACACCTTTCTCAGCACATAAAGCTCCTTATAAATAATTCTTCCATAATTCTGATAAATACGCAGCATAGAATAGTTATTAGATGATACAACAGTCTTTGTTCCTTCTACAGAACGAACGGTATCTAAGATCTGAAAGACACCATACCCTTCTCCTTGATGTTCTGAAAAAACACCCCCTAATATACCATCTTCTACACCAGTTTTTTCATCACGAATATTGATGCCGAAAGAAATTTCCTTATCGTTTACCTTTAAAAGCCACATCCAAGAGTTCGGCTTTTCAAAAAGATCCCAGCACCAATTTTTGTAGCGTATGCAGGCAACATCTATACCGAGTAAAGGATCAAGACTTACCCTGTCCGTTGAAAACATACCGGGAGTGATCTTGTCTATGACTCTGCCCCATGCCGCACACGTTTTTTCCACGGTGACCCGCTCTGCTCCGTTCATCCACTCTTTAATCTGATCCGGCGTTTCTAATGGTGCAAAATGATCTTTCAAATAAAGTTGCGTTTCCATAAAACGAAAACCAGCATCTTCCAGCGCGTGGAGAACATTCAAGTTTCCTACGGGCATCTTAATAGTAACGTATGCATGATAAAAATTTTGTGCACGCAAATCTTCTAAAATACTTTCAGCCCCGTTTTTAAGATCCCTTTTGTCTAAAACAATTTCATAAGCATCATAACCCAAATTGCGCTTTTCCCAAACGGCTTTCACTATTTTCACTACGATATTCCTTTAAACTGATAGACAATTTCTGAATTCAACTGTGTATAGTATAATTCAAGCATATCGGAATTATCTATAAGCTCATAAAGATGAAGTTTGCACGATTCCCCCTCGTATCTATCCAAGTAAAACTGATAATTTTCGTCCATTTCTATTTTACGCAATATTTTGCTAGAAAGTAACTTTTCTATTCCTCTTAAAAAATCTTTATTATTGTCATACATATAAGGGAAATTAGGTCGTTGATATTCATGAAAAGACCACAGTGCATTCTCTCTATTTATCTTGACAACAGCAGGAACTTTCAGTCGCATAAGATCAATCATGGTTAATGCTGCAGAAACAGGAAAACTGTCAATAAAAACATCAGCACAGCAGAATATTAGCTCATACTTTGGAGTTAAAGGATGAATAATGAGTCTATTGCGACTCTTAGAGCCTTCAAAAATTTTCTCAATAATCACCTTTTCAGTTTCTGAAAAATTCGAAATAATTATATGTTTAACATTCTGATTTCTATCCAATAGATGCTTTATTACCTTGAAATATTCCGATGTATCTGAGCTATCAAAAAATTTATAGGAAGAACCACCAGAGATGGTACAAAGTTCAACATCGCTCACACCAAGACTTCGCCTGCATGCTAAAATTTCTTCTGCGGTAAATGTTGGGAACTGCTTTAACCTTTTACTTAAGATACCAACCACATGGGTTTTTAAACATTTTCGCAGTTTCTGCGTCACATATGCAGTAACAGGCATCCCCTCCAAAATAATATCCGCAAAACTTATTCCAAGATTTGGATAATGTGACGCATGTGGACAATAATATACTTTTATTTTTGTATATTTTTTAATCATTGAAAGTAATAAAGTACCATATACATCATCAGGATGAATAAAAACAAAAATAACTTTTGGGGAAAAGTTACATATATCATAAAATAAATTTATAGTATCTTTTTTCCATCGTATGTTTCCTATATCTTTTCCTGATATTAAAGCAAACTTTTTAATATAAGACATTATTTGTGGGGCATATTTCCAAGATGAAGAACAACTTGTAAGAAATATAGATTGTGTATATTTATCATTTAGAATATCCATTAAATCCTGAATGCACTTACTATGTCCTCCATTGTCATATAATTCTGTAGCTAGAACGGAGACCCTAGTTGTGTATGGACTACTATCCATACTTTTTACAGGAGGAATAATGCGCTCTAATTCTTTATCAAAACTTCGAGTATCGAAGTTTTTATTTTTTTTAAATTCATATATGATGCGACTTATAGGTGTAGTTCTACGCCATACAGGAATGCCCAAAAAATAATATACAAACACCCCTTGGAAAGATTTAACTTTAAAAAAAGTTATCTTTCCAAGCTTTAGCTTGTCCTTTTCCCACTGCAAAAAGGACATCATCCTCTCCAAAATTTGCAAACCTGTTCGATAATATAATCCTGTTGTTCATCTTTAAGACCATAAAACAATGGTAGCCGTACTAATGTATCACTGACATGCTTAGTTACATTTAACTCGCCGCATGCTCTGCCATACTTCTTACCTGCAGGTGATGAATGCAAAGGAATGTAGTGGAAAACACACAAAATTTCCTTTTCTTTCATGCTGGAAATAAATCTTGTACGAGTTTCCAGATCAGGACACCGCAGGTAAAACATATGAGCATTCTGCTCACAGTTTTCAGGGCAGTATGGCAAACAGACGCCATATTCGGATAGGCATTTAAAGGCGTCATAATAACGTTGCCATAAGTGCTTACGGTAACTATTGATCTCAGCCATTTTTTCAAGCTGGGGGAACAGGTAGGCCGCAACCATATCACTGGGAAGATAGGACGAGCCAAGAGCAAGCCATGTATATTTATCAATCTGACCACGTAGGAAACGACTTCTATCCGTTCCCTTTTCTCGTACTATCTCAGCAGATTCGACAAGATCTGGATTATTGACAATCAGAGCACCTCCCTCGCCGCTGGAAATATTTTTTGTTTCATGAAAAGAGTAGCAGCCTAGATCAGACATGGTACCGGCAACTTTTCCCTTGTATGTACTGCCTATGGCTTGTGCTGCATCTTCAACCACATGAATATTATAGACAGCTGCAATATCATTGATAGTATCCATTTCAGCACAGACTCCGGCATAATGCACGGGCACAATGACCTTTGTGCTGGGAGTGATGGCTTCTTCAAGAAGCCTTTCGTCCAGATTCAAAGTATCATCACGAATATCGACGAAAACAAGTTTTGCTCCGCGCAATGCAAAAGAGGATGCTGTTGTTATAAACGTATAGGAGGGACAAATAACCTCATCTCCAGGTTGAATATCAAGTAGCAAAGCTGACATTTCCAAGGCTGCCGTACAAGAATTCGTAAGTAGAGCCTTCTTACACTTGGTATAGCCTTCCAGAAACTTGTTGCATTGCTTGGTAAATGTCCCGTCACCACATATATGCCTATCGGCAATAGCGTTCTTGATATGATCTAACTCTGTGCCACAGACCGGAGCCTCGTTAAAATTGATCATAGTCATCCCTGTGTGCCCTATTAATTTTCAAAGTTCAACTTGTCACCTATATAAGGTAAAATCAAAAATAAACGCCATTATCCAGAATTTTGCAAGTGCTTATCGTTGTATAATAAAATTGTGCATAAAGCGATAGCTACCTAAGACAGTTGTATATTTTCATTTTTTTACCATGAACTCCTCAAACTCCCTTTCCCAGTGCGGCATGGGAGGCAGGTTATAGAGAGCAAGCATTTTTTTCTCTAGGCGGGAATTGGCCGGGCGACGGGCCGGAGTGACGTACTCTGCTGAAGAGCAGGGAACAACCTTCTGCGATTTACCAGCCAGCTCAAAAATCCTGCGGGCAAAATCATACCAAGTCGCTTCTCCTTCGCATGTAAGGTGAAATGTACCGACAAGCTCAGGACGTATGAGGAGCTCCCGAAGTGCTCTAACGACGGCAAAAGTACTTGTCGGGTTTCCATGCTGATCATTAACGACTTTCAGAACATTACGACTGCCGTCAGCTAGTTTCAGCATAGTGTGCACAAAGCTTGGACCACCGGGACCATAGAGCCATGAAATACGGACAATAATATGATTCGGACAGTGCGTACGAACAGCCTGCTCCCCTGCCCATTTACTTTGTCCATAGACGTTGATACCGCCGGTCGGCGTATCAAACTCGGTATACGGTCTTTCAGAGTCTCCTGAAAAAACGTAGTCAGTGGATATGGCGATGAGTCTAATACCGTTACGCTGGCAAGCTGAGGCCACATTGGCGGAACCGACCGCATTGATTTTCCAAGCCATATCAGGGCAAGTCTCGCATTTGTCCACATCGGTCATGGCCGCACAATGGATAAGCACATCCGGCTTGCAGGATCTACATACAGCATCAATTCCAGCAGCATCGGTAATATCGGCTTCAGGCAAGCCGGTCACAACAACTTCATGTTCTCGAAACTCCCCACGCAAAGTGCGACCAAGCATTCCTTTGCCACCAGTGATAAGAATTTTCATGAAAATAATCCATTGTTAACACAAGATTGTCTGTAACTTAGGAAAACAACATTCTTTTTAGTTCTGCAAAGGAAGGCGCAATCATGTCCTTCGCCGAGAGCATGGGGGCGGCAATAGGCCATGCGATGTTGAGTTCCGGATCATTCCAGCAAATGGAGCCTTCATCTTCAGGGTGGTATAGCTCGGTACACTTGTAATGAAAGTGAGCAATCTCGCTGGTAACGACAAAGCCGTGGGCAAGTCCCGGGGCAATCCAGAGCTGCCACTGGTTTTCCTGTGTCAGCTCCACGCCGTACCACTGGCCGAAGGTCGGCGAATCCCGACGAATATCCACGACCACGTCAAAAACACTGCCGAATGAAACGCTGGCCAGCTTTCCCTGCGGAAAATTTTTTTGAAAATGCAGACCACGAAGGATGCCTCGACTTGATTTCGAGTGATTGTCCTGAATAAAGGGCAACGTTATTCCAGCGTCTTCATAACGTTTTTTTTGCCAAGTCTCGACGAAATAGCCACGAGCATCTCCCCAGATCCTGGGTTTGATGAGCAGGACTCCGGCAATCGGGGTTTCGACTACTTCCATGTCTTTCCCCCCATTTCGACCAGCTCATAAAGATATTGTCCGTAGCCATTTTTATCCATGGGCTTAGCAAGACGACGCACATCATCCGAAGAAATATACCCATTACGCCACGCAATTTCTTCGAGACAGGCAATCTTTAGGCCCTGACGGGTCTCCACGGCCTGTACAAACGAGCTTGCTTCAAGCAGAGAATCGTGCGTCCCCGTATCAAGCCATGCGATTCCCCGGCCCATAAGTTCTACATTCAGAAGGCCTCGTTCAAGGTAGATATTATTGACTGAGGTGATTTCCAACTCTCCTCGTGCGGAAGGGCGAACCTGACGTGCAATAGAAACGATCTCTGAATCATAGAAATAAAGGCCGGTTACAGCATAATTTGATTTGGGATTCTCCGGCTTTTCTTCAATACTGACCGCACGTAAACTGTTATCGAACTCTACAACGCCGTAGCGTTGAGGATCCCGAACATGGTAGCCGAATACGGTAGCTCCTGTGGTTCGACTCATGGCCTGTCTGAGAAGTTTATCCATGCCGTTGCCGAAGAAAATGTTGTCACCGAGAATCAGGCATACGTTGTGCCCCAGAATAAAGTCTTCGGTCAATAGGAAGGCCTGAGCCAGTCCTTCCGGTCGCTCCTGCACGACGTAGCAAAAAGAGCACCCCAGCTGAGAACCATCCCCTAGTAGCTCATGATACAGAGGCAAATGTTCGGGGGTAGAGATAACGGCAATATCCCGGATGCCAGCCTGCATGAGTATGCTTATTGGATAATAGATCATGGGCTTGTCATAGACCGGCATAAGCTGTTTGCTCACGCTGCGTGTCAGAGGATAAAGCCGTGTTCCGGATCCACCTGCGAGTACAATACCTTTCCACTCTTTCATGATCTACATTCTCTCCGCATAGTTGCTGCGAATCCAATCTCGGTAGGCACCGCTTTGGACATGTTCTACCCATTCAGAGTTGGCGAGATACCATAGTACTGTTTCGCGCAGACCTTCCTCAAAGGTATGGTCTGGTTTCCAACCCAGTTCGAATTTGATTTTTGAACAGTTGATCGCATATCGGAAATCATGGCCTGGGCGATCCTTCACGAATTTGATGAGACTAGCATAAGAACCTTCAGGGGATGGACGTACTTGGTCGAGTACTTCACAGATACCGTGGACAACTTGAAGATTTGTGCGCTCAGAATTGCCGCCAATGTTGTAGGTCTGTCCTGCCCGCCCTGATTCCAGTACCCGTTGAATGGCTGAACAGTGATCTTCAACATGAAGCCAGTCGCGAACGTTGGATCCGGAGCCGTACACGGGGAGGCTCTTACGAGCCAACGCGTTGAGCGTAACCAACGGAATAAGTTTTTCCGGGAACTGGCGTGGTCCATAATTGTTGGAACAATTGGTAATCAGTGTTGGCAGACCATATGTCTCGTGAAAGGCGCGAACAAAATGATCGCTGGATGCCTTGGATGCGGAATAGGGGCTGTTGGGGCTATAGGGCGTTTCCTCTATAAAGGCGGGATCCCCGGGGTTCAAAGCGCCGAATACTTCATCGGTCGACACATGAAGAAAGCGAAATGCAGCCTTTTCAAACGGAGTAAGAAGCGTCCACCCGTCCTTGACAGTTCGAAGCAAGGAACAGGTACCAAGTACATTGGTACGCACGAAAGCGTCTGGATCAAGAATGCTTCGGTCGACATGGCTTTCCGCCGCAAAGTTGACTACAGCATTGGGCCGGTACGTCTGAAGAAGATAGGCAACAAGTTCCGCGTTTCCGATATCGCCCTCTACAAAGATGTGTCGTGGATTATCCCGAAGGGGAAGCAGATTGTCAGGATTTCCCGAATAGGTCAACTTGTCCAAATTGATGACGGTATCGCCAGCGGCGCACCGTTTTAGCACATAACAAGAGCCAATGAAGCCGGCTCCACCGGTAACCAGAAGTGTTTGCATGCCTTCAGCTCAACTTTTTAAGAATGGTCTTGAACATTGCTTTTATGCCAATTGCTTGTATTTGAACGCAAAAACGTACGGCTAACTCGCCCCAGACGGGCAACAGGAGAAAGTATCTGTACCAACGATCTTTTTTCCGGGTGTAACTGGGGAACAACTGTGTCCGAAGGCCCTTCCAGAAAATGGAAACAGGCTTGATATATTGGATGAAAAAGGTGAGTTTTGATGCGGTGGATGGTTTATATCTCACGGTAAAACTGTTGTTGTGCAACCGCCAACGAGTTAGCTTGAGCGGGATGTAGGCAAAGGTTGCTTTTTGCGCGGCCTGACACCAGAGCCATCTGTCTACCCATTGGGGGATTGGGGAATTCAGATCACAGGCAAGCAGAACGGAACGCCGAATCATGGCGCAGGAAAAGGTAGGAATCTGGTTTTCAATCAGAAAGGCTCCTCTCATTTCATATGAACCATATGGGCCATTTTTCGCATCGGTTACACGACGGGAATGGCTCTTCATAATTCTGGGGACATAAACATCGAACCACGCAGTGCTGGAACCTTCCATGCATAACGCTTCTACATTGTTAAAAATAACTCCGGCATTTGTTGCAGAGGCAACCTGCATCCTCCGTTCGAGGCAAGTGGACAACCAGATATCATCCGCTTCCAGGAAAGCTATGTATTCACCTTTGGATTCAGCAACTCCAAGTTGCAGAGTTGCCGCCAAACCATGATTTTTTCCATCCGGATGTTGTAGCACAGTGATTCGTTGATCTTGTCCCGCAAAGGAACGGGCTACAGCCATGGAATCGTCTGTAGAGCCGTCATCAACAATAATCAGCTCAAAATCCTTCAACGACTGTAGAAGCACACTTTTAATGGCTTCATGCACATAAGATTCGTAGTTATAGCTCGGTATAATAACTGAAATAGACGGCATTGATGAGGCCATTTTGTTTATTTGGAGGTTCTTAATAATGTTCTGGTTGTTGTAGTCAATTATTACAGGCAATTTTACATATAAAAGGCGTCGATACGTTTATCTTCGTCTATACCCTACCTTTAGAGCACACTGACATCCTCAGCCGGAGGCAACAGAGCGACCGGGATACCCAGCTGAGCAAGTTTCCTATGCCGTTCCGAAGGAGTGCATTCAGTCTTGCGCAGACAATCGGCAGACATGAGAGTTATGCCGAGTGATTTCCTATTCCACTGAAATTCATATTGTTTCTTTATATCCATATGATAAGCGTTCTAATCGGGTAAGCTCGGTATACTCAGCCATGAAATGAGTATCTTCCGATAAAAATATATTTTTCTTTAAAAGTATAAAATACAAATAATTAAGAGTAATTTGTCCTAGGAAAATTACCTGTTTCGAAGAATAAAAAGAGTGGAGAGAGCAAAAAGTTGTACTCTTTTACCCTAAAACTACTTAACTTTCCAGTTAAAAAACATCAGATTTCCTTCACAAGGTTATCAGCTTCTATTCCTGTCTCAAAAGTACATTCTTTGTCAGATTACGATGTGTATTTACTGAATCTTTTCACTAGGTAACGGAGAATAAAAATCTTTACTTCTCAGTACTATACTCATTGAATATACTGGGTTTTCTTTCCTTTAATATTTTTAATTGACTGAAAAATAAGATACTTCACGTTTACCTAAAATCTGACTTTAATCCCCCTGATGAGACTATTATTGTATGAATAATCTGACGGAGAGCTTGGCTGAAAGAAAGAGATAGACTTCCCTTTTAAAGAAAAATGCGTTTCATAAATGTATAGATGTACATTATTTTGTTGAAACAATATACTTTTTAAGAAGTTCTGCTTGGTAATTCCAGAAAGACCTTTTCTTGTCATAGAAGCAAGACAGAAACATTCTGTTCGGAAGAGATAGGCAAACTGGCTCAGGCGCTTCTCGAGGTTCAACGTCAGCTTTAACCCGCATTAAAAGATGCGGACAATCCCTTCACCAAGAGTAAGTAAGCTACCCAGAACAGCGTGATGGATTTATGCAGGCAGGTGCTTCTGGATAACAGCATCTGGCTCTGCTAGTATTTGCTTCCTGTCGAATTCGGTTGTTTGCGGCTGGAAACTTATCCATGCGGAATCCCGTCAGTGGCAGGTGAGTCTGCGATAGTGCCCTTATCTAGGGGCGGGACTCGTTATTTTCCAAAAAGTGAAAAAGTGGTATGTAAGAGGTATGGAGGCGTCCCATGCGCACCTTGGTTTTACTTTTCCGAAAGCCAATTGGAACGTATCAAGCCCTTTCTGTTTTTCGTGTCAATGGCAGACGCGTCGTCAGCGCTATCGGATACATCATCAAGCACGGACTTCAGTGGAGGGAGGCTCCTGCTGAGCACGGCCTGCACAAAAACCTGTACAATCGGTTTTTCAGGAGGAGCAAGTTCTGGTATTTTACCAAAATTTCAATAATTTGGAAAAAACAATATGTCTTTTGATGTCTCTCTGATGCTCGACACTACTTATCTCAAGGCTCACCGCACGGCGGCAAGTCTGCTCAAAAAGGGGAGTCTCCACGTCTCATCAGTCGCACAAAAGGAGGACTGAATTCCAAACTTCATGCCGCTTGTCACGGCCATGGACGGCCCGTCCTGTTTTTGCTGGCTAAAGGGCAGGTCAGCGACTACAAAGGTGCAGCCGTTCTCCTGCGCCTTCTTCCCGATATCTGTATGGTTTCTGGCAGACGGAGGCTATGACGCGGGTTGGCTGCGGGAATCTTTGAGAGTCGAGGGGATGACAGTCTGCATACCCCCCCGAAGAACCAGAAATACAGCATTTTCTTTTGATAAGGCGCTGTATAAGCGGCGGCATCTTATTGGGAATACATTCAGTCTGTTTTACATGATAAATTGAGAATTATTTTTCTGTTGATTTCTGTCAATTTCTATTTTTGATTCTTGTGTGCGGGGAAAGACGATTGGAGTGCTAAATGACAACAGCCAAGAGGCAAAAGATACGTTACGCGGGCGTCAATTTTTGAATGGTGGTTCGGTTGGATAGATACGGTGAAGAGCGGATGTCCTATATTCAATATCGCTGGGGTGGAAAGGGTTCCAAAGAGATAGGAGAACCCGTGGGGAACGAATACGAAAGTATAACCGCTTCTAAGAACGATATTCGCACCATGCGTACGGTTGAATTGAGCAAGCCAACGGAACGGCGCAGACGGAGGAGGTCGCACATCTGGCGAATGAAAGCTGGATGACCGTGCAAGCCTTTGTGAAACGATGTGAGGAAGCCAACGCGTGTAAGCCATCTATCGTACCAGATCGGAGCTATTACAAGTATTTTCCTAGAGTATCGGGCAGGGAATTTACGGAATTTTAGGGTAAAGAACGGGAGTTGAGATATGGAAAGAGCCTAATTTTTGAAACCGCGTTGGGAAAAGAAAACCCCTCACAGGCTACTGTCTGTAAGGGGTTGATTTCATGGTGCGCCCGGCGCGATTCGAACGCACGGCCTTTAGCTCCGGAGGCTAACGCTCTATCCGACTGAGCTACGGGCGCGGAGTTTCCCCGGAAGGGGACACTACAGAGTTGGGAAGCTAGCTCTTGTGCCGCGTCCTGTCAAGCTGTATGCTCCGGTACCGGGAGTGTGCTGCGGCTCGTTTGGTGTCGGAGCCGTGTTTTTGTGTCCATCCGTTTGTTACGCTTCCCCTTCTTTTTCTTTATCTTAAGGAGTATTCCATGAGCGTTTCCGTTACTTGGTACGGTCATTCCAATTTTAAGGTTTCTTGCGGCGACGTGACTGTTTTCATAGATCCCTTCTTCACGCATAACCCTTCCTGCCCCGTGACGTGGAATGAGGCCGGGAAGCCGGATTTGGTGCTCGTCACCCATGATCACGGCGATCATACGGGTGACGCCGTGGCGATCTGCAAAAGCAGCGGCGCAACCTGCGGCTGCATCGTCGGTACGGCCGAACGCCTGATCGACGCCGGGATGCCACAAGCCAGCATTCCCGCCGGGATCGGCTTCAATATCGGGGGCACCATCGAAGTGAAGGGCGTCCGGGTCACCATGACGCAGGCGTTCCATACTTCGGAATCCGGGGCCCCCGCAGGGTACGTCGTGACCATGCCGGACGGCTTTACCTTCTATCACGCGGGCGATACCGGCCTCTTCTCCTCGATGGAGCTGATAGGTTCGCTGTATCCGCTGGATCTGGCGCTGCTGCCCGTGGGCGGCTTCTTCACGATGGACGGGTTGCAGGCCGCCCATGCCGCGCGTCTGCTCAAGCCCAAGGCCGTGAGCCCCATGCACTGGGGGACATTCCCGGTCCTTGCGAAGGACACCTCGGCCTTTGCGTCGCATCTCGCGTCCGTGGCTCCAGATGTCCGCCTTGTCTCCATGAAGCCCGGTGATAGCACCGCGTTCTAATCACGGAGGTGTCCCATGACGCTCATCGAACACGGCGAACTGGTCCGCCGCGCTTTGGAATATGTGGAGGAAGAACGCTGCCGCCGCCCGGATGCGCCGCTTTCCTCCCTGCTTGACGAAGCGGGTATGCGCTTCAATCTGACGCCGCTGGACGCGGCTCAGCTTGCCCGCCTTTTTTCCGAAAAAGGACAGGAGCCTTCCGCCCCGTGCAAACGCTAACTTCGCATCCTTACAGGACGTTGCCCGATGCCTTCGCTTCTTCAGAGACAGATATTTAAAGAAATCGCCAACCTGTTCGTTCTCGCCGTGGGGGTGCTGCTGACGCTCATCCTCATCAGCCGGGCGGTGCAGATGCGGGAACTGTTTCTGGGGCTGGATCTCGGCATCTTGGATACCGTTCTGCTGTTCGGCTATATGACCCCGCTGTTCCTCATGCTGGTGATTCCCATCGCCTGTATGCTCAGCGTCTTCCTGACCTTCCTGCGCATGAGCACGGACCGCGAGCTGGTCGCCCTGCGTGCGGGGGGAATCAACATCTATCAGATGCTTCCCGCGCCGCTCCTGTTCAGTGTGATCTGCATGTTGCTGACGCTCTGGGTATCCCTGCATTGGCTGGCGTGGGGCATGGGGCATTTCCGGGAAACGATCCTTGAAATCGCCAATACCCGCGCCCGTGTCGTGGTGCAGCCCGGCGTCTTCAATACGGACTTCCCCAATCTGGTGCTTTTCGCCCGGCAGGTGAACCCCGGTGACGGGGATATGTCGCAGGTTCTGGTGGACGACCGTTCGCACCCCGAGCGCCACATGACCATCCTCGCCCCGGAAGGGCGCTTCGATACCGATACCGAACGCGGCGAGCTGGTATTCCTGCTTGAGGACGG
>ERZ781275.621-NODE-621-length-37290-cov-3.863086_pt1 | contig 37290 bp, 31 predicted proteins | sample MGYA00375853_ERZ781275 | MGnify/ENA primary metagenome ERZ781275 (study PRJEB29790, sample SAMN03653691) | human gut metagenome | host: Homo sapiens | place: USA: Dallas, Texas | collected 2012-07-23 | study: EMG produced TPA metagenomics assembly of the Gut...
ACATCGACAGTCCCCGCCAAAACGACCGGTGTGCGCGAACGTGAAAACTCTGAGCGAATTTTCTCCGTCAGATGATAGCCCATGAAAATAATGCCATCCACCTGTTTAGAAAAGAGGGTATTGACAACGGAGACTTCCTTATCATCGTCCTCATCACTGTTAGCCAAGACAATATTGTATTTATACATTTCAGCAATATCATCAATCCCTTTTGCCAGGGTTGAGAAATAACTGTTGGTAATATTTGGAATGACAACGCCGACGGTTGTAGTCTTCTTGCTGGCTAGTCCGCGTGCTACTGCATTTGGGCGATAGTCAAGACGATCAATGACCTCTAAAACTTTTTTACGTGTGTTTTCTTTGACGTTCTTGTTTCCATTCACTACTCGACTGACTGTCGCCATCGAAACTCCCGCTTCACGGGCGACATCATAAATCGTTACTGTGTCGTCTGTGTTCATATAGTTTCCTTTCTTCTATTGAAAATATCGTTTTCACTTTCCTACATTCACCATTTTATCACTTCTTGTAAACACTTTCAAGTATTTTGATAAGTTTTTGAAAAGTCTTGCTTTTTTTGACATTTTTTGCCAAAATAGAGGCATAGAAAGAAGGTTGTGACCATGACAAAAATCCAACAAATCACCCATTATCTCGAGAATGAGAAGCTAGATGCTGCTGTTCTGTCTGATCCAGTCACCATCAATTATCTGACTGGTTTCTACAGCGACCCGCATGAGCGGCAGATGTTTTTGTTTGTCTATCCTGACCATGAGCCCCTGCTCTTCGTTCCTGCTTTAGAAGTTGAACGTGCTTCAGGTTCTGTTTCCTTTTCAGTCCTTGGCTATATGGACTCGGAAAATCCTTGGCAGAAGATTAAAGCAGCCCTTCCGGCTCACTCCTTCAAGACTGTCGCTCTTGAGTTTGATAACTTGATTTTGACCAAATATCATGGATTGAAAACTGTCTTTGAATCTGCAGAATTTGCCAACCTGACTCCTTACGTTAACCGCTTGCGCTTGATCAAATCAGCCGATGAAATCCAGAAAATGCTGGTAGCTGGACAATATGCTGACAAGGCTGTCAATATTGGTTTTGACAATATTTCACTGGAAAATACCGAAACGGATATCATTGCTCAGATTGACTTTTCTATCAAACGCGAAGGCTATGAAATGAGCTTTGAAACTATGGTATTGACGGGAAATAATGCAGCTAATCCGCACGGTATTCCCGGAGCAAATAAGGTCGAAAATAACGCCCTCCTGCTCTTTGACCTTGGCTGCATGGTCAATGGCTATGCCAGCGATATGACGCGGACCGTTGCTGTCGGCCAGCCGGATCAGTTCAAAAAGGATATCTATCATCTGACCTTAGAAGCCCAGCAAGCTGCTCTTGATTTTATCAAGCCAGGCGTCACAGCTCATGAAGTAGACCGCGCAGCACGGCAGATCATCGAAAAAGCTGGCTACGGTGAGTATTTCAATCACCGACTCGGCCATGGTATCGGTATGGATGTTCACGAATTCCCATCTATCATGGAGGGCAACGACATGGTCATCGAAGAAGGCATGTGCTTCTCTGTTGAGCCTGGTATTTACATCCCTGGTAAGGTCGGTGTCCGCATCGAAGACTGCGGCTATGTCACTAAGAATGGTTTTGAACTCTTCACCGAGACTAGCAAGGACTTGTTGTATTTTGAATAGAATTTTATCAGCCTATATTATGTCTTGAATGATTATTGGCTTGGTAAAGACCTTCTGGTTCTTTGAGCTATCATTGTTGAACATTGTTATAGCTGTCTTAGTCCTTAAGCGTTTATAATTTCAAAAAAACGATAGAAAAGTTTCTGTCGTTTTTTTCTTGTTTCCTAATAATTATACCAAGTCATTTAGGTTCATCTGCTTTTCCTCCAATGAAGTCGTCTGTCAGAAACTTTCCGAAAAACTCAATGGCTCCTCACTAAACAGTTTTTACACTAGCAAGATGATTTCATCCTTGAGAATAGAAAGAATCACAAATCCTTATCATATCAGAGGTTTTTATCCCTTCTTGCCCTTCTGATTTAAAAATGTTATAATTTTTTATGAAAAATTGTCTAAAAATTCTAATCTTTGCTGTTAAGGAGGTCTGGATGCTCTTCAAAAAGTCAGAAAATCATAGATTTTCTCGCTATATCTGCCTGCTCTTGCTTCTCATCATTTTTCTGGCTTGTTCTCTCTTTTTAGCTGTCTCCTTGGGATCGGTCACTATTGATATACAAGACACTTACCAGATTATTTTCAGCAAGCTCGGATTTCCCCTTGGCACAGGCAAACTATCTCCGTCTACAATCGCTATTGTTTGGAACATGCGGGTTCCAAGAGTGCTTTTGGGAATCCTAGCTGGTGCTGGCCTGTCTGTCTGTGGCAGCGTCATGCAATCTACTGTCAATAATCCCATCGCAGAGCCTTATATCCTAGGAATTTCAGCGGGCGCAACCTTCGGAGCTACACTAAGCATTATCTTAGGGCTCAAATCCATTACTGGCACAGGCGCCTTTATAGGAGCCATTCTGGCATCAGCTGTGATCCTTTTTATCGCATCCATGCAGGGAAAGATGACGACAAGCAGTCTGATATTATCAGGAACAGTTGTAAATGCTCTCTTTATTGCCTTTTCCAACTTTATCATTTCTATCGGTGCCAATGCTGACAGTGTTATGACCATCAAATTCTGGACTATGGGCTCACTGGCTGGAACTTCTTGGTCAGATCTAGCCTTGCCGGCTCTTGTTGTCGGTCTCTCCTTTTTGTTTTTCTGTTCCCAGTATCGTATTTTCAATACTATGATGATGGGGGACGAAGCAGCTTTGACACTGGGAGTCTCCCTGCGTTTTTACTGGTTCCTCTATATAACAGTTGTCGCAGTCATGACTGCGGTGCTAGTTGCCTGCTGCGGTATTATTGGCTTCGTCGGACTAATCACTCCGCATATTGCTCGCAGATTAGTCGGTACCAACTACAAAAGACTCTTTCCTATCGCTACTCTGCTCGGCTCACTCTTTCTTGTCTGGGCAGATGTTTTGGCTCGAATTTTGGTCAAAAATGCCGAACTGCCGATTGGAATCTTCACCGCTTTAGTCGGCGCACCCTTCTTTATCTACATTGTAGCCAAAAGCCGAAAGGAGGTAAGCAGCTGATATGGATCTAACTTGCCAAAATATCCACTATTCTATTGGCCCAAAAGAGATTTTAAAAGGGATTTCGCTCAAGGTCGAGGGAAATCAGTTTCACACCATTTTAGGACCCAACGGAAGCGGCAAAACTAGTCTGCTCAAAACCATCTACCGACAGATCAAACCTGACAGCGGGAACATTTATCTAAATGGAAGGCCACTTGAACAGGTCAGCATAAAAAAAGCAGCCCAGAAAATAGCCGTTGTAACTCAGTTTAACCATCTTCAGTTTGACTGCACCGTCCAAGAAATCGTCATGCTGGGCAGGACTCCGCATCTGTCCCTTTTTCAAAAAGAGAGCGAAAAAGACTACGCCCTCGTCCGTCATGCCTTGAGACAGGTGGACATGCTAGACAAGGGAGAGCGAACCTATCTATCCCTGTCTGGTGGTGAGAAGCAAAGAGTCCTGCTGGCACGCGCTTTGGCCCAGCAACCAAGCCTACTGCTCCTAGACGAGCCGACCAATCATCTGGATATCAAATACCAGCTGGATATGCTGCGTATCGTGAAAGACCTGAACATCAATGTTTTGGCTGTCTTGCACGATATCCAACTGGCTTGTCGGTATTCAGACTATTTGTACCTCATGAAGGGAGGTGAGATTGCATACCAAGGCGCTCCAAAGGAGGCCATCACCCATGATTCACTGCAAGCCGTTTACGGTATTCAGAGCAAAGTGATCTGGACCAAGGATCGACAGGCCATGATTCAGTATCTATAAGAGCCTGCTCTCAGCTTTATCTATAAAAGCTTCAAGCCCAAGAAAGGAAGGCAATATGAAAAAAACACTCAGTATCTTACTCGTCGCAACTGCTGCACTGACAATGGCAGCCTGCAATTCTTCATCTAAGGAAAGTACGAAAGAAAGCTCAACTTCGCAATCTTCCTCCAAAACAGAAAGCGCGAAAAAGAGCACAGCAGAGACAAAATATCCAGTGACAATCAAAACTTACGATGCCGAAGGCAAGGAGATTGATCAGGTCTTTGAAAAGGCACCGGAAAAGGTCATTACCAACAACCTTTCGACGACCGAAATCCTGATTGAACTAGGATTGAAAGACAAAATCGCCGGTATGCTCAATCCAGACAACGATGTCACAGATAAATACAAGGCTGATATTGCCACCATTCCGCAAGTCGGCGACAAGAAAACCGTATCACAGGAAACTGTGCTATCCTATGAGCCAGACGCTCTTCTTGGCCGAAACATGATGTTTTCCGAGAAATCTCTGGGGACAGTCAGTGCCTGGAATGAAAACAAAATCCCTGTCTACACACAGAAGGCTTCCCTGTCCAATACCAAGCAAGATCTAGGCAATATCGTTGAAGATGTCAAGAATATAGGAACCATCTTTAACGTTCAAGACAAGGCCAATCAATACGCTGATCAACTGCAGGCAAGAATTGACACTGTCAAGAAAGATAATAAGGCTAGCCAAGGTGAAAAGAAAAAAGCGCTTATCATGTGTGCTTACAACGATGAGACTTTCGGTGCCTATAAGTCAGCCCTGCAGGAGAGTCTGCTCAACCAGCTCGGCTATACCAATGTAGCGACCGGAACCTCCGACCTGACCTTGGAAAATCTGGTCTCTATGGATCCAGAAGTCATCATCTACGTAACCAGCGACCGCAACAAGGCCATGGATGAACAAGCAGTTGATCTAATGAAAGCCAATCCAGTTCTGGAAGATGTCCCAGCGGTCAAAAATCAGAAAATCATGACCATCTCCTATGATGAGTTCATGGATTATGGACCTGCTGTAATTGACTCACTCGAGAAAATCAATGACTTTGTCAATAAATAAGACCTTTGTCTGGGAGGGTATCACTGTCAATATTGCCCTCCCCCAAGATTATGACGGATCGAGACCTTATCCTGCTATCTTGCTAAACGATGGACAGATAAACTACCTAAGCAGGCTTTCTTCATCGGTAATCTTGATCGGACTGATATCAAACAACAGGCTGGACGATTATACACCCTGGAAAGCCAATGCTCTAAAGTCTGGCAATACTGATTTTGGCGGCGGAGCGGATAGCTACCATCAGAAACTATTCAACGGTATATTAACAGAAATCAGACAGCACTACCTACTGGATGATAAGAGAATTGCCTATGGTGGCTACTCTCTCGGTGGACTAGCAGCTGTTTACAGTCTCTATAGCGGCTGCGAGGTCCCCTGTGTTTTTTCTATCTGCGGTTCCTTTTGGTACCCAGGTTTCACCGACTATTGCCGAACACAGGACTTGAAAAATAAGGACTGTCTGGTTTATTTGCAGAACGGAAAGACTGAAGGCGCGAATCACTCAAACCGACTTTCCAAAGCTCCTTTCTATGCTGAAGAAATTCATCAATTGATTCAGAAAGAAATCCTTACTACTTACTCCGTCTTTGACCCTTACGGCCATCATGAAGCCCTCAAAGAGCGCTATGTTGCCTTTTCTGACTGGCTGGCCACACAATGGCATATCGACTAATGAAAAACCCCTTTGTCACTTACAGCAGCTGACAAAGGGGTTTTTAGTTTATTGCTGTAAGTAAAAAGACTCTCACCAATAAAATGGTAAAAGTCTTGAGTAGAAAGATTTATTCAGTCTTCTCCCCAGCCTCTAGTTTCAACAGGAAAGCTTTTTTATCAATGCCGCCGGCATAGCCGGTCAAATTTTACTTCGATTCAAATTCTACACTACTTTCAGCAGCCATCAGTTGGTCAGAAAATAAATAGGACTCATAATTATTATCAGGATTATCCGTCCACATTTCACATTGCTTGATAACAGTCACAATGGCATCATCGACACCCTCCGGTGGATATTTGTATTTCCTAAGGAGCCGTTTAACAAGCATGCGCATACGAGCACGCGCAGAATGTTTTTTCTGCCAATCAATAGTTCTGCTTTTGCGCAATGTCTCCGTTAATTCATGAGTCATTGCAACAAGCTCATCATTTTCATAAAAATCTTTGACTGCTTGTGGTTGCGTCAAAGCATCATAGAAAGCTAATTCTTCATCGGTAAGACCTAAAGAATCCCCCTCTTCGTGAGCTTTCGCCATTTCTTTGGCCATTTTCATTAATTCAGCAATAACTTCTTCATTCGAAAGCATGCCATTCAGATATGCTCTCATCGCTCGCGAAAGAATTTCAGAGAACTTTTCGGATTTGACTAAATTTGTTCTTTGATATAAGGTAATCTGCTCTTGTAATAATTTTTTTAAGAGTTCTACCGCTATGTTTTTTTCCTTCATTTTAGAGATTTCATCTAAAAATTTAGGATCAAATAACGAAAATCCTGTATCAATATCTGAGAATAAATTAATGACACCTTCACTCTTGATAGAAGCTTTTAGTAACTCATTGATACGATCATTAATATCTTTCAGAGAAAGCTTTTTACCCTCCCCAGTTATTCGTGTCAGCAATGTTCTGACTGCTTCAAAATAAGCTGCTTCAAAACGTTGCTCAGGAGTAAGCAAAGAACGACAAAGTGATAACGCTTGGCGTAAGAGTAACGATTCTTTTATGAAGAGCTCTTTCTTCTTCTCCTTGTCTACACTTGACAAGAAGTTTACCCCGCCACTAATTGTTTTAGCTCTGATTAAATCACTTGATTTAGAGAGCATGAATTCTGAATAGTCAAACCCATAAAACAAATCACGACAGACTTCTAGTTTTTCAACAAACTTTGGTAAAGCTGTCTTAGCTATATCAGTGTCCCCAAAGTTACCTTTGTCTCGATTTGTATAATCGTTCATGGCTTGCTTTAAAGCACTTGCAATACCGATATAATCAACTACAAGTCCACCCTCTTTATTTTTGTATACACGGTTAACACGAGCGATTGCCTGCATAAGATTATGACCTTGCATTGGCTTATACACATACATGGTTGCAAGGCTAGGGACATCAAATCCAGTCAGCCACATATCAACGACGATAGCAATCTTAAATGGGCTTTCATTGTCTTTAAACCTTTTAGCCATCTCTTCTTTATGGCGTTTATTCCCTACTATATCGTGCCATTCTTCCGGATCATTATTACTAGAAGTCATGACAACTCCAATTTTTTCTGTCCAATTCGGACGCTTTTCAAGCAAGGTACGATAAATTTTCATCGCAATCGGACGAGAATAAGCAACAATCATTGCTTTTCCAGTTAATTCCTGCGCACGATTTTCTTCATAATGAGTAATAATATCTTCACACAAGGCACTAATAGTTTGATCGGCCCCTAAAATACTATCGAGACGACCCAATTCCTTCTTGCTTCTATCAATCGCATGTGATTCAGCGCTTTGTGCCATCAAGTCATACTCTGTGTCAATCAAACGCAAGATATTTTCATCTAGTTTTAAATGCATGACACGGCTTTCATAATAGACGGGCCGAGTGGCGCCATCTTCAACCGCCTGTGTCATATCGTAAACATCAATGTAATTACCAAAAACCTCTGTTGTAGACTTATCTTTAGTAGAAATAGGCGTTCCAGTGAATCCAATATAAGTCGCATTAGGCAAGCTATCTCTAATCAGTCTGGCTGCTCCGACGACTAGTTTCGCTTCGCTTTCTCCATCTTTTCCTTTGGTAATTTTAATCTTTTCTTCAAGTCCATACTGACCACGATGAGCCTCATCTGCCATGACAACAATGTTTCTTCTATCAGAAAGCGCCTCTTCTGACTCTGAAAACTTCTGCATAGTTGTAAATATAATGCCATTGGCTTGGCGACCAGTCAATAGTTCTTTCAGATGCAAACGGCTCTCTGCCCGAATCGGTGTCTGTCTCAGAAAATCTTGGCATTTGGAAAACTGTCCATATAACTGTTCGTCCAAATCATTTCGATCAGTCAAAACGACAATAGTTGGCGAGTCTAAAACTTTCTGCAGCAGATGAGCATAGAAAACCATGGATAGAGATTTCCCACTCCCTTGCGTATGCCAGAAAACACCTCCCCGTCCATCGCTTTTAGTTGCCTTCAAAGTAGATACTGCAGCCTTATTCACTGCAAAATACTGATGATAAGCCGCTAAAATCTTAGCATCCTCAGAAAAGCAGATAAAATTCCTTAAAATATCCAGAAATCTAGTCTTATCAAAAATACCTTCAATGAACGTGGTAAAATTAGCATACTGCGTATCTTCAAAACTACCATCAGTAGTCTTCCACTCCATAAAGCGGTCTTCACCAGCAGTAATTGTCCCCGCCTTTGAAGTGGCTAGATCCGTCATTACGCAAAAAGCATTATAGTTAAATAAATTTGGAATTTCTTTCTGATATGTTTTAAGCTGACGATAGGCATCAGAAGCATCTGTTTCTTGACGAGAAGGACTTTTCAACTCAAAAACAACTACTGGCAAACCATTCAAAAACACTATAATATCAGGACGTTTATTGCTCTTCTCTACAATTGTCCATTGATTAATTACAGTAAAAGAATTATTATTTACATTATCGAAATCAACTAAATAAACGAGATTAGATTGTTTTCTTCCTTGATGAAAATAGGAAACTTCTATACCGTTTTGAAGATAATTTGTAAAAGTCTTATTTTTTTGAAGCAAGGAACCTGTTTCAAAACGCTGTAACTTTTCAATCGCCTCTTGAATTGCAACAGTCGGTAGCTTAGCATTGATCCTTTCCAAAGCAGGATAAAGCTCATCCAAATATAAAGGTGTTCTATAATCACGCTCTACATCTGGACCATAGACATATGAATAGCCCAAACTATCGCGAAAAAGTTCGATGACTGCATGTTCGTAGTTGTCCTCAGTGAATCCCATAAATTAAACTCCATTCTATAAATAGTATACTAAACTTACACTATTCATCAAATAATACAAACTTTTTTGAAAAATATATTTTCCCTAGGGAATCAATAGCATAGCCATAAGCTTTTTTTCCACTTAAATGCTTATTAATAAACTGTTGTCTCAAGTTTTCTTGAATACATCCAAAATCAGCAAACTCACCAGTTTTTAAATAACTAGGCAGCGTATTATTAAAAACCCCCATGTTTGTTATAAAGGCAAATCTCTTTTTTGCATATCTTGAATGAGTAACTCCGATCTGAGTAATGATTACTTCCTGTCTCCCAACATTAGTAATCGTTACATTAGTATAAATTTTTTTATCCAAAGAACCTACTGGAATGATTACTTGTGTACTTACCCGTATTTTATTTATCGAATCTTTACGAGAAAGATACAATGAAACAACAACTGCACCAATCGTACCAATTGCTGAAAGTGCTTCCCAAATATTTCCTAAATCAATTATAACTTTCAATTTTATACTACCTTTTTCATTTTGTACGCTAAATCATCATTTAGTGGCTTGATTAACGGGAATTTCTCTGGAGAGGAGTTTTGGGAGTAAGGAATTTCTTACTTCCATCAATCTCCGATTTTCAATACGATTAGAAATGATCTGGTTATAGGTCGGTGCTAGTAATAATCCGATAGATTTATAATCATGGTCATTTGGTATTAAAATTTTAGCTTTTTCTAAACTCCTTCGAGTTATATGACCCATTGTAGTTGCTTTGTCTGCTGCGATTGCGATAAATTCTTCAAGATAATATTTTGTCCAACTATAGTAAAACCACTTATCGTATTTTTGAGAACTAACTTTGAAAAGGTGTTGATTAAGTCCACCAGTTCCCCCTGTCCAAAAATCAACAAGAAGGCTACCGGACCAAGAAAAAATGACATCACCATCTTGGATTATGTATTGACTTTTGATATTTGCTGAACATAAATCACTTGACGAGTCGAAAGTACCTTGTCGCAATTCTTTTATTTTAAGAACTGGAAAGCTTTCTTCATCATCAACCGGTCGATACTTTTGCATTGCTAGGCCATTAAGGTATTCAGCAATATCTGTAAGGTTTGCTGTCTCCCAATCAGACGGCTTCACACCACCAAACGGTTCAAAATCAACAAACCAAGATTTAAAAATAGCTTGCGCCATCTGCTCTAAATGATGATTTATCTTTTTATTATTCTCAATTTTATCATCTAGCGCCTTAAGAATTTTACCAATTCTAATTTGTTCTTTTAACGGAGGACATAGAATTTCGTGATTTTTGAGAACATCTAGCTGAACTCTTTGTCTGCCTGATGTTCCTACCATTGATTTAATAGCAACTTCTCTGATATTTGGAGCAATCATCAAATAATAAACGAAATTTTCATCACTAATATTTTCTTTAGATCTTACAACAATAAACTCAGTAGACCCAAACCCTACTTCATCTTCGTCTAATAAATTTACCTTAGACGTTTTTCCATTTTCAAGACTTGGAGTAATACGAGCCATTAAAGTATCCCCATTTCTGAATTTGGTACCACCTCTAAATTCTAAATACTCAAACTCGGGAATATCGCGCGTAAAAGGTTCTAAGTTTTCCATCGCTATTTTTTTAGCAATAGCTCCCTTTGACAAAGTTTCTCGGGGATTAAATTCTATAATATCCGAAAGTTTCACTTTCTTCCAATTATTCAATTTCTGCTTCTCCTCAACCTATATATTTCCTATGCGAATTTTTTACATTCGCTTGATTGACCATGGCATAGTGCATGGTCGTATCTATCTTGACATGACCAAGCAAGTGCTGGACTTGTTCGATGGGCATACCCTTGTCTATGGCACGTGTCGCCAATGTTCTTCTGAACTTATGTGGATGAACCTTATTTAAATCTGCTTTTTCACCGATTTGTCTCAATCTTGTTTCTACCCCTCCGATTAATAGTCTATTATATGGAAAAGATAAAGAAACAAACAGAGCTGGATTATCATCCTGACGACTGTCCAAGTAGTTTATCAAGTGAATCTTTGTTCTAGCGTCGAAGTAGACAATTCGCTCACTATTCCCTTTACCAAAGACAACACATTCTCTTTCATAAAAATTAATATCCTCTCTATTCAATCTTACTAGTTCACCTACCCGCATCCCAGTTGAAGCCAATAAATCAATCATGGCCAAATCACGAATCTCATCGCAAGCATCTCTTAGAAGCTCCAGCCCTTCGTCAGAAAAAGTCTCTTTGATTGTTTTATCTGTCTTTATCTTGTGAATCCTACGAACAGGACTCTTCAAAATATAGTCTTCGTCTTCCAACCATCCAAAAAAGCTACTAAAGATCCGACGCATGTTGTCAATCGTCACCTTGCTTGATTTTCGCTCCTGCTGGTAATGTGCAAGATAAGTTCGCAAATCGCCTGTAGTCAAATCTCTTATAGATGTTTTAAAGCTGGTAAGCATGTTTTCAATAACTATTTTATAGTATTTCAAAGACTTCTCACTGCAGCCTTCAATCCGTTTGGCTGAAATAAATAGCTCAAGTAATTTACTATTGCTTTTCTGTTCATTAGCTGATTTAATCTCTGCAACTTCTACATTGACAAAAGCTGCCGTTAGTATCTTTTGCAGATTTCCTAATTGTTGAGCACTTAAATGCTTAGCCATACCTGTTGTAATTTGCGTGATTAGTTTATCTTTCATAAGCTACCTACCTTTCGTTTTTATTATACTCCATGGGTAGCTTAAAAAGATAAATCATCATTTAGAGCAGATGGCCTTATCTATTTTTAAAGAAGAGTTTAGTAAAAAAGAAGTCACCAACAAATTAGGAGATTTCTTCCCTGTTATTACCGGCAAAAAAGATGCAAATATTGCAAAAGGAGGAGAATATCCGTTTTTTAGTTGTTCTCAAAACATTTCTTATACGGACAATTATTCATTTGATGCTAGAGCAATTTTATTGGCAGGTAATGGAGACTTTAATGTTAAAATATTTAATGGAAAATTTGAAGCTTACCAAAGAACTTATGTTCTAATCCCGAATAATGATGAACACTTTGGCTATCTGTATTATGCAATTAAATATTTTTTAAACGATATTACTTCTGGACATAGAGGTTCTGTCATAAAATTTATAACAAAAGGTCAGATAGAACATTTTGATATTTTTATGACAAGTAATAAAGAAAAATTATTTTTATTCAACTCCTTTGTTGAGAATATAGCCAACAACAATAAAGAAATTGATAAACTAACTAATATTAGGGACACTCTCCTCCCAAAACTTCTGTCTGGCGAAATTTCTATTGATCAAGCCAGTAAATGATGATTTATCTGTTTATTAAGAATAATTTTCTTATCAAAAGCTCTTAATACCTCTGCAATCTTCTCTTGTTCTACCAAAGAATAAATAGGGACTTTATATTTCATAATTGCCTTTTTATCACCCCTAGGCATTTTAGTTCCTTTTGAAGTTCCTACTGCATAGTCAAAAAAGTTATCACTTGATAGGACATAGTAAAGAAATCTATTTGAAATTTTTTCATTTGCTCGAACAACTAAAACATCATTCGAACAACCTCCTGATTTATCAGCTAACCAAATCTTTTTAAAATAAGGACGAATATTTGAAATTAATATATCGCCTTTTTGAAAGACAGAAATTGTTTTTCCACTTGGCAATTTGGTAGCTTTTGTTACTCCTCCTCTTTCAGAAATCATATTTTCTGTCGAAACGTAATTATCTAAATTGACTTCATCTATTCTTATCCGTTCAGAAACATAACTACTTACTTGAGACAATTCCTCAAATTTCAAACCCAATCTCCCCCAATCTTTCTCGAATCTCATCTTCTAATTTATGGGATTTAGTAAAAAGTTCTGATAGTTCTGTCGTCAGGCGATCCATCTTCTCTTCAAATGGTTCTCCGTCATCTTCTTTTTCCTCAATACCAACATAACGCCCTGGTGTAAGAATGAAATCTTGATTTGCAATTTCTGCTGTTTCAACAGACGCACAAAAACCTTTAACATCTTCAAGGTTTCCATTTTGAAAGGCTTCAAAGGTATCTGCTAACTTCTTAATGTCTTCGTCGCTAAAGTCGCGATGCTTACGGTCAATCATTTCTCCCATATTTCGAGCATCGATAAACAGCGTCTTTCCTTTTTGTTTTTTATTTTTACTGATAAACCAGAGACAGGCTGGAATAGTTACACTGTAAAAGAGATTAGCTGGAAGAGCTATAATTCCCTCAATTAAGTCATCTTCGATAATTTTTTTACGAATGTCTCCTTCACCGCTCTGAGTCGATGAGAGTGAGCCATTTGCCAGAACCAAACCAACCTTGCCATTACTAGGATCCATATGATGAATCATGTGCTGAATCCAAGCATAGTTTGCATTGCTATTAGGTGGCGTTCCGTATTTCCAGCGAATATCATCTTGCAGTTTATCTGCTCCCCAGTTGGAAATATTAAAGGGTGGATTGGCCATGATATAGTTAGCTTTTAGTGTCGGATGTAAATCATTGAAAAAGCTGTTCGCTTGGTGCTCACCAAAATCCGCATCAATACCTCGGATAACCATGTTCATCTTGGCCATCTTCCAAGTATCTGCATTAGATTCTTGACCAAAAACAGATAAATTATTAATATTCCCACTATGATTCTTTATAAACTTAGCTGACTGAACAAACATACCGCCTGACCCACAAGCAGGGTCATAAACACGGCCTCTATAAGGCTTTAATATTTCTACAATCGTTTTTACGATGCTGGTCGGAGTATAAAATTCACCGCCTCGTTTTCCTTCATATGCCGCAAACTGTTCAATACAATATTCATAAGCACGCCCAAGTAAATCTTTTTCATTCTCACCTTCATACATTTGAATATTAGTAAAAATATCTACAACTTCCCCTAAAACTCGCTTATCTAAGTCTGGACTGGCATAGATTTGAGGAAGGACATTCTCTAGACTAGGATTATCCTTTTCAATTTCACGCATGGCCTCATCCAAGACTGTGCCAATTTCCGAAGAATGGGCATGACTCGCAATAAATTGCCATCTAGCTATTTCAGGGACGAAGAAAATATTCTCCTCTGAATATGCATCAGGATCATTCTCAAATCCATCACCCTCTGCAAGTAATTGTTGGTATTTTTCTTCAAAAGCATCTGATACATATTTTAAAAAGATTAGACCAACAATAACTTTTCTGTACTCTGACGCTGAAATGTGCCCCCGAAGTGAATCTGCAGCATCCCATAGTTCCTTTTCAAATCCAATATTTGCGTTTGATTTTTTCGCCATTTTATACTCTTTTCCTATTTTAATCACATCCATTTTACCATATTTAAAGTAAGTTAAAAAGCACCATTCGGTGCTTTTTTAGTTTATCAATAGTTTAAAATAACCATCCTCTTGTTTTCTCCCCCGCCTCTAGTTTCAATAGAAAGGCTTTTTTATCAAGTCCACCGGCATAGCCAATCAGTTTGCCGTCGCTTCCGACAATCCGGTGACAGGGAATCAGTAGTGAAATAGGATTATGGCCGATGGCACCACCGACTGCTCTAGCCGAGCCAATCTTACCGTACTCAGCTTGTAATTCTCGTAGAATGTCTGAATAGGTAACCGTTTGCCCATAGGGAATCTTCTGCAGCACTGTCAGAACCTTGCTTCTGAACTCAGTCACTTGGGGTGCCAATGGAATTTCATTTATTGCAGGATTTTCTCCCTTAAAATAAGCGTCCAACCAATCAGAGACACGTCGGCTGACTTCCGTCTCCTCCTCCTGCGCTTGCTCCAGATCATAACCATCCCCAAAATATTTCTGGCCCTCAAACCAAAGTCCCAACAAGGCATTTCCGTCTGTCAAGATGAGAATCTGGCCAATCGGCGATGCATAATAAGTCTTGTACATATTTTTTCTTTCTTCTAGCTTCTTGATATGCCTTATTATACCACTTTTGTCTTAACTTTAGCCACAATCCCATCTGGGTCTGTGACTTCTAGCTCTTGGGAGCTAATCCATCGGACTGGCGCCTGCAAATCCAGAGCATTTTCATAAATTGCTACTAGCTCTTCTTTTCCTTGAACTTGCGCCTCAAAATAGGCTAGTCCCAGTTGCTTCGGTTGACGGTGATTCAAGTGAGAACCTCCCCATTCATTGACGGCTAAATGGTGATGGTAGTTTCCTGAGGCCAGCCAGCTAGCAGAAGGTACAGAAAATTTGTCCTCCAAGCCTAGAAGCTTTTGGTAAAAATGACTGGCTGCTCTGCTATTTTTCACAGACAGATGGACATGCCCCATACGAGTGCCTTCAGCAATACTAAACGGTTGGACTTCCTGACCTAGTTCATAGATTTCTTGAGCCGCGAGCGCTTCTGTCACTCCGATAATGCGGCCATCTTCTCGAATATCCCAATCAGTCTGAGGCTTGTCCCGATAAAGCTCAATGCCGTTGCCTTCTGGGTCCTCCAAATAAATGGCTTCACTATAGCCGTGGTCCGCCCCTCCAACCATAGGAACTTTATTTTCAGATAAATGCTTCAGGATATCTGCTAAGGCTTGACGGCTTGGAAGCAAAAGTGCCAGATGATAAAGACCGTAAGCCGACTTAACGGGCTGTCGGTCACTGGTTGCTAAGAGCCTCACCAGCACTTGTCCGTCCCTGCCCAAAGCCACTTGTCCGTCCTGCTCTTCCAAAAGCTCCAGCCCTAAAACACGCTGATAAAAATCCCTTTGTCTTGCTAGGTCAGCTACATAAAGCGCCACCTCTCCTAGATAAATCTTGCTTTCATATTCAAAAGTCATGTACTTTCTCCTCTCTAAATTTAGAATTTTAGCAGTCCATCTGCTCCATCTTTTTTTATTTCTCCAAAACAGAGATAGGTTCCTTGATATGGTTTTCCACATCTCCATTTGCTCCGAAGGATCATTCATATTGTAATTGTTTTTATTACAACTATTAGTATAGCACATCCTAATGTAATGTCAACAATTACATCTCAAAATATTATTCACCAAAAAAACAATCTGCTCACTGGGAAACAGACTGTTCTTTAATTTCTTTTTCGGTTGCTGCGACAACTTCGTCAAGACTGGTCTGAGCCAATTCAGCTTCCATGGCTGCCTGAATAGCTGCCAAGCGGTCATCTAAGACATTGTGAATGTTCTTACCGATAGGACAGTCTGGATTGGGCTTGTCATGAAAACTAAAGAGCTGGCCGCTCTTGCCTAGACACTCAACCGCGCTATAGACGTCCAACAGGCTAATGTCTTTCAAATCTTTGGCAATCTCTGCTCCTCCAGTTCCACGAGCAACGGTAATCATCCCGGCATTCTTGAGCTGGGACAGGGTCTTGCGAATAATAACTGGATTGACGCCAACACTGCCAGCAAGGATATCACTTGTCAGTTTTTGTTTTTTTCCCTCCAAAGCCAGAACAATCAGCATATGGGTGGCAATGGTAAAACGGCTAGAAATCTGCATTTTTTTCTCCTCCCTCATCATTTTCTCTCACTATTATATCCCAAAAAGGGTGTAACTTCAAGAGTTACGACTGGACTTTAAGAAAGCTGCAATCTCATCCGCATAGCCTTCCCGCTCACTGATTTCCCGCAGCAGATCGTGATTGTGAGTATGGTGGATACCATTGACCAAACTTTCCCGATAAATCTCATAGTAAGGCAAGTGGAGCTCCCGCGCCAATCGCAGCTCCTGCTCCACATCGTAGGCCACGCGCCGAAGGTCGACATTAGCCAGACCCGTCTCATCAATCTCTAAAATGGCATACTGGGCTCGCAAGTCCTGACGCAAAGCCGAATCTAGAAAAAATGGCTGACCAATAGAGCCGGGATTGATGATCAACTGTCCCTGAGTTCCGTAACGGAGAAACTGCTGGTGAATATGCCCATAAACAGCGATAGCGCAGTCATTCCCCTCAAAAAGTCGATCGAAATCGCTCTGCTCGCCAATATGAATCAGCTCCCGCCCCCAATTCTTATCTGGCAGATGGTGGCTGACCGCAATCTTCAATCCCTCTACTTCTGTCAAGATCTGCAGAGGAAGTTCCTGCATGCGGTCAATCTCTTCTGGACGGATTTCCTCTAGGACAAAATGACAGAGCCGGGTCAGGTAGAGATGGCTAGGACGATCCAAATCCAGTTTTTGATGCAAGGCATGCCAGAGGCTGTCTTCCCAATTCCCCCTGACCTGGAGGCTGATATGCAGCTGCTCCATCCTGTCTAAGATATTTCTGCGACCGGTTCCTGGCAGGAGCAAGTCTCCCAAAAACCAATAGTCTGTCACCTGCCGGCTTTCCGCATCCGCCAGTACTGCTTCCAAGGCTGTGCTATTTCCATGCACATCGGATAATAAGGCAATTTTTCGTGTCATCGTATGTCTTTCTCTTTCTTTACAAGGAATATTATATCAAAGTTCAAAAAAACTTCCACCCATCAAGTGAGTGAAAGTTTTAAAGTGTTTTTTTATCAATCAACAGACTTGAGCGCTTCCAGCATATCCACCCTTCTGAGGCGGTAGTTGACAAAGAAGCCAAGCAAGGTCAGTATAAGAGTCACCGCTGTTAGAGGAAACAGATAGACTGAAGGACTTACTTGAGGGTTTAAGCTGATAATGCTAGGCGCAACCTTCTCAATCAAAAAACGATGCAGGAAGAAGCCGCCTAGAAGCCCAACTGCCATGCCAATCACTGACAGAATAATGGTCTCTCGATAGATATAGAGGGTCACTTCCTTATTATGGAAGCCCAAAACCTTGATGGTAGACAGCTCGCGAATCCGCTCAGCCACATTGATATTGGTCAGGTTGTAGAGAATGACGACAGCTAAAAGAATGGAAATCAGGACCAAAACCAGCATTGTATTATTAAGAGAATCAGCTAGAACGTTGAACTGCTTCACCATGCTTGCATTTTGGGAAACACTCTTGACAGACTTGAGGCTCATAAATTCATTGGCCTTATTCACAATATTTTTACTAGAAGAGTCCTTGAGTCGCACTAGATAAGCATTTTTCTCGGGCTTTTTGCCGTAAATCTTCTGGTAGTCAGTCACCTTCATAAAGGCAAAATGGCCAAAATGATTCTCACTGACTGCTGCGAGCTTGACAGACTTGCCATCCAGTTCTATACGGCCACCGGGGCTAACCCCAGCTATACGGGCCAGTTTATCCGAAACAACTACACCGTCCTTGAGAGTCAGCTTTTGCTGGTTGTCAGGACTTTCCATAGAAATAAAAGGTTCAAAATTTTCCTTGTCCGTAACCATTAAAGTGACTGACTCTGTCTCTTTTTTCCCTTTGTATTTCTCTGTCAAGGTTTCACTATGGATTTCCTGATAGTCAGCAATCGAATCATCTGCCAGCAGCTTTTTCAGCTTGTCTTGTTCGGCTTGATTTTCCCCAGGATTGACAGCGACAATTAAGTCGTATCGCAAAATCTCTTCAAACTGACGTTTGGGAATACCACCAATAGAAGATTGGAGTCCTAGACCGGCAAAGAGCAGGGCAACAGAACCCGCCACACCAAAGATAGTCATAAACATCCGCTGCTTATAGCGAAAGATATTGCGAGCTGTGACCTTCTGAGTAAAACTAAGACGTCGCCAGATAAGGGGCAGTCTTTCCAAGAAAATCTTGGAGCCTTTGACTGGTGGCTTGGGCAAAAGCAAGTGAGCTGCTTCTTCTGTCAGCTCCCGTCTCGCCACCAAATAGGCAGGGTGAACACTGGATAGAAGGGAAAGTCCAAGGGCCAGTAAACTATAGGAAACATAAAAATATGCATGCGGGGCAGAAAGCACCATCCCTCTGGTAATAATAGAAGAAATCACTCCCGACAAGAAATAATGTCCCAGCAGAATCCCTATGAGGGTACCTAGACTCCCCGCCACCAAACCGTAAAGAGCAAACTTGCGAATGATATCGCGGCTATGATAGCCTAGAGCTTTGAAGACGCCTGCATTTGTTCGCTCCTCATCGACAAAGCGAGTCATGGTGGTAAAGGTCACTATAGCTGCCACCAAATAGAGCACCACTGGGAAAATATTACCAATCAACGCAATACTATTCATGGAGTTTTTATACATATGATAGCCATTCCCACCTGGCAGAGACTTGCGGTCATAGCTATGATAGGCCGGCTCTTTCAAACGACTCAGGTCTGCCTTAGCGTCAGCTAGCTTGTCCTTGCTAGCTGATAAGTCTTTCTCTGCCTGTGCCAGCTCAGATTTTTTCTGATTGAGCTGGGACTCAGCTTCCTGAATTTGCTGCTGCCTCTGGCTAAGCTGGGCAGGAGCTAGGATAGAAGTGGCTTGGGCTGCTTCTAGCTGGGTTTTTTGCTGGTCCAGCTGATTCTGAGCTTGCTCTAACTGTTTTTTACCTTGGGTCAGCTCGCTCTCAGCCTGACTAATCTTATCTTGGCCCTTCTGAATAGTGCTTTTGGCATCTGCCTCTAATCGCTTAAAGCGAGCCACTCCGTTATCTTCCAGGCTCTTGTCCAAAGCAGTCTGGTGCTGCTCCAAACGCTCCTGATAGCTTTCAGAGAAGGGAGCCAGATTTTCTAAATCATGATAGCACAGGCGGGCAATAGTGTAAACATCTGTATCAAAGGCCTTAGGACTGACTACAGCATAGGCTGATAAAGCCCCGCTACCACTAGTCGCATTGCCCAGATTTCTATCAGACCAGAGCTCTGCCGAGTTGACAAATCCCACAACCTTATAGGTCTTGTTTTTCAGAACTGACCGACTGCCTGCTTTTTCAGTCAGATCAATCTCCTGACCAATTTTATATGTTTTAGACCAAAAGCTAGCCAGAGCAATTTCTTGCTCTTTCTTAGGAAGACGACCAGAGATCACTTGAAAGTTTGAAATATCCTTGGTATCTGAGAATACTCGGAGAGCCTCTTCGTCTACGGTGACATCTGTCAGATAGCCAAACTCGACATCAGTTCCCTTGATAGCTTCCAGCTCTTTCTGATCCTCCGCATCCAATCCATAATCCGCCATAACGGCCAAATCCATGGTTCGCTGCTCTTTCAAGTAATCTGTTGCTGTTCTGCGCATATTGGGTGGAGCGACCTTAAGTCCCACAAGAGCTAAAGAGCCCAGCATCATGAGGATTAAAATAGATAGGAAACGTCCTTTAGAGCTAGTGAAGGAGCGCAGAATATCTTTCCAATAAATCTTTCTCTTCATATCAATACTCCAATGTACTTATATCTTGTGGTTGTTCATTGACTGTAACACTCTTGACCCTCGCATCGTGCATGCGGATAACCCGGTCAGCAATGGGAGCCAAGGCAGAATTGTGGGTTACGATAATCACCGTCGCCCCTTGATTGCGGGACATGTCCTGTAAGATTTGCAGCACTTGCTTGCCGGTATTGTAGTCCAGAGCTCCTGTCGGTTCATCGCAGAGCAAAATCTTGGGATTTTTTGCCACAGCCCTAGCGATAGACGCCCGCTGCTGCTCCCCGCCTGATAACTGCGCAGGAAAATTATTGAGGCGATTTTCCATACCAACCGCAGTTAGAACGGCCACTGGATCTTGAGCATCCTTGACAATCTCAGAAGCCAATTCGACATTTTCCTTGGCCGTCAGGTTAGGCACCAAATTGTAAAACTGAAAGACAAAGCCCACGTCATTGCGGCGATAGTCCGTCAGCTGGTGGGAATTGTAGTCAGCAATATTCTGGCCGTCTATCAGGATATCTCCCTCATCATTGGTATCCATACCTCCGAGGATATTGAGCACCGTAGACTTACCAGCACCAGAAGCACCCAGGATAATGACCAGTTCCCCCTTTTCAATCTCAAAAGAAATATCGTGATTGGCGACAATTTCTGTGTCACCTACCTGATAACGCTTAAAGCTATGTTTCATTTCAATATAAGCCATATCGTTTCTCTCCTTTTCAAAGCTCGTTTCTTTAAATCAACAAGGTGTTGATTCTAAATCACAGATATTATATAATGAGCTTAGACAAAAAGCAATAACCAAAAATCAACAAAGTGTTGATTTAAGTAAAAAGGAAGAAAAAATGGTCCAAAAACGAAAAACTAGTACCAAGGAAGACATCAAAGAAGCCTTGATTCAGCTACTATCAGAGGAAAGGTTTGATACTATCTCCATCAGCAAACTCTGCAAGCGGGCTGGGATTAACCGCGGCACCTTCTACCTCCACTACCAAGATAAATATCAGATGGTTGATAGTCTCAAAAACGACATTATCTCCCAACTTTCTAGTTATAGCTTGTTTGAAGCGGAGAACGAATACCCCAAAAAGTTAATGATAGCAAAATTTCATATACTGCGAGCTAATGAACGTCTTATCAATGCCCTGACCAAGAGCCATTATATTGACTTTCGCGAAGCTATTCGGGAGTACATAACCAGTATCATTCTGAGTGATAAGCAAAAGGCTGCTACCCAGCGTTTTTTAGAAGAGAACTTTCATATCCCTCAGAAATACGCCTTGGAAATCTTCCTATCCAGTGTTGAGGGGATTATTTCTCTTTGGATAGCCGGCGGAGCTCAAGAAGAACCTGAAGAACTCACTGACATAATTTTGACTACTTATAACTATGATTATTTGAGATAAGGGCTCTAGCTTGAAGGCTAGCCCAGACAAAAGTCGTTTCTTCCACTAAGAAAGGCCGAACATTTTGCTCGACCTTCTTTTTATTTTAGATTAGTTTTTCTTTGCTTTCTTCAAAAGGAAGAAGACTCCTGCTAGGATAATCAAACCTGCAATCCCCATGATAGTGACTTGCTCACCTGTTGAGGGCAGGTCTTTTTTCTTTGCCTTAACAGACTGCTCATTTCGATACTGCACTTGGTAAACAGAGAAATGATTGGTCGTGAAGCTGATAGTCTGGTTTTGATTAACCGTTACATCAAATTTCTCAACTTGTTTGCCATTTTCATCCAGGGCATAGACTGCATCCACTGGCAGGTCTTTGCGGACTGGAATCGTCACAAGGGTTGGACTAACCTGATGCACCGGCTGAGCATTTGGATTGGTCAAGCTAATGTCATAAGTATCTGTCGGCTGAATCTTGCTTTCCAGTTTTTTCACTGACAGCTGAAGACCGGCCTTGATCAAATCAGCATTTTTCAAGCGAATGCCAGTTGCGACATCCACCAAGCTGTCATCTTCTACATTGACTTCCGTCCGTGTATCCGAACTGCTAGAAGTTTCTGAAGAGGAAGAACTTGACGAGCTTTGAGTTGATGAAGCGCTGCTAGAATCTTTGCTGGAGCTAGAAGGAGTGGTTTTTGCTGCTTCCTTGATTTTAGCTTCCATTTCTGCTTCTAGCTCTTTCATTTCCTTAAAGACTTGCGCTGCTCGAGCTTGTGTTTCCTCAGTAACTTTGGACGAAGAGTCTGGCAGAGCTGCATTGGCTGCATCTAGAGCATTTTGCTCCTCAATAAATCGGGCTTCCAAGGCCTTCCACTTGTCTTGGACAGAAGTACCAAAGAGGTCCTGATGCTTGGCTGCCATATCGTAGATATGAGATGCTACCCAGTACCAAGAGCCTGGACTGTAGCTAGTTGTGTTGACCTTATAAGCATCGTAAGTATCCTTGATATTCCCATTATAAGGCAGGTAAGGTGAGAAGCGCGGACTGCCTACCGCCAGCCACATAGTGCCTCCGCCCATATTGGCTGGAACACCGTCTTTGAGCTGGAAGATATGAGCTTCCATGACATTTGGGTTGCCCAACGGATATTTGTAAACAGGGTCTGTCGTACCGCGTTGTGGCAGCCCCTTACCATCTAGCTCCATTTGGTCCAGCGGTTTGAACTGAGTACCCTCAAAGCGATTGCGCTGCATAGCCATGACATCTGCTACACTGATCTTTCTGTCTGTAGAGTGCATGAGGTCAAAATAAGAGTCGTTATAAGACACGGCCGCATTTGGATCTAGACTGGTGATACCCGCCCAGGCACGTGAACGATCTGCCTCTGCCATCGGTGGATTGTAGGACTGAGAAATGTGGAATTTGCCGTCAATTTCTTTATAAGAGTTAGCTTGCTTAGCTACATCCTGAACACCTTTTGAGGCAATGACGTTTTCTGTATCGTCAAAGTCAACACTGCCCAAGAAGAAAGTATTAGGAAAGACTGCATACTTGTCATCTGGGAATTTTATTGCAACATATTGGTGGCCAGATAGAATTTCCATATACCAGACACCGGTCTTGTCAGCAATGGTGATAATATTACCCTCTGCTGCTCCCTGCTCTCTGACAATCTGCGCCATCAGCTCCACACCCTGACGGGCAGTCTGAACATGAGGCAGAACGACAGTTGTCAGGATAGACTCTGCCAAGCCATTTGCTACATAAGGATCCACTTTTTGGATGGCATCATTAGCCTTGGCAGAAACAGTCGCAGAAATGGAAACACCGTATTCATTGAAGCCAACCTCGTCAAAAATACCTTGGGATGGGGTCACATCTGACACCGAAGTATACTTGTAGCTTTCTGCCGGCAGGGTCCATTCAAAGCCGTTGGCTTCATCGACTAGCTTGGCACCACTCGCATTGGTCTTTCTCGGATGAACCAGAAAGACCTTATTGTGATTGGGCTCCAAGTCCTCCGTACGACCATAAAGCGTCGTGCCGTCTGCCGTCAGGTCTTTCCCGACAATAAATCCTGTGCAGGCTTCGACCACTTGGAAAGGAAAGAGAAAAATGGTCGAAAGAGCTAACAAGGAACGAAACAATATTTTTTTCATAAAAATATCTCCTTTGTTTTTTTGTAAAAAATTACAAAATTAAATACTATATTCAGTATAGCCTTTTACTCCAGGTTTTGCAAGCGATTTCATTTTTTGACGTGTAAGATTTACTAGATAAATAATTCATTTCAAAATAGAAAAAAGCCAGATAAAATCTGACTTTAAAGACACGTGGCTGCGGAGGCACAAACCGCAGCCGCGCAAGTATTGCAGGAAAGAATGGATAGGAGAAAAAGGACAAACTTCTCTCCTATTACCAAACTGGTTGTGCTTCATAACTTATATTATTTTCTCATCTTTTCCTAGACAAGTAATCTCACCATACGCTGACTCGCTTATCTGGAGCCAGATACATGGCATCACCTTCTTTGATTTCTGGATAGGTTTCATAGAAGGCCTCTACATTTTTGAGCTGCTGGTTGACCCGCAGTTCGGACGGAGCATGGACATCTACCTTCAGGAGAAGTTGGTTAAATTGCAGACTGGCCTTGCTTCTCCAGATATTGGCATAGTTTTCAAAGTAATTCTTCAAGTCTGCATCTGGATATTTCTTTTTCACAACTTCGAGAGTAGCTGAAAGCCCACCCGCATCGGCTACATTTTCTGTTACCGTAAGCTTGCCGTTGACCTTGCCGCCGTAGATTTCAATACCATCCCACTGCTTGGTAACAGCTTCAATTTTCTTGTCAAAAGCTTTCTTATCTGCTTCTGTCCACCAATTGTTCAAATTTCCCTCTTCATCAAAGTTTGCACCGTTTGAGTCAAATGCGTGAGTAATCTCGTGACCGATAACCATACCGATACCGCCGTAGTTCTTTTCCATCTCTTGCTTAACATTAAAGAATGGATTCTGCAGGATTGCGGCTGGGAAGTTGATACTGTTATTTTCCTGTGAGTAGTAAGCGTTGATATCATAGGAAGGCATCACCCACTCGTCCTTGTCTACTGGCTCAGAGAAGTGCTCAACATCATATTGATGTTTTGCTTGACTCAAAGCAATTGCATTCTCAAAGAAGGATTTTTTATCGTCTACTTTCAAGGCCTTAGTCGCTTCGCGAACTTTTTCAGGATAGCCGATATAGAGTTTCATAGTATCCAGCTTCTTGACTGCCTTCTGTTTGGTTTCTTCTGATAGCCATTCGTTTTTCAGCATACGTTCCCGATAGACTTCCTTGATATCCTTGACCATTTGGGTTACTTCTTGCTTGGCTTCCTCACCAAAGTATTTGCGACCGTAGTAAAGACTGAAGACATCTGAAAAAGTTCCTGTTGTCAGATTGTATGCTGCATCTTCTTTTGAAGTTGCTTCCTTAGTACCTTGCAAGGATTTTTGGTACTCTGCAAAAATCAGCCGATAGTCATCGGTTAGAAAACTAGATGCTGATGCTGCCTGCTTCACAAGCATCCAAGATTTGAGCTTGCCAAAGTTCTTGTCATTAACTACCTTGGCAAAATTTTCATAATACTTAGGGTTAGGTACATTGACATCACCAGCTTCCTGGCCTAGATAGTCATTGATAATATCGTGAAACTTAAAGGTATCAGAGTAGGCATTGATGTCTTCTGCCGTCTTAGGATGGTGAAGATTTTTAATTTCCGAAGTTTCTTCATTACTTTGGGCATACTTGGCCAGTTCTCCATCAAATTCTAAGGCTTCTTTGACAATCTTTTCGCTCTCTTTTTCACTGTAGCCCAGCTTTTTCAAGGCTTCTTTGAATGCTTTTTCCAGCGGATCCATCATCCTTTTCTTAGTACCTTCATCTTCATAGTAGCTCTTATCCGGCAGCATAAGACTTGGACTGGACAGATTCACTTGTTTCTGATTGGTATTTTCTAGGTTAGAACTAATTTCAAAAGTAAACGGCAGAGCCAAACCGCGTTTTTCCCAGTCAACAGCCTTGCCAGCTAGGTCCTTTAGATCGGACAAGTCTTCAATTTCCTTGAGATAGGACTTGAGAGGATCTAAGCCATCCTTTTCCCGCTGCTTGAAGTCCGTCGCTTGCTGATAGTATTTGATAAACTCAGGCATGCCTTCAATCGTTGACTCTTCTTTACCAGAGACTAGATTTTTGACATCCGCCTTCATCTTATCCTTGACCTGCTCGTTCAGTTCATAAAACACACCATTAGACGGCTGATCGCTAGGAATCTCTGCCTTTTCCAGCCATTTTTTATTGATGGCTTGATAGTAATTGGTCCTCACTGTGGCATTCTTATCGATCGGTGTCTCCTGAGGGACAAAGGTCTTATAAGCCCAGTAGCCACCGGCAGCCAAGATTAGGCCGGTCACAGTCAACGTAGAAGTTAGAATGATTTTGGTTCTTTTCTTCATGAGTTCCTCCTTGTATATTAAGTAAAATATAATTGACTTTTTTATTTTACTCATTTACTTTAACATATTCTTTTATCCTCGTCAACAGAAAACTGAAGGTCTGGAAAAAATTGCCGCAAGAGGAGAGAATAAGGTCGTTCAGTCTGCTTTTAAAAGTGATCTGCTCTAGAGTCACACTTAAAGAAAAACTAAAGTTTCTATCAGCTGTCCTGTTGCTTCCAGCTCTTTTCTCTCCTCCTTGCACTTTCTAGTATAGCGTCCAAACTTCAGATATTTCTCAAGAAATTCTAAAATATTTCTAAAATTTTTTACTAAAATAAAAAAACTGAGACAAAAATGCCTCAGTCTAGCTTTATTATGTTCAAAAAATATTGAGGCTGAGACAATTTAAATTGTCTCCTAGACCTTTTAAACCTAAGCCTCAAAATAAGTGAGCCAAGCTAAATTTTCAAAATTCAACTTCTGTCCTACTGTCTTTTACTGAACCTTTTTAGCCAGCATAGTCGCAAAGCGCAGCTGAATTCGATTGCCGTTTTCATCACGGCGGTGGAGGTGGCCAAGATTTTCATTGTACTTAACCAGCTCCCAGTCCTTGTAATACTCGGCAAGCTCGCCTTCCTTAAAAGTAAAAGGAAAGGGAACAGAGCATGGGAAGTCTTCTGTATCCATAGCACAGACGATGAGATTGTAGCCACCAAGCGCTGTATGCTCTTGCATATTGCGGATAATATCCGGAATCCGCTCCGCCTGCAGGAACATAAGTACAACAGTGGAAACGATCAAATCATAAGTCTGGGTCAAACTAGCTGAGTTGATATCGTAGCTACCCACTGGCAGATCTAAATCCTCCTGCTCCACAATGCTCCGTAAGATCTCCAGCGCCAGCTCATTCTGATCTACGGCTGTCACTTCAAAGCCCTTCTTGGCTAGAAAGAGAGCATTGCGACCTTGACCACAGCCTAGATCTAACGCCCGTCCTGGCCGGACTGTGTGCATGGCTTCCAAAACCTCTGAGTGAACTGGATTGCTGCCGTATTTCTTAGGGAAATAATCCTCAGGCCGACAGTAAAACTCCAAATACCACTCCAAATCATCTGTCAAGGCTTCAACCCGATGCCAAGCTTGGGGCTGGGCAAAAGGATTGTCCTGACCAGCCTCAAAGATGTGCTCAGCCAGCTCCTCACCTTCCTCTGACATCTCGACAAACTTAAGGCGTCCCTTGAGAACAGTGATTTTGCCCCAAGTTCCCTCTTTGGTATTGTGCTTTCTCTTTACTGCTTCTGGCATGGTCTCAGCCGTCCACAGCGGCATACGTTTATAAGCTAACAATTCTTCTGTCATAAAAAATCCTTTCTCTGAAAGCCAAGCTCCGAATAATCTAACTGTCTTTATCATACTCGAAAAGCACAGACTTGACAAGTGGCAAATCGAACGGCCTTCCCTGCAAAAAGAAAGAACTGGTCAATCAGCCAGTTCTTTCTCACATAGGAAGTTTACTTTTCAGCATCTATCTCTTTCCGACTCATCAGTATACCCTTTCTTGTAAAATTGATTTATTCTGTTTTTGTTTCATTAATTCCTTATCCTTACTCTCGTCATAAAACTGGTTGAATTCCTCTTTAGAGCTAAAAGGATGTTCCAATCCATCTTTACTGATACTTGCTGGAATTACACCTTCATATAAGTCTGTATCCGAAGGAACCAATAGACTATAAAACTCTAGATAGTCTTTAACGCTCTTATCAAGTATATAAAGTTGAGAGTTCGTTTTTTCCAATAATGCCGCTGCCTTTGGGTCTGTTTGCGCCATCAAGATATTTCGAATCCAACTTGTATCCACAGCTTCGCCTAAAGGATATAAAATAGGAAATCTAAAATTCCCCAACTTTTCATCAAACTGTTGCCTATTTAGTTTAAAATTAAATGTCGGGCTTTGGGATTGTGCCATCTTGTTATCTTCCCATTCAATTTTTCGCGTATCAAGATTGTACCAAAGAGTTTGAAACTTATCATATTCCCCAGGCTCAGAGGCAAGAATAGACAAATAATTATTTCCATCAATGACAGTTAATGTTTCATCTATTCCTCTAGGTAAATATCGAGAATTATAGTCTGAAACTAATTTATACAAATCTTCTTTATAACCTTCTAGCTGTTGATTCTTAACATGGTAAATGGATAAGGTATAATAGTTACCTTCATTTTTTTTATCAAGATAATTCGGTCCTGATGGAAGTTTGATATTTTCTCGAACAATATAGTTGGGATTACGCGCACCACGTGTCACATGCGTTGGATTCTCTGAGGTTGCCGGTAGAGTAGCATACTTGCGAACTAAAGCATCTTCCTCTGGTTTTTCTGATTTCCAATGAACAGCTAACCCTGTACCATTTTCAAGAAAAGAATAATCATCAATAGTAAAAGTTCCTGTATAATAATTTAAGGATTCATAAGTTTCTCTTTCTTCCTTAGCTTTTTGAAGCTGATCTTGTTTTAAATGACACTGCCAAGCAAATATGGCAAGTCCCAAGACCGCTAAAGTAAGAAGACTTAACAATAGTTTTCTTATCATTTTTTACCTTTCTTCTTATCGTTTCTATTTTTCTTTTTGTGGATGGGTTTCGACCCATTGCTTGAAATCATTAAAAGATCGAATTTGCGTTTTCTCTCCAGTTGTTTCATCTGTAGCATAAAGTTCCATTACATCCTGACCTTCGGACGCAAACCAATGCATTATAAGATTAAACCATTCCTCATAACTATTGTCTCCTTGACGCACGAAAACCTTAATTTTCCCTTCATTTAACTTCTGCACAAGCTCCGGATGTTCTTGTGATATATTCAGCCCTGTTGGTATATTTGTATGCTTTTCTAGAGAAGGTCTTAGCCTATTCCCCCGAAAATTTACATCATAGGGCTCACTGACAGTATCATATATTTTAGTAGCCAAAATAGCGGAAGAAAAAGCACTTTCTTTATTATTTATATCTTGAAAATAGTCTATCACTTCCTCGGTTTCTAGATCAATTAGAACTTCCTTTAGCGGATAGAATCCCTTCTTTTTCTTATCTTGTTCTTGTAGTGTAATATGAAAATAGTCTTTCCCTTGATAGTAAACCACCTCTCCAGGAAGCTTTACTCCTGCATTAGGATTGTACTTACGAATGAGTGCAAAAATATTGATTTTCTTGCCCTCTTTCTTAGTATCTATATCGTAAGAATGAAGAAAATAATATTCCCCTTTTTTCTGCCTCTCGTCATCAATTCCTAGACTGATGTTTCTCCGCCATTCTTGCTGGTAAAAATTTTCACGCCCTATATCAAAATGATCATTGACATCCGGGGATTCGATTGTAATAATACGTCCTCCCTCCAATTGCTTAATTTGAATATCATCAATCTTAGATCCTGGTATTTCTGCGAATTCTTCCTTAAATTTTGGCTTGGACTCTGTTTTATCATAAGATAGCAGCATCCAAAGCCCAAAAATAGCTAGAAACGAAATGAATATCAAAATATATTTTTTTATTTTAGGTTTAAAACTATTCATCAGATTCACCTCCCTTTTTTTGAATAGAAGCATAGCCTGTGTCATATTCTCTATTTTTCATTGAATCTCTGTATCTTGTAAAATAGCACTGTTCTGAGGTATTAGTGGAGAAAGACTATTAAGAATATCCTTCGGACTGCGGCTTTTGTTAAAAGTTGGATAATAGGCACTATTCTTTTTTTGAATAATTTTATAAGCCTTAGGATATTCTTTCTGAATTGGAAGATTTTCACTTTGTTTAAAGAATTCCTTTTTGAAATTTACAGTGTTGTAGTTTAAATCAATTCCCATTTTCTCAAACTGTTTACCTGGAAGTTCCTCTCCCGAGTAGCCTTGATTAAATGAATAAAATAACCCTTTTATTTCTTGACTATCTGGCTGATAATCAATGAATTCTCCTGTCTCTAAATCCAAATAATAATGTTTAATCTCTGTGTTGGAGATTGGAATATCATTTACCAATTTCTCTGTATATTTTTGAATATTGACTGTCAACACTTCTTTCCCATTTGACAACTTATTCACAGTTGGACCAACTGTACTTAACCCCCAGTCATTACCTTTTTCTCCTAGCCATTTTAATAAATCAATTTCCTTCTTTCTTAAGATTTGATCTTTCGTATCATAAATCAGTAAACGATATGTACTCTCTCCTTTTTCTCTTGACATTGTTTTAATATTCTTCCTAATGATAAACCGCTCCCCCATAGTAACGACATCATCATTAATATAATCTACTTTTCTTTTAGGATCATTTTTGATATGTTTCCGAATTTCTTTATCCTCTTCTGGATTTTTACTAACCCATTGAGCTACCAAACCCTTATCTCCCAAAAAGATATGGTCACCAATTTCATAGTCGCCACTATAAGTATAAATACTATTATAATAGTCTTCCTTCTCTTTTTTAGTTTGCTTGTCCTGATAGTGTTGCCAAATAAAGAAAGCTGCTATAGCAGAAAAAAATAAAAATAATAATAATGAAAATTTTTTAAAACTCACATATAATCTCCAGTCTATTAATATCTTTTATATTTTAACACACTTAGAATGAGGATTCAAAAAGACCGGTCGCCCAGTCTTTCATCATGTATTAAAGTTTTTCATCTGTCTTGCCATGTCGCGGTTTTGCTCGCGGCGTTTGATGGATTCGTGATTCTCACAAGAATTATTTGTCAGTAGTTTTATCGTTTTTCCTGTAGACTCTAGTTTTCTTTTTGTGGATGGGCTTCAACCCACTGCTTGAAATCATTAAAAGATCGAATCTGTGTTTTCTCTCCAGTTGTTTCATCTGTGGCATAAAGTTCCATTACATCCTGACCTTCGGGCGCAAACCAATGAATTAAATCATTAAACCATTCCTCCTCATTGTATTGCTCTGGACGGAAATAGATTTTATTCATTTCTTTCATGTTTTTTGAAATTTCTGGATATAGCTTAGAGAAGTTGGTCCCTGAAACATCTACAGAATCATCTTTATCAAATGATTGCACTAAGTATCCTGTAACCTTCTCTATACCGTACTTTAATAATTCATTTCTAATCTGTTCTCCTATTCCACCTCTACCCCAATCCATAGATTCGTATAAAGTTTCTTTTGAATAAACCTTAGTTTCCTTTTGATCCAAAAGTTGTTTGATTTCTTTTTCTGACATCTCCTTTTCAATTTTACCTGTATCTAGTGAAAAAATAACGTATTTATTTTTTTCCGCCTTGCCTTTTTCATATGAACTCATCCAGATCGGCAAATAGTCTTTTCCATTCCTTGTGAATGGATCATAGTACTGTGCTACCCGATAAGTATTTTCTTTCCCCATCAAATCATAAAGATTCACTTCTTTACTGGCTACATTAGACGGATTATGTAAATCATAAATCTTTATCTTGAAATACTCCTCTTTGCCAACTTTAGGTGAGGTAGCATCGCTATCTACAAAAAGATCATAGCTTGAAAAATCTACTATATAATTTTGACTGTATCGAAAAGATTCTCCATATCCCACATTTCTTTTGTTAGAAGCGAATACAAACTTATTATCATCAAAGACCTTTATATCTTCAATAATATAATCGCTATCAGGTTCTCCTACATAATCTTTTTTTCGCCCACCTACTAAAAAGGCGAAAAGAACTACTAAAGTTAGAAGAAGTCCTCCAAGAAATATGAAAAATTTTTTATTGAGTTTCATTTGCTTACCACCACTTTTTAATTCATCTAGCCATTTATTTTGATAGTCCTCGGAGTCATTCCACTTTTTTTATCAATCATTCACTAAAAGTAGTCATCCTCAAACCTCATCCTTTCCATTATAGCATAAATCAAAAGTCAGAGTTGAATACTCAAAAAGACCGGTCACCCAGTCTTTCATCTTGTATTAAAGTTCTTCATTTGTCTTGCGATGTCGCGGTTTTGCTCGCGGCGTTTGATGGATTCGCGCTTGTCATAGTCGTGCTTCCCTTTAGCTAGGCCCAGGAGCAGCTTGGCATAGCCGTCCTTGAGATAGACCTTGAGCGGCACCAGCGTCATGCCGGTTCCCTTGGTCTCCTGCTCCAGCTTTTGGATCTGCTTCTTATGCAGCAGCAGCTTTCTGCGACGCTCAGGCTCTTGGTTCCAGATATTGCCCTCTTCATAAGGCGCGATATGGACATTGCTGAGCCAGGCCTCACCGTTCTTGATCTGGGCAAAGCCGTCTTTGAGATTGATACGAGCAGCGCGAACACTCTTGATTTCCGTACCGGTCAGTACCATGCCAGCCTCGATGGTATCCACGATGGTGTAGTCATGTCTCGCCTTTTTATTTTGCGCGACGACTTTTCCTTCTCCCTTTGCCATGCTTGACTCCTTTCTTGACTAGTTCCTTGTAAAATGCCTTCTGGCTCTTGCCTTTCTTGGACTTCTTATCTTTCTTATCTCCGTAGCCTTTTTCTTTGGAAGAATGGCTGCGCTTGTCATCTTCACGGCGTCTCTTTCTGCCTGACTTGCTTCTGCCACTCTTACCAGTCTTTTCTACCAGGTCAAATTCACTAGGTAGGTATTCAAAGTCAATCTCGCCTGTAGCCTTATCCGCTCGGACCAGCTTGATGCGAATCTGCTGACCGACCTTGAAAACCACGCCAGACTTTTCTCCTTGCAGGGTCATCGTCCGCTCATTATAGCTGTAAAACTCTGGCAGATTGGTAACATGAATCAAGCCTTCAACTGTATTAGGCAGTTCGACGAAGAGTCCAAACTTAACCACGCTTGAAACCACGCCGTCAAACTCTTCCCCAACAAATTCTTCCATGTACTCAGCCTTCTTCATGGCTTCGACTTCACGCTCGGCCTCAATAGCCCGACGCTCTCGGCTGGAGGACTGACTGGCAATCTCTGGAATCACTTGCTCAAAATGCTCTGCTATTTCTTTAGATTTGCCATAATCCCGTACCATCCGATGAACCAGAAGGTCCGGATAGCGGCGAATCGGACTGGTGAAATGCGTATAAAACTCCGCTGCCAGACCATAGTGGCCGTGATTGTGCTCAGAGTAGCGAGCCTGCTGCATGGAGCGCAGAAGCATCATGGACAGGACATCCTCATAAGGCTGGTCTTTGACCGATTCCATAATATCCTGCAGAGCCTGCTGACTCATAGAGCTAGCCGTCCCGTATATCCGAATCCCAAAGCTAGAGGCGTAGTCGATAAACTTCTGTACCTTCTCCGACTTAGGCTCCTCGTGAATCCGATAGATGAAGGGCAGATTTAACTTAGCAAAATGCTCAGCCACCGTCTCATTCGCCACCAGCATAAAGGACTCAATCATGCGCTCAGCAATTCCCCGCTGACGCAGGACAATATCCACTGGTCGTCCTTCTTTGTTGACCATGATTTTGGCTTCATTGGTGTCAAAGTTAAGCGCTCCGCGTTTAAAGCGCATGCTTTCCAGAATCTCATGTAGCTGGACCATGCTGTCAATACTGGGCACAATGGCCTTGAACTGCTCAGCTTTTTCCTGATTTCCAGCAATGATGTCGTTGACATCACTGTAGGTCATGCGGAAGGTCGTCTTGATAACAGTCTGGGTGATGGCATGCTTTACCACGCGCCCCTTGGCATCAATCTCCATGATAGCCGACTGGGTCAGACGGTCCACATTGGGATTGAGCGAGCAGATACCGTTGGACAGGCGCTCTGGCAACATGGGCACCACGCGGTCGGTCACATAGACTGAAGTCGCTCGATTGAGGGCTTCCTTGTCCAGCTCAGAGCCTTCTTTGACATAGTAGGACACATCGGCGATATGGACGCCTAGCTCAAAGTTGCCATTTTTCAGGCGCTTGATATGGACCGCATCGTCCAAGTCTTTGGCATCCGCTCCATCGATGGTGAAGGTAATCTCTTCACGCAGGTCCAAACGGCCTTCCAAATCACTCTCTGTCGGTGCATCCGGAACTCGCTCGGCTTCTTCCAGGACCTTTTCTGGAAACTCAGAGACAATGTCCATCGACTCCAGCACTTCCAGTACATCGATACCTGGATCGTTGACATGGCCGACCACATCGACCAGACTAGCCACAAAGAAATCGTGTTTCTTGGTTGGATATTTGTCAATCGCGACCTTGAGTACCTCTGTACCATCCAAAACCATGGCTGGTTTTTTGACATAAATAGGCTGACGGATTTTCTGATTTTTCGAGCGGATATAGCCCGCGTACTTGGGCTTTTCCTCATCCAGAACCAGCTGGCCAACTGCTGACGTCAGGCTGTGCTCCAAAATATCGATAATCTTAGCCTCAGCTGATGTTCCCTCGATCCGGTCTGCCACCTTGGTGATGACTACTTCCACCGTATCGCCATCAATGGCATGGTTGACATCATTACGGCCGACAAAGAGGTCATCCTCTTCCTCATTCAGGGTGACAAAGCCAAAGCCATTCTTGTGGGCATGAAAAACACCCTTAAGCGTCAGACGCTCCTGCTTTTTCTTCTCATAAAGCTCAATCCGCCCCTCGTTATCAAAGCGAATCTGATGCTTTCTTTCCATCTGGGAAATGGTCTTGACCAAGCTACTAAAGGCCTTGGAAGATTCTTTCCCCAAAGCAGCCGCCAGCTCATCCACGCTGGCCTGCTGCCTGTTTTTTAAATATTCAATGATTTCTGATTTCATATTCCTCTTCTCTTGATGAGTTCTTTCTTCATCCTTGCTAAATCTCTTTAAAACTTAAAAAATAGGCCAAGACGAAGTCAGAGCCCATTTTATTTACTAGATAATACTGCTAATACCAATGCAATCAGTAGCCAGAAGAAAATCATGATTCCCGTCATACGCTGCATCACAGCTTCAAAACCACGTGCCTTAGGACGTTCAAACAAGTCGTTGGCACTGGCATCAAAAACGTTGCTGGACTGATTTTTGGTTGGCTGCATGAAAATTGCAATGACAATAATAGCTGATAAAATGACTAAAATGGTTAATAATAGGTTGTACATAAATAAAAACTCCTTAAAATCCTATCTATTTTATCATAAAATTTACTTGGATTCAAGATGTAAAGTAACTTTTCTTTCCTTGGGACAATACTTTAAGACCTCTATTTTTTCCGGATGCGTTTTAGTATTTTTGCTGGTCAGATAGTTCTGACTGCCGCAGCTGGAACATTTTAAATTTATTTTAACGCGCACTAGATATCCTTCTTTTTAAATAAATTTCGAAAACTAAAGAGATTGGCCAGCATACTAACGGCGACTAGCCCTGCTGTTGCATAAAAGACTGAATGATAGCCATAGGCTGCCGCAATGACCGATCCAGACATAGGGCCGACCACTCCACCCAGATAAAAGAAAATCTGATTATAACTGAAAATTCTAGAGATTCCAAACTTGGGTGTTATCTTACTTAGCAGAGCATTGACACCTGGTATCAGCGCTCCTGTTCCTAGGCCAAATAAAAAGCGATAAAAGCCCAGCTGCATAGGGGAGCCAGCATTGGCACAGAGCAGATAAATCAGGATTGAATAGAACTGAGCCAGCACCAGAAGCCGGTGATTGCCGATACGGTCTCCTAACCGCCCCAGAATGCTGGAGCTCATCATACTGGAAAGTCCCATGCTAGAAACGATGAGACCCGAAACAAAAATCAGATTGTCCTTTTGACCCAGTTCTCTGACATAGAGGGCAAGAATAGGGCTAATAGATTGAGCTGCAAACTGGATAACAAAGCTGGTCAGAAAGAGATTCATCAGCATCTTAGGATACCTGAGTTGACGCAGCAATTCCCTAAAGCCTACCTCTTCTTGTCGGGTCACTGGCACAAAATCCTCCCGAATCAAATAAAAAGTCATCAGGGCTGCCACTAGAAAGAAGCCGCCAATCAGGAGAAAGACATTGCGGATACCGAACATCTCCGCAATCAGACCACCAATAAATGGCCCCATAAGATTACCCGCAACGACACCAGTCGAGAGAGTTCCCAAAGCATAACCCGTTTTTTCCTTGGGAGCCTGACTGGCAATCAGAGCTGTACTGTTGGGAATATAACCAGCGAAAACACCGTTTAGAAAGCGTAGGAGCAAGAGCCAGAAAATATTGGGCACAAAGGCAATACCGCCCATAGTGAAAACCATGGCAATAGCCGCACGTACCATCATAGGCTTGCGGCCATATCGATCAGCCAGACTTCCCCAAACAGGAGAGAGCAGCGCCGCTGAGATTGCAGAGAGAGAAATCCCTAGCCCAGCGTAATACTCCACCTCATGACCTCTGGCACCCAGCTGCTCCACGAAAAGGGGCATAAAAGGCGTCACCAGAGAAATGCTGGCACCTGTCAGGAAGTTCCCAAACCAAGCGACTTTCAGGTTATGTTTCCAATTTACTTGTGTCGTGATAAATCAACTTCTTTCTAATTTCTGCAAAGCATCGCGAATCTGCCGTAGAGTTTCCTCAAGCGGGCCATTATTATCAATAAGCACATCTGCTCTATTTCGTTTTTCTTGAAGAGATAGCTGAGCTGATATGCGTTTTTCAGCCTCTTCCTGACTGAGAGCATTTCGAGTCATAAGGCGACTGAGCTGAGTTTTCTCCGTCACATCCACCAGCCAGATTTGGTCAAACCAGTCCTCATATTGTAGCTCAAACAGCAAGGGAAGATCCATAAAAAAGATGTCTTCCGTCTCTGCCAGCAAATCTCGCCGGCCAGTCAGTTCCTCGCGGATAATCTGATTTTGTATTTGACTGGACTGGGCCAAGAATTCGGGATTCCCAAAAATCATAGCTCCAAGCTTGGGCCGATCCAAGCGGCCATCTTCCTGCAAGATATCTGGACCAAAAGCGGATAAAAGAGCTTGATAAAGTCGTCCGCCAATCTCCTGTAACTCATGAACCACCTGATCCGCATCAATAACTTGGTAGCCCTGCTGCCTCAAAAACTCTGTCACAGTTGACTTACCCGAGGCAATTCCTCCTGTGATTCCGATGATTTTTCCCATCAGTCCCTCCTTTGACACTGAGGACAAAAATGAGTTCCTCGTCCACCGAGCTGGAATTTCTCAATGAAGGTGCCACAGCGGGAACATGCTTGTCCAGTCTTATCATAGACCTGATGGAAGTCCTGCATGGTTCCGTCTTCCCCAAAGGCATTGGTATAG
>ERZ781275.629-NODE-629-length-36869-cov-4.186967_pt1 | contig 36869 bp, 28 predicted proteins | sample MGYA00375853_ERZ781275 | MGnify/ENA primary metagenome ERZ781275 (study PRJEB29790, sample SAMN03653691) | human gut metagenome | host: Homo sapiens | place: USA: Dallas, Texas | collected 2012-07-23 | study: EMG produced TPA metagenomics assembly of the Gut...
AAGCTACTGTAGGACAACACGTCAGCGACTGAGGAAGGTCGTTTTTTTGTACCTGCTTGTCACTGTTCTTCCCTTTGTTTCTACATATTATCACATTTAAAGAATGATAGAGATACAAAAAATACCCCTAAAAAAGAGGTTTGTGAAGTATTTAGATAGCTGTTCTTACCAGACGCATGCGGATAATCCGATCCACGTTAGAGCCATGAGATGATTTGCAAACAAAAAAGCGCGGTTTTTCCGCGCACATCATATTCCCATATCCTGAATTATCAATATCTCAAGTTTTTTCCACATCCATATATCACTCACAGCATCCAGAAGCATGCAGATCCCAGTTCCTACAACCATAAATTCACTATGTAGGTGAAACTGTACGGCAAGTGCTGCCGTGGCACCCATCTTTGCTGCCGTAACAAGGGCTGCAATCCACCATTTTGGATACTGCAAATGCCGTATTCTTCCTGTGATAATCAAATTGCTGAAGGCATGCAGAAAGGTAACAAATGCCAGAACTGCTGGCAGTGTATCATACACCTCCTCCGGATTTGTCAGCATCCACACCCCCAGAAAGCTGACCAGCAGACACTCTACTAATGACAGCAGTGAAATCAGAAAGCGCTCATCTTCCTCCAGAAATAAAATAAGCTGCGGTACGCCCTGAAACAGCAGCATGATCCCTCCGATAAACGTCATTAGCTCCGGGCTTACCGGATACAGAAGCATAAACATAATACCAAAGCAGCTCCACATCAATGACTGATACAGACCATTCCATTTCAGTCTATGTACATATTTTATAGAAAAAAGCATATGATCCCTCCATGCGTATTCCTATGGTATCACGAACAGATGGGAAAAGGAAGCATGCACAGAAAAAAACATAAGAATTATGCGCTGGCCTTAGAATGGGAATCAGGGATAGTAGCATGAACAATAGAAAGAAAAATGTAAGAATATCGCATATAGGCTTCATCTGTCAAATATGATATAATTTTACCTGTAGCGGGAGGTAGAGAATGAAAATACTGGATACTCTGGGGAAAACAAAGAAGGCCATCGGCGGTGTTGTAGCCATCTGTATACTGGCTGCTGTCATCTTTTTTGCGGGAACCGTTTTCGGAGGAAAGCAAAGTGAACCGAAAATTACATCGACAGCACTGACACAGCAGCTGCAGGAGGTCAGTGATCTGGCCGTCATGGAATATAATTATACTAAGGTGGGGAAATTTGAGAATTCTCTGACCTTGAATGGCTGGAATATCCCGCTGACTAAGAAAAGCTTTCTGCTCACCTATGCAGGACAGCTGAAAGCCGGTGTAAGGATGGAACAGGCAGAGGTTGATGTAAAAGGGAATACGATAACCGTTTTATTACCGGAGGTTGAAATCCTGAGTAATATCATCGATGAAAAGAGCATCGAGGTATATGATGAAACCAAGAATATATTTAATCCGATCAGTATTGAGGATTATACGGCATTTGCTACTCAGCAGAAGGATAAGGTGGCGGATGAAGCAGTGGAAAACGGTCTGCTCAGCGAGGCAGCGACGAAATCACAATCCGCAATCCGCAAATTCTTTCAGATGATACCGGAAATAAAGGAAAATTACAGCATTGAAGTGAAATTCAAATCATAAGGAGGAAAAGACACGCTATGGTAAAGCATGTATTATTTGTAAAAATGAAAGATAATTCCATGGAGGAATGTGAAAAAGTGAAGGCATTGTTTCTATCCATGAAGGAACACATTCCCTTCCTGCGCGATTTGCAGGTCGGTATTGACTATCTGCATTCCGAGCGCTCCTATGATGTAGTTTTGGAGCTTGTGGTGGATAATCGTCAGGCACTGGAGGATTATCAGAAAAACACCTATCATGTAGAAAAGGTGAAGCCTTATATTCATGCCGTACGAAGCGGCAGTGCAACCGTTGATTATGAATACTAAAAAACAGGCAGGGTGATCAATCATTCATATCAGAATGATCATAGCACCGCCTGTTTTTTTAATATTATTTCTTAGCCAGATACAGGCGCACACCCATATCGCTATATTTCTGTTGTATCTCCGCACGCAGTTCACTGTCACTCAGAATTCCCTGAATATCCGATAGCGGACAAATGGTTTTAAATGCCTTTTTGAAAAACTTGCTGTGATCTGCACAGACGATCGTTTCCTCTGCATGCTCGTGCATCAAAAGCTTCATAATATTTTCATCTGTTGCAGAGCTGGTAATTCCAGCATGCGCATCAATTCCATTCGGTGAAAGAAAAAACAAATCGCTGTTCATTCGTTTCATAGCCTCAACTGCCACATCATCATGGAAGGATTCATGCTGCTTATCCAGCCTGCCAGCCATTAAAAACACCTCTACCTGCTCGCAATGGACAAGTGCATTGGCTACCGGAAGAGAATAGGTGATAACCGTACAGCGAAGAGATGCATCCGCCAGTCTTTTAGCAATCGCATAGCAGGTGGTACCTGCATCCAGTGCAATGCTCATCCCTTCCTTGATCAGATGCTCCACTGCATAATCAGCCATTTTAATCTTCAGATCCATATGCTGCGATTCTCTGGCAGTAAAAATAGTGTTCTGCGGCATTCTGCCAATACTCACCGCACCGCCTGGAATACGTTTCAGCAGCTGCTTTTTTTCAAGGACTGTCAAATCGTTACGAATCGTTGCCGGTGAGACATGAAACAGCTCACACAGCTCCAGAACCTGCATATGCTCCTGCTCCTGAAGCACTTCACAGATTCTCTGATGCCGACGTCTTGCTTTCTTATCATTGTTCATTCCACTCACCTCATATATACAGTTTTATTATAACAGAATTACCAAAGACTTTGTGTTTATGCACTTTAATTTCTGTATTTTTTAAGAAAATAGCCAGGTTTCTTCACAGATAACAAAAAGTTTATACATTCTTAAGAAGATACGAAAGGAATCTTTACGATTGTTGTCCATAATAGACAGTGAAGAAAGTTTAGGTGATGAAATGGAAGCTACGAATACAGCCATCAAAGGACTAACGCAGAAGCAGGTGGAAGAACGCATAAAAAATCATCAGAAGAACAGTGTATCACAGTCTATCACAAAGACATACCGTCAGATATACAAAGAAAACATTTGCACCCTGTTTAATCTGCTTAATATATTGATCGCACTGGCACTGGTGCTGGTACAAGCCTGGTCGAATTTATTTTTTCTAGCTGTTATTGTCTGTAATATCATCATCGGCATCCTGCAGGAGTTACATGCAAAAAAGCTGGTGGATAATCTGTCCCTGCTTATGCGGCAGAGGGTTTCGGTTATGCGGGATGGCGTTTTATGCAGTGTGAATGCTCAGGATCTCGTTGTGGACGATGTCATGGTATTATCCAGCGGGGAACAAATACTCTGCGATGCCGTTCTCTTACAGGGGGAGGCAGAAATCAATGAGGCTCTTTTAAGCGGAGAGTCCGATCCCATTCATAAGCGTGAAAGGGATCAGCTGTTATCCGGCAGCTCAATTATATCCGGGAAATGCTATGCGCAGGTTGTTCATGTCGGCGCGGATAATTATGCCAATCGTATCGCCAATGAGGTAAAGAAGGTACGTGCAGTTAATTCCCGCCTGTTAAATGCCATGAAGCGGGTGACAAAGCTGACCGGCTATGCAATCATTCCCTTAGGTATTCTGTTATTTCTGGAGGCATGGGGATTTCGTGGGGATTCCATACAGGTAAGTGTTATCACAAGCTCGGCCGCATTGCTGGGGATGCTTCCCAAGGGGCTTGTTCTGTTGATCAGTGTATCCCTTGCCGCTGGAGTTAGCCGTATGGCAAAGCATAAGGTTCTTATACAGGATTTGTATTCGCTGGAAACACTTGCTAATGTTGATACACTTTGTCTGGATAAAACAGGAACTATCACCACAGGAGATTTAGCGGTAGAAACCATTCTCCCCCTGTGTGAGGAAACAGAAACGGATATGGATTATATTCGCTCCTTTTTGCACTATAGCGACGACAACAATGCAACCTATCAGGCGCTTTGTAAGCAGATCAGCCCCCGTGCTGTATATGAACCACAGGCACGTATTCCATTTTCCTCTCTTCGTAAATGGAGCAGCGCTTATTTTGAGGGATATGGCTCCCTGATTATGGGTGCACCGGAAAAGCTGCTGGAAGAGCTGGACGCTTCCTTTTCCGCTCTTATGGAGGAAGGTAAGCGAATCGTTGTTTTGGGAAAGTGCTCTGATCCGGTGCGTAAGGATGCACCTCTTCCATCAATTCATCCTCTGTATGCCGTTGTCTTTACCGATACCATACGTCCGCATGTAGAAAAAACACTGCAGTATTTTCGTGAGGAGAATGTGGAGATCAAAATCATATCCGGTGATCATATAACCGCGGTTTCCGCAATCGCCCGACAGGCCGGACTCCATAGCTGGAATGCCTGTCTGGATATGAGTGGCATCGGGGATGATCCTTTGATGATCGACCAGCTTGCTGAACAGTATTCCGTATTTGGCAGAGTAACGCCATTGCAAAAGAAGCTGCTCGTACAGGCATTGCAGAAAAAGGGGCATGCAGTCGCAATGAGTGGCGATGGTGTCAATGATATGCTGGCGTTGAAGGAGGCAGATTGCAGTATTGCGATTGCACAGGGCAGTGATGCGGTTAAACAGATGTCGCAGATTGTTTTGCTTGATTCTGATTTTTCAGCTTTGCCCATGATTCTGAAAGAGGGACGCCGTGTAGTGAACAATGCGACAAGAGTAGCTGGTGTATTCTTTATTAAGACCATATATTCCATTCTGCTTTCTATCCTATGCATTCTCATGAATCTTCCATTTCCTTTCATTCCGATTCAGATTACGTTAATTGATCTTGCAATCGAAGCCTTTCCCTCCTTCCTTACCATGCTGGAGCCGGATCATAGAAGAGTGGGCGGTGATTTTCTTACCACCGTGCTCTGCAATGCGCTACCCAACGCGATTGCCATTGTATTCAGCTTTCTAGCCATTGAATTCATGAGTGATGGCTTTGCCATTCGTTATGATGAGGCGGTTACCATGATGTATTTATGTGTCACAGTTATTTCAATGCTGGCTGTATATCATTCCTCACGCCCGCTGAATCGGTTAAGGGCATTGATCTGTTTATGTATGACTGTAGGGTTCATATTGGCCATTCTATTATTTCATGAGCTTCTTCATATCACGTTACTGTCCTTGCGACTCCTTGTCCTGACCGCAATTCTTGCGCTATCTGCCGTTGTGATCCGACAGATTCTCATGCTGTTGCTGCCATGGATTCCCGGCTTTCGCCCCCAGCAAAAAGGTGCCAGACAGCATTCCCTATCCTGATGTTTAAAACAGGCAGAACGGTGTATACTCTTACTGTTCTGCCTTTCTTGTGGAGCAACTGATTTTTTGAATTGTATCTGTTCATTTTTTGCGTTTATCATCTTTTCATTATAAAAGATTATGGTATAATACTAAGGACGGCATTTATTTCTATCCCATAATAAGGTTGTATGCAGGGCAGAAGCCACTAGGAACGTATGTCTATTTTTTATGTTTCTGATTGATTCCGGGATAGTATACAGTTACCCTCGTAGGTAAACATGTATGCAACAGTTCTCCTGAGCCTTATCTCACTGAAGACCTTCTTGTTAGGAATTTCAAACAAAAACCTGAATATTTCACAAATGTCCCCGTACCTCATCAGGATAGAGGGTCCGCCTCCTAAGCGGAACGTAGTTGGTTCGAGTCCAATCGGGGACGCCATATGAAAGGGTTTTAGGCACATTGACAGCAAAATGTTGATGTGCTTTTTTTATTTCTAAGCTGTCCTTACTTTTGTATTTACTATCGATGTATCTATTTTATCTATGTTTCAAATTATAGTCTGATTACCATTCCTTATGTAAATAATCATAAGTATTTAACATCAAATTTCAATTTATCTCACCATAAGTGAAAGAGCATTTTAGACCTCTTATACTTGTGAAAACAGAAAAGAAGCGTGAATAGGATAGTAGCAGGATCCATGTCATATTACTCTTTTTCTTCATGCAAAGGAAACGTGTTTACAGATGATCCCTTTTTTATATAGAATACAATCTTTAGATTTATTTCAATTCCCACCTAATTCTATTCCTGCATCTTTAAAGGCCGAAGCACATAGTGAATTATCATATCCGTACACTACCTTTTCAATCTTCTGTGTTTTTATAAACCACCGACAGCGGAAAATGAAGCGATGGATTCCTGTGAGATATCTCCTTCCAGTACAATCAGTAGATAATTGCCAATCATATTGGCAACCCTTACTTTTTTCCCACGGATTTCCATACTCTTCTTTTCATAAATCTCTACTGTTTCATCAATCTTATCCCAATTATATTCTCCGATTACGATATTTCCATATTGTGTTGCCGCTGTCATATTCGTGCCGGATACATCAAACGGTTTTCCAACTGAGGTTATGGCGCCAGTATGGCGCAATGCACTCTCCAGTTCTCGGATAGAAAAGCCGTTTGCATAATCCCAGGACTGATTTTCTCCCGGTTCCTTGCCACCTGTTGTTCCTCCGTTGTTCGCATCCCCACTGTCATTGAATTCATCAAAATTTTCAGCAGGTGGATTTTGTGTTCCAGGAGTGTGAACCTTGGACTGATTATTCACGGCATTTGCTTCTGATGGACTGCTCTGGCTGCTACAGCCTGCGGCCAGTACGCTAACTGCAGCAAATGTAAGTGCTAATTTCTTTGTTATATTCATTTTCATTACCTCCGTTTATATATTTAGTTTCTTTCTGATAAAATCTTACGCGGTTCAAAACGTACAATCGATAGAATTGCCAATATGCTTGTAATACTGCCTGCCCCCAGCATTGCCAAACACAGAACCATAGCGGTATGCCACTCCATCTGAATGGATATGTTCGACAGCTTCTCTGCACCTACGTACTGATTTAACAGCAGCTGATGTCCAAGGTTAGGTCCAAGTATTGCTGCAATTCCCAATCCCAGCAACAGACAGCTTCCGCAGATCATCAATGTCTCCCAGAGCAGAATCTGTATCACCTGTCCTCTGCTCATTCCCATTGCACGCAGAACTCCAACTTCATATTTACGTTCCCGAATGGAGAAGGCAGTTATCAAAAGCAGAAACAGTGTTCCTGCCGCAAGGATGCCGTAAACAAACAATGATGCAGTTCGCTGTAATGATTCTGCAGGTGCTATTGCTTCCTCATAACCTTTCCTATCCATTTTTGCTTCATAGCCTGCTGGCAATCCCTTTTCCTTGATTTCCTTTTGAAAGAGCTTCAGATCAGAGGGCTGGTTTAGATAAAAAACACTCTCGATTTCTCCCTGCTTTTTAAACGCGTCACTGTTGATAAAGGACGAAAAGCTGGTATAAATCTCATTCGCCGGATCCAGTAAAGGTGCTGGAGCTGTTTTATTACCAAGTGACAGATCTTCATAGATACCACTAACGATATATTCAGAAGCTGAGCCATCAATTTTCCTCTGTAGCTGAAACCGGCTTCCAATTGTGAGGCGATTCAGCTCGGCCAATTCCTTACTGATAACCACTTCATTTCCTTGTTTGAACATCCTGCCTTTGATAATCACCTTTGTCTTTTGTTTAAAATCCTTATCCGCAGTCGTAGATGCCTTTATATAGAACTTAGGCTGGCTGGCAGCTTCCTTCTCTTCTTTCAATGCGTCCAGTGTAGAAGAATACATCGCAGCTTTTGCGTTAAATGTGTAGGAATGCAGATAAGTCGATTCAGAAAAGGATAAAAGTACTGCCGGTTCTATTTTTTTAGCATGGATACTTCTTTGTAATAACACTTTTACTCCGTATTCCGCTTTATACTGTTCGACCATACGATCAGCCGATGCATATAAAATAAGTGCTGTTCCAGAGAGTGCAGTCGTAGCCAGTAAAATGACACCTAGCATGATATTACGACCCTTGTTTCTAATCAGATTTGAAAATGCATAAGCTATCAAATACATACCATCACCCTGCCTTTAATGCTCATAGAGACATCCGTTTTCCAGACGGAAGCAGGTATCTGCATAGGCACTGACTCCTTGTGAATGCGTTACGATAATGACGCAGGTTTGTAGCTCATGCGCCAGCTTTTGAAGAATTTCCATAATATCCTTTTCTGTTTCATGATCCAGATTCCCTGTTGGTTCATCAGCGATAATGATATCCGGATGATGAGAAAGAGCCCGTGCAATTCCTACTCTTTGCTGTTCTCCGCCAGATAGCTTTAAGACCTTACGATCTGCCTTTTCTTTTGAAATACCTACCGTTTCCAGCAGCGCATAAGCTCGCTGCTTCTTATTTCTTTCTTTATCTTTTGAGATGTTCATCGCCAATACGATATTGTCAATAGCGGATGCATTGGTCAGAAGATTATATCCCTGGAAAATAACACCGATGCTCTGTGCGCGATATGTATCACGATCCATCGTTTTCAAAGAATTTCCCTTATAGAGAACCTCACCTCCGGTAGCGATATCCAGACCTGAAAGCAGAGAAAGAAGCGTACTCTTCCCTGCGCCTGATTTTCCTACGATCGTATACAAAACGCCCTTTTCAAATTCTGACGTTATGTGATGCAAAACTTCTTGGGTACTATCCTCATAATGATAACTGATATCCTTCAGTGCTAATATACTCATACAAGTTCCTCCTAATTTCTTTCTGACAGAATGCGTCTTGGTTCAAAGCGCATGGCATAGTAGATACCGCCAGCACTGGATATAATTGCAAACAGGAATGCGGCAGTTCCTACTTCCAGCACAAGGATTCCTGTGATCTCTGTCTGCAGTGTTTTCGTTACGGTTCCGGAATTATCCTGAAAACCTCCAATAGCAGAATACGCTGTTGCTTCACTTGCATCCGGAAGTTTTGATGATTGCTGCTTCTGCTCCTGAAAAAGCTGTGCTGCAATTGGTCCGCTAGCCGCTTTGGCTCCTGCAAAGGATAGACTTAGAGTGATTGCTGTTAGAATACAGATTTCCATAAGCAGCCCTGCAACCAAGATGTGTTTTTTCATTCCTATAGCGCGTAGTACACCAATTTCATACATTCTTTCGCGAATCGCCAACATGGAAATTACGACAAGTACACAGCTTCCGACAACCAGCACCAGAATGAGAAATATTCCAGCCATATTCTGCAGGCTCTCAAGTGGCGCTATCAGTTTCTGATACATGGCTGTATCTGTTTTCAGTGCAAAATATGCAGGCAATCCCATTTCATGAAATTCCGTTTCCAATTCTTTTATCCTTGCAGGATCTTTGATTCGATAATTCGCAGTTATACTAATCAACGGTGTTTGTACAGCACGCAGTGTCTGTAATGATGTCATGATTTCATTTCCCCGGTTGACGAGCGGCATTTTCAAATCTTTATTTTCATAAGCTGCCACATGATCCTCATATATGCCTACCAGCTTCATGTTTACTGTTTTCGCATCTTTTCCCGGATTTGGAAAACGCAGAACGATTTCATCATGTAACTTCCAGCCATTTAATTCTGCCAGCTGCTGGGAAACGATGATTTCATTTTTATTCTCAAAAACTCTTCCTTGTACAAGCTTACGGATACCATTTTTAAATTCATCATTGATTTCTTTCTGATCGGTGGCAAACAGCATATTGGTAGATGGCTTGCTGGTCTGTACCCCGGAAAGGGATTCCCTGTCAAATCCGGAAACATCACTGCTCGATTCATCCAATGCCTTTGCATTTTCCAAAGAGACAGGAGCACTGCCAATGAATTTTACACTTTTCAACAGCTTTGACGTTGCATATTTTTCCAGATCCTTCCATGACGGTTCTGTATAGCTCTGTGTCTGTTGCAGCTTTTCATTATCGCGATACAGAATAACAAAAGCAGAAAATTGCTTCTTATAGGAGCGGATCTGATCACCAGCAGCGTGATAGATCATAATCGCTGTCGTAGAACTGAACAGAACCAGTAGCAGCATTCCACCCAGAATTACATTTCTTCCTTTATTTCTGCCAAGATTGGCAATTGCATGTTTTATAAGATACATCTCATCAGCTCCTCACAAGGCAAGGATATCATATGCAATGTTACATGAATGTTACATGTAAGAAAAAAACACCCATTATCGAAAAAAACGTTATTGGGTGCTTAAACCTTATAATACAACGGAAGGCACAGGGTGAAGGTGCTGCCTTCCATTCGTTTACTGACACAGGTGATCCTGCCCTCACATAGTTTACATACATGCATGACCAAGCTCAGTCCGATGCCATAACCATCCTTATTCAATTCATTGATACGATAATTCTGTTGGAAGATTTTCTCCTGCTGATCCTCTGCGATCCCTATGCCATGATCCTGAACATGGATGAGAACCGTGTCAGCGTCTTTCTCAATCAGAACATGAACAGGCTTTTCTTCACCATATTTTATAGCGTTGTCTATCAGATTATGCAGGGCTGAGCTGATCCATCGCGGCTTGGCGCATACATATAGAGTATCCTCATCAAAATCAAATTGAAGCTGTGGATAATGCGGTATGTATCTATCCACAACCTCTGCACACAGCATAATGATATCAACCGCCTGCAGCTGGTTTTCCTCTCTATTTTCACTCAAGGTTACCAGATCATCTATCCCCATGGTTAATTCTTCAATGTTTTTCAAACAGGCTTCCTCATGGTGCAGCTCCAAGTTGGCTCGCAACAGGGAAAGCGCATTTTTCTGTTCATGTGATAAATAGGTATGTAGACGTTTATAATCTGCGATATGATGTTCAAATTCCTCTTTGATACTGGAAAAAGCTTTCGCAAGTACAGGATCGTCACTCGCAAAATCATGCATTTCCTGTATTGAATGCAATTGTGCGGCAATTCGCAGATTCTCTTTCTGCTGTATTTTTTTTAGAATGATCCAGAGGATGAATGAGGATGTGATCAGAAATGCGCAAAAGAAAACAGCAATCACAGCAATTCGCTTCATCAGTTCTTCTCGATAGAAATCAGAATACTTCTGTAGATCTTGTAGTCGCTTCGTGTCAGTCTCCTGATTAGGGTTCCCTATCACTTCCTCGTTGGATGCAGGATCCTTTTCCATAAGATTGCTGTCCATGTATGCCTGTACCCTGTCATTATTGCTATAGGATGCAAAAGACAGAATACCACCAACAAATATTCCAGTAACCAGTAATGCATATACAAGCAGTACTGTGGTGATTTTCATGTTTATTTTAGACATAGCGTGTAGCCCTTTCCGCGTATTGTCACCAGGATATCGGATGATGCAGACTGCTTTAATTTTTTCCGCAGTCTGGTAAGCTGTACCCGAAGAGCAGAAGAAAACGGATCAAAGCTCTCATCATACACATGCTCCGCAAGCTCTTCACTGGAAACAATTTCCGGATACCGTATAGCCAGATATTCCAGAATATCAAATTCCTTCGCAAGCAGCGCAACGGGCTGCGAGTGAAGAGTCACTGTTCTTGCTCTGCTATCAATACACAATCCTTCGATATTGATCACAGAATGATGGCGGCCATAAAATCGGCGAATGACTGCCTGTACTCGCGCTCGCAGTTCTTCCAGCTGGAATGGCTTTACAAGATAATCATCTGCTCCGTAATCCAGACCTGACACCCGGTCTTTAAGCTCATCCCTTGCGGTTATAATGATGATCGGTACCGCGATATCATTTTCTCTTAGAAAGCGCAGGATATCAATGCCATCCTTATCCGGCAGATTCAAATCGAGCAGGATGGCATCGTACTTATTTACAAACGCTTTTTCTTCTCCACTGTTCCCATTATTAGCAACATCAACATAAAACCCGATTGCCTCCAGTGCCTCTTTCATTTTGACAGCCAGCTCCACAAAGTCTTCTATAATCAATAGCTTCATTCTTATGATTCTCCTTTACATGTAGAATTCATATAACCTCTATTCTCAATGATAGCGTAGTTTATAAAAAAAAGGAAGACCGTTTCATTTTTGCTTGTTGCTTTTCTCTTTCTCAATTCTTCAGTTTTGTTCTTTCTTTTCCTAATGAAAAGAGTTTACCGATGCTTGTACACTTACATTATTATCTTTTATTTCGTTTGATTACTGACATTGATGCTCCCTTCACTTTCTCTCTTTTCCTTTTGGCATAAAAATACTGCTTATCGTTAAACTTTTCATTAAACAATATATACCATTTCTAGCTTTCATCACACATGCATTATAATTTTCATATGATATCTATATAAAAAGCAAGAACCATATCATGATGTTCCTGCTTTTATTTATTCCAATAAATCAGTTATTTTCTTGCTTTTGCTCTTTTGCCAATACAAGCAAAACCAACTAGCAAAGAAGTAATACATAACAATAACAATGCGGATGAACTTGTAGTATCTCCCGTATTTGGTGATACACTGTCTATGCTTTCATTTTCCTTCATTGTGGTATCTGTATCTTTTTTATTTTGGTTTTTGATCTGCTCCTTATCGTTATTTTCAATAGTTTTCTTATCTGTGATCACAACTATATAATCAGAAGCGTGAGAGAAACTTAAAGAAACATTTCCATTCTCATCAATTCTTCCTGCATTCTGAAAAACGAGTTTTCCATCACTATCATAATAATAAAGATTTCCATATTTTCCTTTGTATTCAGAGCCTATGTTGAATGACAAATCAGCTTTAAAACCAAAATCACCATTATGCGTTAAAGATAATTGTTTTACGGGATTGTTTCCAGCCAACGCCTGTGCTGTTTTACTTGGCACTGCATTTGAATCAAACGTGACTTCCAGATTGATATCCTTCAGATTATCGGCAACGATATCCTTTCCATTGATAGACCAGGTATAGCCGTTCATGTGCAAATTTATTGTGACATCTTTTCCTTTCACTTCAGATAGGATATCAACTGGGACAATCAATGCATCTCCCATTGCTACATCAATTCTATCTCCCTTTTTTGCAGATTTAATATCCTGCACAACACTTTCTATCACTTTATCCGAAAGCTTGGAAGAAGGTTTTTCCGGAGTAGACGGTGTTACAGGTTGCTCAGGCTTTATTGTTTCTCCAGTTCCATCTTGTTTGTCATAGCCTCTAAAGGTCATATCATTTTTAATAACTAGGTTATCACCCTCCGGTTTTACATCAATCCACTTAATTGCTTTGAAGCCAGATAAATCTGGAACGGTTATTCTCTCATTATGTTCAGCAACAATAGCTTTTCTATATGCTACTTCTGAATCCAGTATGCCTCCCCCTGCTGCTCTACCTGCATAATAATTATCGTAATTTTTAAACCGGCTGTCAATTAAGAACCGTACGAGATGATTCTCATAATTCGCACGCATATATACACAATTATAATTCTCTAACTTTTTATCATATGACTCATCATATGTACTAATATTCCATTCCTTAAAGCGAAGCCCTTTGTAAGATACAGGTGCCGCCATTTTCTGCAATATTTTTACAAAATCCCCATATGTTGCGCCTTCATCCAACATATATAAATATTCCTTGTAGGAGTCTAAAGCCTCAGTATCAAAATAGCTTTGATCTACTTCTACAATAACCTTATTATTATATTCTGCATTTAAATAAATACTATTGTAAGGTGAAAATTTTATTTCACTATCCAGTTTGTCACTCATATTTGTTGAATTGTTATTCACGCTCCAACCTTTAAAGCTTTCTCCATCATACAAACCATCAGGTGTATATTTTTTTAATTCAGAAATAAGCTGATTATAGGTCGTACCATAAGACACAATGTGCATCGTTTTATCTTCTTTTTTCAATAAATTTTTATCTGGATAAATATGATATACAGGCATAATCATCTGATCATAGACTGCATAGAATTCCATATATCTCATTGTATCTGTTATTTCTGTATTTTCGTCTATTTTCTTTCCTCTTTCATCCATCCAGCCCTTAAACTTCAATCCTTTATAGGATGTAGTAATAGTAGGAATAGTAATTCCTGCCTCTTTTAAAGTCGTCCGTCGTGCTACCTGTTTCTTTTCCCAATTGCTAAGCTGTGTATACTCGCCTTTTTCATTTAAAGCATAAAAAGAGATATTTAAATCATACACCGGATTTGTGAATGTATCATTACTTTTCATTTTTATATAAAACGGATTGGAGTTAAAAGAATTAATATATTCACTGGAATCAGTCCAGTTTCCGGATACATCATGCAGCTGTATGTAGTTTAAATACCATTCGCAAGGATATAATGTATCTGGAACTTTAAACTCACCGCGATAGCTTTGTGTTTGCTCATCATAGCGCAGATCTATGTTCTGATATTTATTAGCAATATCTGAAGCTGCCGTTAACTCAATATATGCATTTTTAGACAATTCTCCATCATCAGTCGCTTTTAGTTCAAACGTCACAACATCTCCTGCTGTAACAAATTCACCTTTATGACTCATATCAAATGATGTAATCACTGGTGGTGTTGTATCTTTCTTTCCTGTTTCCCCGGCAAGATTAAACCAGTAATCTGCTAGATTTATCCCGTCATGTGTTATATCAATCAGAATATCATCCTTACCATCTGCAGTTACGGATTGCAATTCCCATTTTCCATTACTCATATTGGAATAGGCATATATTGTTCCAGTGTAAATATTTGTCTCTGTTCCACCTTCATTATTAAACAAATCATAGCTATATTCATCTTTTGTCTCTGTATTTTGAAAATTTGCATATAGATGATTAACATTATCAAACTGATTATCTGCTACTTTTATACTTATACCTGAATTATCCTCGTGATTTAACGTTCCTTTATTTTTATTAATCTCAATACTTTGAATAGCTACAGACTGCGATTGTGAATCCGTGATGGTAAAATAATATAAAGGCTGACCTTGTTCATCACTGACTGTCGCATTTTCATAATTGCCGTTCTTATCAGTAACTGTGATATTTACTATTTCTGCCTTCACATATCCACCTTGCTTTGCAGGAATTTCAATAACATAATTTTTGTCTATTCCAGCGTCACCAGAAACATTGAATGTATTCTCCGCTACTCTGTTATCAGCAGACGAGTATAAAACATTAACTGAGATGTCCTGAATTCCATCATCCTGGTCATAAGCCCAAATTTTGATTGGTAGTGCCCCTCCTGCTTTTACACTACTACCTTTACCTTCCATTTCAATTTTTTCAATAACAGGTTTTGTTACATCACTAGAATATAACTGTGGTGTTTCTTCCTTATAAGATGTTGCTGCATGTAACGTCCCCGGTATCATCAAACTCATTGCCAAAGCCATTAAAATCGCTATTCTGCCTTTGTTTGTATTTCTCCGATTTTTCTTTTTCAATTCTGATTTCCTCCTATCCGACTAAAAGCTAACATTCATTTTTATTTCACTAAAATCTTAATACTCATAATATTACAAAACCGGTCATATCTCCTCATCACCTCTCTCTTGCTTTACAAAACTATAAAGCTTTATTTTACAGTACTCCTTTTCATCTCCCTCCTTGTATCCATTATAGTCACGACATTTGTATTATTCAATAGTTAAAAATGCTTAAAAACCCTTTATTTAAGCTTTATTTTTAAATTCCACTCTATATGTTAACCTTTAAAGAATCAAACAAATAATAACGTCAAGAACACTTGAATACCAGCAATTATATCAGAGCCTAAGCAAGGAGCTCTTTTTATTTGATAAAGCAGATCTTTTGTCTTTTTAATCACTACTTCCGGTTTTACATACCCCACATTTCGTTGAGGCACTATTTGAAAACGGAAACTATTCTCGTAAATTACAAGTTGATTTTACCTTTCTTTTTTGCTTCATACATAGCCGTATCTGCCTCATAAAACAGTGATAGAAAATCATCGCAATCGGTCAATATACTTCAAAAAAACTAGAACAAAAGGTCGATTAGGATTGCCAAAAATAGAAGTTTTTCCTATAGAAAAAGCACTTCTTTCCAATTTCAGGATGAGTGCTTTTTCGTTTTTATGACAGTTTTCTCGTTTTAAATTCAATGCTCCGTAACAAGATTATTGACACTTTCTTCAAGAAACCGATTTTGAAATACAATCTTTTCCACCGGTTTTGAAAAATAGAAGCCCTGGATATTATCTGCCTGAATATCCCGTACGACCTTTAGCTCCTCCTGCTCCTCACCCCCCTCAACACAAACGCGGATACCGACACTGTGGCACAGCTGAATTACAGCATTGATAAAGCTTTGATGGAAGGAATTTTCATGTATGGAGGAAATAAACAGCCGATCGATTTTCACGATATCCGCCGGCATCTGTGACAGCATACCCAAAGAGGAATATCCGGTACCAAAATCATCTATGGCAATGCGGATTCCCATTTCCCGCAGCTGCTGGAAGGAACGCTTCAGCGCATCCATCTCCGTCACGAAGCAGCTTTCTGTCAGCTCAATGACGATATGCTCCGCAGACAAATCCGCCTGCCTCAGTGTTCTGCGTATGAAAGGCAGAAGATCCTCATTCAGCATCTGTATATAGGAAAAATTCACGTTCATCACGAACTTCGGTTGCTCCTTCACCCATTCCTTACATGTACGAACAGCCTCCTGAAATACCCATTTCCCTGCCTGATGAATCAATCCAGCAGATTCCAGAATGGGGATAAACTCATCCGGTCTGACATTACCATATTCACTGCTTGACCAGCGAAGCAAGGCCTCTGCCCCTTCCACCTTCATACTGGCAGCATTGATCAGGGGCTGATATACGAGATAGAAATCCTGCATACCGCGCAATACGCTATTCTGCAGCTGATTCGTAATGGATAAACGGCGGCGCTTGATCTGTACAAGCTCATGTGAAAACTGGGTGCACTGATTCTTTCCGCGGTATTTACTTGCCTCCAGTGCATTGTCCGCAAACTTAATCAAATCCAGATAGTTATCGCCATCCTCACAGAACATCGCAATACCGCCGGACACCGTACAGAAATAGCCGGTATTATCGATACTGTGACGCCTGTTGCAGTATGCATGTATGATTTTATATAGCTCCCGCACCTGCTTGCGTGTTGCCTGTTCATATACAATAGCAAATTCATCTCCGTCAAAGCGATACATGCGTGCCGATGCAGGAAGAAGGCGCTGCATGGTCTGTGAGAACTGACGCAGGACTGCATCTCCGAAAATATGATCGTTCAATTCATTGATATGAGAGAAATCATCGAGCCCAAGCAACAGAATACCGCCTGTTCTCCCATGCTCCAGCAGCTGTGTAACAGAATTTTCACAGGCTGTCTGGGTAAACAGTCCGGTGATGGAATCTATTTTGCCTTTATTCTCTAAATTGGTCACAATGCCGGCAAAGAAAATCGGATCTCCCTGCTCATTGCGTTTTAAAAGACCTCTGCAGATGACCCAGATATATTCATTTTTACGATTGCGAACCTGATACTCCACGTTGTGCTCATCGGTTTCTCCATTCAGCATTGCCGAAATGGAATCATCAAATCGCTGGCGGTCACGCTCGTGAACCAGATTCCCCCACAACGGAATCAGTCCAGGGACAATAAGATCGGGAAGATCAAAATCCCGGAGCATGTTTTCAGAAACTAAAGCACGATCCTCCTGCATGTTCACAAGGTAAATGTAATCATCCGTACTATTGACTATGGTATCATACAACATCCATGGATCCAGCTGGAATTCAGCCAGAATCTCCTTACTGCTTTTCATAGCAACAACCCCGTTTCTAATTTCAGGCTTCTTTGAAATGGCAGAATGAATCGTTAAATAAACCTGTATTTTTAAGAAGCTCTTTCTTCCTATATCATACCACATCTGCATGAAAAAGATTGCATCATTTTCCTAAATGGATGGTTTTTCAGACCGCAATGTAGCACCAGCGAAAAATATATCACACCAGCATCACACATAATAAAATACCTACCGATTTATGTACAGCTGTTTCATAGACACAGCTCTTACAGCGGCTGCTTCTGCTTGATATTCCAGCAGTGATTCAAAGGACCACTGCCCTTTCCCAGATCAAGACCGTCACGCAGCGCTCCGCTGATATACGCCTTCGCCCGTTCTACCGCACTCGTCATATCATAGCCCATTGCCAGATTGCTGGCGATGGCACTGGATAATGTACAACCGGTTCCATGAGTATTTGGGTTATCGATTTTTTCACAGCAAAGCCAGTGAACATCTTCCTTATATACCAACAAATCATCGGCACGATTCATGGAATGCCCGCCCTTCATCAGAATATACCCGTCATAGTCCTGTGCAATTACAGCAGCGGCCCTTTGCATATCCCTGCGGTCATGTATCCGCATGCCACTCAAAACCTCTGCCTCCGGGATATTGGGGGTGATGATATCGGCAAGAGGAAGCAGCTTTGTTTTCAACAGCTCCAGCGCAGGCTCCTCCAACAGAGCGGAACCGCTGGTGCTGACCATAACCGGATCAACGACAATACGCTCGATTGCATACTGCTTCAGCTTTTCCACAATGACAGTGATCAGCTCCGGTCGGGAAACCATGCCGATTTTTACCGCATCCGGACGGATATCCGTGAAGACGCAGTCAAACTGTTCCTCTAAAAATTGCGGTGTTACATTCATGATGGAAGTTACACCGGTTGTATTCTGCGCCACCAGTGCTGTGAGAATACTCATTCCATATACCTCATGTGCCATAAAGGTTTTTAAATCAGCCTGTGCTCCGGCTCCTCCCGTAGGATCAGTTCCGGCAATCGTTAGAACCGTTTTCATATGCATTCTCCTTTCAAATCGTCCAGCGACAATAAGGCGGCATCCGCCAGTGTACAAATTTCATCCCATTGCTCCTTGCCGGCAGCATCATACACTGCGGTAACATGAAAGCCATGCGCTTTCAATGTCCGAATGGCATGCAGGGCATCCTCTACAAACATCGTTTCCGCCTTATCCGTATGCAGCATGGCAGGCATGAGCGCAAACAGACGTCCATCCTGCTTATCATAGGGCAGCTCCTCACAGCTTGCGACAAAATCCAGATACTCCAGCAGACCGTTTCGCTTCAGGGCCTCTTCTGCGCAAATCCGCTCACATGCCGTCAGAACACCCATCCGCATACCTGCTGCGTGCAATCTTTCCAGACAGGCCTTAGCGCCCTTCTTGGCAACAACCTCCTGCTTGTAGCGTCGCCGTATGATTGTATAAACCTCTGTACGCATCTGTGCCAGAGAATCCGGTATTGCATACCTCTCCTTCAGATAACGGATAGCCTCTGTCATCGTCATCAGCTGCAATGCTTCACTGAGATTATCAGCGGCTTTGATTCCCTTTGCCTGAAGATATACCACTGCCAGATCCTCCCATACCCACATGGAGTCCATCAGCGTGCCATCCAAATCAAATATGTAACCCTTCATATGCTGAACCTCCTTCCATGAATAATGAAAAAAGGGCTATGCCATGTATGCATAACCCGCGTTTTATGTGCAGTCCCTACGTTGGCATTATCCAAATCAGGTAATCGGTCGAAGTTCACAACTTCCTCTCAGCCTGTCTACAAGCTCCCTTATTTCCATGCACATCATATCATTTCCACATAGCTTCGTCAACAAGCATTCGTATCTTGTGACAAAGCTTTTTATGGATGCATGCTGGCTGGAAGTATATAAGCAGCGGACTGCATGATGAAATCCGGAAGCAGGACTTTTGTGAATGGCTTGCATTATCATATGTTTCCCCACACTTTTCGCATGGACATGAAAGTTTTAACGAAAGCGTTTATTTCTATAACAATCTTACTTTCTTTCACGCGATCACGCTTCATCTTTTTCTTAGGAACAGTTACGTTTCTTCTCCAGCTGTGATACAATACATAACAGAGGTGATAACATGGATTTAGAAGCTTTTTTTCATGAGTATAAAGAAAAAAAGAATGCCTATCAGATGGCACTGAGCACAATGTATTATGATCAGGCCACGATTGCACCAAAAAACGGCATTCCCTACCGCAACCGCATGTCGGCAATTTTATCGGGAGAAGCCTTCGATCAAATGGCGAATAAGGAAAGTATTGAGAAAATTGAAGAACTGGCAAAACAGGAGAATGTAAGTGCAGAACGCAAGAAAGAGCTGCAGCTGCTGTTGCGGGAGCTGAACGATCTGCGTGTGCTTCCAAGAGAGGTATACGTGGAGTACAGCAAAACCATTGCGGACAGTGAGGCCGCATGGCATGAGGCAAAGGAACAGGACGATTACCAGCTGTTTAAGCCGCATCTGATCAACGTCATAGAAAAGCAGAAGGAGGTTCTGTCCTATGTCACAGCGAAGAAAAGCGATTATGATTTTATGCTGGACAGCTATCAGATCAATACCGATATCGCATATTATGACCGCTTCTTTGATGCGATCCGAAAGGAGCTGCTTCCGTTCCTGCAAACGCTGTTGAAGGAGGGAACGCCGATTGATGACTCCCTGCTGTTTACAGCCTTTGATACGAAGGAGCAGGCGGCCTTCATGCAGGAGCTGCTGGACTATATGCAGGTCAATGACAAGGAATGCTATATGACGACAACCGAGCATCCGTTCACGAGCTTCTTTTCCGCTCACGAAGCACGCATTACAACGCATTATCATGAACATAATCTCATGTCTGCGATTTTTTCCACCATTCATGAGTACGGGCATGCCCTGTATGGGCTGCAGGTGAAGGAAGCGTACGAAGGAACCTCTTTGTTCAGTGGCATCGGTACTGCCATGCATGAATCACAGTCACGGTTTATGGAAAACCACATTGGAAGAAACCGCGCATTCTGGGAAGTGAATTATCCAAAGCTGCAAAAGCATTTCCCTGACCAGCTTCATGCTGTTTCTCTGGATGATTTTATGAGAATGATCAATGTATCCCGGCCTTCCTTCATCCGTACGGAAGCAGATGAGCTGACCTATCCGATTCATATTCTGATTCGTTATGAGCTGGAGAAGGAAATCTTCAACGGCACAGCAGATTATGATCATCTGGATACGATGTGGAATGATAAATACGAAGAATATCTGGGTATCCGTCCAGAACATGCAAAGGATGGAATCTTACAGGATATGCACTGGGGCGGTGCACTGCTGGGCTATTTCCCTACGTATGCGCTGGGAAGTGCATTTGCGGCTCAGTTCTATCACCAGATGGAACAGGATATTGACGTGGAAGAAGCGCTGCATACCGGTGACTTTGAAAGAATCAGCGGCTGGCTGAAGGAGAATATTCATCAGTATGGTGCCTTCAAAGATGCAGATGAGCTGATGATGGAAGTATGCAAAGAGGCCTTTGATCCGAAGTATTACATCGAATATCTCAAGAACAAGTATGCACAGTTGTATCAGATTTCTGCAGATTAAACAATAAAACAGAATAGAAAGAAAACGAAAGGATACGCTCCATGCGAAGGCCTTTCGTTTTTTTTATCGGTAATCCAGCATTTTTATTTTACGCTATCCCGCTTCTACAGGAATGCATAGTTACAAATGGGTTACCCTAAATATTTTGTAAAGCGGGCATTTCTACAGTTCCTCAGCGTTTGATTCTATCACGCGCGTATACCAGTAAAAAGAATCTTTCCGTAAACGGGCATAGCTTCCATTCCCGTAATTATCCGCATCCACATATATAAAGCCATAGCGTTTCTTCATTTCACAGGTTCCCTGCGATATGATATCGATTGGTCCCCACATCGTATAGCCAATAACATCGACGCCATCTCTGATTGCCTCTTTGACCGCTAGGATATGTTTTCTTATATAATCAATTCTGTATGAATCATGAATCAATCCATCCTCACTCACAACATCATCTGCGCCTAGTCCATTCTCCGCAATAAGAATTGGCAGCTGAAACCGGTCATAAAGCTTATTTAATACGATCCTTAAGCCAACGGAATCAATGGGCCAGCGCCAGTCACTCACCTCCAGATAAGGGTTTACCTTATCTACCATGATAACACTGTTTTTGCTTTCCCCCTGCTTACTGCTATGAGTTGCAATATAGCTCATATAATAACTAAAAGCTATAAAATCAACGTTGCCCTTTCGGAATATTTCTTCATCCCCTGCTTCCATATTTATATGAATATCATGTTCATGAAAATATCTTGCCATATAGGATGGATAATACCCCCGCACAGTTACATCCAGATAAAACATATTTAATTGATTTTCCTTCAATGCCTCTAATACATCCAGAGGATGGCAGGTTTCCGGATATGGGTCAATAACAGCAATCATACTCCCTATTCTTGCATCCGTTATGATCTCTTTGCACAACTTCACAGCCATTGCACTTGCAATCAGCTGATGGTGAATCGCCTGATACTCCACCTCCAGCAGGTTGTCTGTTTTTGCTTTTTCCAATAACAAACCACCACCTACATAGGGGACAGTCGTCATTTGATTCATTTCATTGAATGGAATCCACATCTTAACCTTATTCTTATATCTTTTGAATATCGTTTCACAATACTTCAAATACAAATCTATCGTTTTCCGGCTTTCCCATCCATTTAACTTCAAGGTTATTTCAATAGGCATTTCATAATGTGAAATCGTTACGATTGGTTGGATATGATACTTCCTACATTCATCAAATACGTTGTCATAAAACAGAAGTCCTTCCTCATTTGGCTCGGTTTCAAAGCCTGTCGGGAATATCCTTGTCCATGCGATTGACATCCGATAGCAGCGAAAACCCATCTCTGAGAATAATGCAATGTCCTCTTTCCAATGATGGTAGAAATCACACCCTCTATGTTTTGGAAAATTTCCACGGAAACCATTCGCTTTATATGTCTTGATTTCATCATAGGAAGCATCCATAACAGGTGTATGCTTCGCTGCAGCATCCTTCCGAAACGGCGTCATATCCGCAGTAGAAAGTCCTTTTCCTCCTTCCTGGAATCCACCCTCTAATTGATTGGCTGCAGTAGCGCCACCCCATAAGAAATTCTTTGGAAAACTATCCTGATACTGTTTCATAATACATCCTCCTCACGTTTGTGAGCAAATTATACCTTTCTGCTTCTTCAAACACAATCATGATTCCGGATATAAAAACACAGTACTAAAAAAACACTCTGCCTCCCTTACACCTGCGAAACACTGTACCGTTTTTCCATTTATTTATCATCCATCAGTATGGGATTTCTTATCAGTTTCTTCATATCTCCTCTATTCTGTTCAAAACTGGTTAAGAAGCTTTGTCTGTTCTGATAATTTCCAAAATAGTCGGAAGCAAAGGAATAGGAATATAAAACATCCATCAGAAACAGTACAGAGATATTGAAACCAAAATCACCTATTTTGGTATTTAACCTTTCTCTTGTAGATACGTATAAGCAGCAATCCGAATACTTTGAAAGTGTATTATTGCCATACGAGGTAATAGCAATACATGAGATCTTGCGTTCTTTTAATTTTGCGGCAACCTCTAAAATGTTTTTGGTTTCACCAGAATAGGATACAAGAATAAATGCAGCCTCCTTTTGTGTAAAGCAAGCACTGTAGTATAGCTCATCGATAACATTCGATACAATGACAGTCTTTCCTATCTTTATCATTTTGTCCTTGAATATTTCACACAGTCCAATTTGTATCCCTGCACTGTATACATAGACAAGCTCTGCCTTTATAAGCGCCTGATCTGCTTTCTGCAGCATTGCATAATCCGCCAGTGATAAGATATCATCGATAGTTTCTTTAAACAAAGCAGCCAGTTTATTAGTTCTCATCTTCCCATCATCCTGTGCAAGGAAGGGAATATTGGGATCAATCTGCTGAAAATGCGAAGAAAAATATGTTAATTCTTCTAAAAAATCCTTTTTAAATGCGCGATACCCGTTATAGCCAAGTCTTTGGAAAAAACGCATTACAGTAGCTGGAGAAACATATGTATTCTCTGCAATGGAACGAACTGTTTCAGTGCTCAGATCCATCCCTTTTTCCAATATGAAGGCCGCAATAATGCTATCTATATTTGAAAAATGCTCTCCTCTTTTCAAAATCTGTATAAGCAGCATACAAACACCTCTCTTATTTCATGTTTTTCACGCATATACCAAAAAGCAAGACCTTACCATCTACCCTGATATGCCTTGCTTTCTGATCTGATTTCATTCTTCTTTCCCGTTCTTTTTCAAGAAAAGGGAACAGCAATCCTGTATCCTGCAAATCTATACAAGCTGATTATCCTTCTTCTGCTTTTCGATAATCTTCAATCAGCTGCTTGAACCAGTAATAGCTCTTTTTCGGATATCGCTTGTTGTGATCATCAAAATCCACCCGCACAAGTCCATAGCGCTTTTCATAACCGTTGACCCAGCTGTATAAATCCATCGTAGACCAGGCATAGTAGCCGCATACATTACAGCCGTCTTCCATCGCTTTAAACATATAGTCGATATATCCCTGCATCATGTCGATACGTTCATCATCCTCTACGTATCCGTCAGCATCCGGTGTTTCATAGCAGCCATGCCCGTTTTCTGTGATATACACAGGAATATCCCCATATCGTTCTTTGATTTCCATCAGAGTATTGTACATACACCTCGGATAAATTTCTCGCCCCCATAAATTCCGTTTCGTATTTGGATCGATCGCTGTTTCATACCAATCCTTGATTCGGATTCCCTCCTTTGCATTGGAGCCTGCCCCCTTATTGTTATGGAAGACCTCCGTTTTCCCTGCAGAGTAGTCCGTAATATAAAAGCGATTGTATACATTCATACCAAGGAAATCCACTTTTCCCTGTTGGAATACCAGCATATCCTCAAACCGAATATACTTGGTATCCATACCATACTCCCGCAATAAAGGTATCAGTGCACCGGGAAATTCCCCCTTGCATGCCGTATCAAGTATGATACGGTTATAGAACAGATCTGCAATCATACGAACACGTTCTTTTTCCTTTGTATCTGGTGCTACCTCCACATTACTGGAATCATGTACAATACCGATTGTCCCGTTCAGCTTGAGCGCATGATAGATTGCCACTGCCTTTGCACTGGCTACTGCTTCATGATAGACCGTTGTAAAATAGCGGTTAAAGTCATGACGGTGATTGGGAGGATAATTGCCTACCATATTACTGCAATATGCATAGTATTTCGGTTCATTGATCGTAACCCACAGCTTTACACGGTCACCAAAGGCGGTAAAGCAAACTCTTGCATATTCTGCAAACGCATCGATAATGGCCCGATTTTCCCAGCCGCCCTCCTTTGCAATGGCTTCCGGTAAATCATAATGAAACAAGGTCACATTCGGCTCTACATCCTGCTTCAGGCAATAATCTATAACCTTGTTGTAAAAATCTATACCGCCCTGATTCACGGCACCTCTTCCATTTGGAAGAATCCTTGCCCAGGAGATGGAAAAACGGTATGTATTTTGTCCGCCGGCCTTCAGCATGTCGATATCTTCCTTATAGTGGTGGTAAAAATCACAGGATACATCCCCTGTTGCACCATTGATATTCAACGGATTTCCATGAGAAAACACATCCCATTCACCTAAGCCCTTTCCATCCGCATCCCAGGCGCCTTCACATTGATATGCAGCGGTAGCACTGCCCCATAAAAATTTCTGTTTCTTTGTCGTTTTCATGATAGCCTCCATTTCTGCATCCGATCGGATGCATTCTTATACTTTTTTCGCTTCCCTTAATTTTATTTCATAAATATCCTTTTATGATAAAGCATCCTTCATACGAAGCAGCATCTCAATATCTTCCGATTCCCGTTCGTGCAGGAATCAGCTACTTATGCAAGAACGTTCCATACAAAGCACCCTATGTCGTTCGTGTAGTTCCATGATGCTTTTCTTGCCTACGCAGGATGCGTAACGGTATGCTCAAAATCGCATCCCATTACGCGCAGGGTTTTCAGCTTTCTTATCTTTACTTTATTTTCATGCATTGACAAGTGCCATTTCTTTTTTCAACAGGTATGGCCGAAGATACGCCGTTGCCATACTTGTCGGTAACACGTCTTCATGAATGTGAATCCCCAGCACCTCCTGCATATACGCTCTGCGTTTCACTATGCGTTCCCACACAGCCGGATATTCCCTTGCGATTTCCTTTCGTAAGGCTTCATCTGCCAGTAAAATTCCACTTTCACAGCTGACTCCGCCATAGCCGTTTACACTTGGAATAATATCAATCTGAAACAGCATACCGCTTTGTAATGCTTCCTTAGATTGCGGATAAATCGGCGAAGACATCCATTCCTCATCAGCACACAGGTGACCCGGATTCAGTGTCCAGCCATACGCCTTCTTTGGCAATACAGCCTCAATCGCCTCATACAAATCGTTTCCGTTTATCCCGATTTTAATGGTTTCCAGCCACACTTTTACTGCCTGAAAATAAGGAATCGCTACCGCCGTTAGATACTCCTGTTCCTTCTCCGGCAGCTGCTCAGCACATTCCACTGCATAGCCTGCACGACTCTGCAGGCCTCCCTTAAAGCCTGTAGTAATGGAAATTTTATCACCACACTGGATTTGTTTATTTCCCGGATACAGATTGGCTTTTTCAAAACGGGCTCCTGTCGCCATGATGGTAACAACACTGTGACGCTGTCCGTCCGCTGCAAGTGTTTCCGCCATTTCCATTTCCGTTTTTCCTACCTCCAGACGATCCATAGTCTTCAGTATGCAATTCCCTGCCAATGCTGCCCCATATTCATAGTGTGCAAATTCATTCGCATTGTTGGTCGTTCGTACACCGTTTTCTCCAATGAGCAGATACGCTGCATTGGTAAACTGCGCTTTCTGACAAAGCGTCTTCAATGCCTCAACAAGAAAATACGGCAAATCAAACAGCAGATGATTATCCTCTACCTGACTGGTGAAATTCTTCCATCCAATCAATCCGATTTTTTCTGCTTTTTCCAACTCGCAGGATGCCAGTATTTGCGCAACACTTTTCTCTGTCTGCATCGGCTGATTCGGCAGGGAGAAATGTGGCATATGGATGGGAACCGCTTCGATTCTGGCTTTTTCCGCCTTGTTTAAATTTTCATTTCCCAACACCATAAATGCCTTTCCATCCGCATGAAGAACAAGCAGTGCTTCCTCAAAGCGCGGCAGAAACCCGCATAGATATTCAAAATTACTGCCATGCTCCAAATCTGCGTACACGACAACGGCATCAAAGCCATCCCTCTGCATTTTTTCAAGCAGACATGCCTTACGATTCTGCATGGTTTCATCGCTCAGCATCACAGGGATAAGCCCTTCCTCCAGCATTGGTGCTTCCACTTCTTTTAACTTAATCATACAGTTCTTCCTTTCTCATACAGTTCTTTATCGTACTCACTTGCGTTGACCATTTCTACATATCATCCAGCGGATACATCGGACGCATAATCAGCTTGAACGGTATCCGCTTTGTATCCTGCAAGGTTGCCCCATCCGTTAAGGACATGATACACAGCTTCCCTTTTTCCTTCATTTCCGGATGGATATACCCCTGCTTAACAACGATGACATCATAATCATCCCAGTCAATACCGCACGCATCAATCTGGTGCTTTTCCACAAATGAATGATTATTATCCGTAACAACAATCGTTATCGGCTTCCCCTTTACCGATACGCTAACCAGACCTCCATAATCGCCTTCTTCCCCATACATATGCGTTCCTTCCTGCCGGCCCTTTGCAAGTATGGTAACATCCAGCTTTACTGCTGCTGAACAGGTATCCATATCCATACCAAGGCGCAGATGAACCTGCTCCTGCACATCATGTTGTTCCAGCAGGTGATACGCTGCGGGATCGTTGATTGCGGCAAACAAAAAGCGTTTTTTCAGATTTTCACAAGCCAGCACCTGTCGCAATATAAATGTGTTTGCCCCCATTGCCCCAGAGGTCACATTATCCCCGGAATCCGTGATAAACACCGGTTTATCCGGAAAATCAAGAGCTGTCTGCAATGCCTCCTGCGGCGATTTGGTAAGCCCTGTATAATGAAATTCATGACGCTTATCCCAGACATACTTCATCAGCCGATCTGCTGTTTCTTCTGCGTAAGCCTGAAAGGCCTGTGCACTTGGCACTACGACAATACCACAGCCTGCTTCCGGAGCATCATGACGCAAATCCCCGACATGCCACGAACAGCTCAGTATCCGCTCATCCTTTTCCAGTTCATTCATAAACTGATTGATGGAACGAACCGGTTCATCCGCCGATACACTCTGTTCTCCTCCCAGAATCAACGGAAGCTTGCGGTATACAGGACGCATATTCATCCGATTTCGTATTTCCTGAACCAATGCACGGCATACAAATTGCACCGTTTCCGGAATATCGATATGCGGTGCTTCCCGAAAGCTGCGAAGTATGGTCGTGTTTTCCACATATTCCTTTGTCAGATTTCCATGCGGATCGCAAGAGATTGCTATCGGAAGATAGGGACCAATGATCCTGCGAATACAGTGCAGCAGGTGATGCTCACCGGAACCGATATCCTCTACAAAGCTAGCACCGTGCAGGTGAAGATAGATACCGTCCAAATCCTTTATATGTTCTTTTACAGCCTGTAGGATGCGCTGTTCGATATACGTAAAACAGGATTTTTTCATCACCCCACTGCATCCTGCATCCGCACAGATAACCGGAATGAGTTCGATATCCTCTGCCGCAAACACATCGCCAAGCTGCATGTGTCTTACTGCTTCCTTTCCATAAGACAACGCCACATTCTCCAAATCACATTTCATTGGTACATGGGCATTTGCCTCCAATACAAATTTAGCTGCTAAAATTTTCATCAGCTTCCTCCTCATAATATAATCCGTATCCATTCATTCCAACATTGCTTTCCATATCATCGATTGGAAACATAGGACGCATGATACGTTTAAACGGCAGTCGTGCCGTATCCTGAAGCGTTGCCCCTTCTGTCAGGGACATGACACAAAGCTTTCCCTTTGCTTTGAAATCCGGGAATATATATCCCTGCTTTACGACGATAACATCATACGCATCAACATCGATCCCCGCGCTGACAAACTGATGCAGCTCACAAACTGCCCAGCCGGTATCCGCAACCATAATATCGATAGAGGTTTGCTTCACATGAATATTGACACAGTGTCCAAAAACAGAGGTATGATCAAGCATCATAAAGCCGGTCAGCTTTCCACTGCTTTTCACAACAGCATCCAGCTCTACTGCTTGGCTCAGCGCATCGAAGCCTACGCCCAGGCGAATAGAAATTTCCTCCCCAACCTTACATTGGGATACGATCTGGTAGGCTGCTGGATCGCATATGGTCGCAAATAAAAATTTCTTTGTCGTTTTCGTACGCAGCACCTGACGCAGTATATACGTATTCCACCCGGTTGCCCCTGAAGTTACATTATCACCGGAATCCGTGATAAACACGGGCTTATCCTGAAAATCCAGTGCCATCTGCAATGCTTTGGAAGGTGAAGCAGTTAGGCCTGTATAATGAAATTCATGACGCTTTTCCCATACATAGGTAGCCAGACGATCTGCAGCATCCTGTGCATAAGGCATATCCTGCTCACGATAGGGAACAACAATGATACCGCAGCCTGCAACATCACAATCATGACGGATATACCCGACATGCCAGGAACAGCTTAAAATACGATCGTCCTGTTCCAGTTCATCCATATACCGGTTGATCGATAGCACCGGCTCATCTGCTGATACACTTTGTTCTCCGCCCAGAATCATAGGCAGCTTACGATATACCGCATGAATATTACGCCGGTTTTTCAAAAGCTCACATAGCATTTCCGCTACCTTCTCCATCGTTTCATGTGCATCCGTATGCGGGGATTCGCGATAGCTTCGCAGGATGGTAGCCGACTCTGCATATTCTTTACATAAGTTACCATGCGGATCACATACAATCGCAATCGGCAAATACGGTCCGACAAGTTTACGCAGCTCTTTTAAAATATAGTGATCTCCGGAGCCCAGCTCCTCCACCTCACTGGCACCATGCAGCATTAGGAAAATACCGTCGATTTCATGCAAATTCTTTTTTAGCGTATCGATAAAAGCATGCGCAATATAAGTAAATGCTTCTTTCTCAACAACACCGGAAGCTCCGGCATTTGCATATATACTGGGAATCAGCGTGACATCGTTTCTTTCAAAAACATCACGAATTCCCATTTTCTGAATACAATCCTCTCCAAATCCAATATCATACTGCTTTAACGTACAAGTAGTAGGGATATTTGCATTGGATTCTGTGACAAACTCACCAACGAATACCTTCATGTTCTTACCTCCGTGTTCTTCGTTCCTTTACTTATTACATTTGAAAGAAAGACTTCAACAAATACAGTTTCGTCAAAGTCTTTTCTTACATTATTCTTTCACAGTATCTGTTTTTTTAAGAATATAGCTGGTTGCCACAAAGGATACGATAATAGCAATCGCCGCTACTACAAAATATAGGATGATATTCCCCGTAGAACCATCAGCCGGCAGGAAATAGAAGAAGGATAACAGACCCGGACATCCGCCGACAACATAATTTTGAAGACCGAAGATTCCAGCAACAAGACCGGAGCAAACCGCACCGATTGCAGTACCAATCAGACATTTCGGCCGCATGATCAGGGAACCATAGAAGGCAGGCTCCGTAACACCGCACAATGCTGTGATACCAAAGGATGAAATCATACCCTTTTTCGCTTTGTCTTTTAGATGGAACGCAACTGCAAGTGCACTGCCACCAATACATAAATTGGATACAAGACCCATAACCATATTAAAGGGATCATAGCCGATTTCCGCAATGGACTGCGCCATGATCGGCGTAAATGCCTTGTCCAGCCCAAGCATAACCATATATGGATATAAGGCAGAAAGAATAGGCATTGCGATCCAGCCGGCAACACTCATGACTGCCTGAATAGCAGCACCGACGCTGTTGCTTAACACGGTACCAATCGGTCCTAAAACAATCAAGGTGATAGGAACAACGATGATCATTGTCAGAATTGGTTTTAAGAAATACACGAACATTTCCGGTATGACACGCTTCAGGAATTTATCAACGAAATACATGACAGCCACACCCAGAATGATCGGGAACACACTGCCTGCATAGGTTACGGTTGGTACACTGAGTCCAAGGAAATCAAGCCCCTTCGCATCACTGCATACAAACAGGACAGCTCCTAAAAAGCCACCCATGATCGGTTCCATACGCAATGATTTCGCAAAGGAATACCCAATCCAGATTGGGAAGAAGGAGAAGCCGGCCGTGAAGATATTCAGAAGCAGTGTCGCAGTTCCGCCATCCGCACTCATACCGAAGTAGTTTACCAGCAGGTTTTTCACTGCCAGAATCAAACCGCCGGTAATCATAGCCGGAATGATCGGCATAAAGATTGCCGCACACTTGTTTCCAAAAACATTTAAATAATACATGAAGTTCTTTTCCTGATCATCATCGGATGAATCATTTCCCATCGTCTGATGCTCGTCCGTTACCTTGAAGCCGGAAACATCCAGAAATTCATTATATGCATCATTGACTTCCGGACCGATAATAATCTGTACCTGTCCGGCTTTTTCAACAAGCCCAACAACACGGTCCACCGTTTTCAGGGCTTCCACATCAACCTTGCTTTTGCTCTTATAATGAATTCTCAATCTCGTCGCACAATGCTCAACGAATGTAATATTTTCAATTCCGCCAACATTCGTCAATACACCTTTGGCCATTTCTGTATATTTTGCCATATTTTTTTCCTCCTGTAATGAAAATAAATTTTCTAAGAGGTTTGGCCGGATCTACCGTCACCATCCAATGCTGCCTGCCATCTACCTAGTATAGATATGGTATAGCTGAGCTACCCTTCTCTATATCCCTTTCTCACTGATTTTCTATCAGAACCTGAAGCATACATACCGTCGCAGAAAGTACCATTCGTCCCCAAGCTTTACGCAACATCATACAGGTACATATCGCATATAGCGATCCCTTTTGAAACCAGTGAAACAAGAGAAAGCTGACGATGCCGTACCGGTATTTCAAAAACTCTCCGCAGGCTTTTTTGGTATGCTATTCAGGACTCCACCTTTTTCTAAACGCTGTCCTTCGTTAATTTATTCAAATGAATCAGAAGGTATAATTTTTCCTCATCATTGACAAAGTATTCATACTTCTTTTCCAGCATCTCTGCGATTTGATTCACACAGGCATATTGCTGTATGCTCTGTTCCTTCATCATCTGAAAGATTGCCTGATTTGCCGTTGAGTGATGCACACCGGCTTCCGCATTGACAATGCGCTGCACAAAGAAGCGGCAATGAATGAGGAACCGGTCAAAATCATAATTATCCTGTACATCGACATGAAAGCTTTGCAATACGATCGTACTGATGCTTTCCAGGATAGATGTAATGGTATATATTTCCATCATATTGGAGGTAAGCTCGGCATTGACGATATGCAGCGTTATAAAATTTGCTTCACTGTCGTCAATGTGAAGATGAAATGCATTGCGCAGCATTTCGATTGCATGTAAAGCGAGCTTATACTCCTCTCTGTATAATGATTTCACATTTAACAGCATCGTCATGTCGAAATCGATCCCCATGCGTATGCGCTCTATGGTATTCGCTATATGATCGGTGAGTGTTACATAAATACCGTCATTCAGTGCTTTCGTGCTGTTCTCCTTGAAATACGCAATGATTTCCTCAGAAACCAGAATATAATCGATCGGTGTATCCTGAATCATTTTTTCAAATTTATGCTTCGCTTCCCCCTTCAGCTCGAATTTCTTCTCCGCTTTATCCGCCTGAATTTCATCCCCTTTTTTCAGTCCGAATACAATGCCCTTTCCTACCAGGATGACCTCATCCCCAACCTCGTTTTTGACCATGGCAATGTTATTGTTATAAATTTTCTTGATTTGCATAAGAGCACCCGCTTACACTATCTCAAACAAAGGCTCCCCCACTTTGATTTCCCCATTTGTTTTCATTTGTTCAACCCTTTTATTTGTTACAATTATCGGTACAATAACATCCATGTTTTTATTTCTTATCAGATTCCAGTCTACGATGGTGAGCAAATCTCCCTGCTGAACATGATCTCCAACCTTTGCTTTCGTCTGAAACGGTACTCCATGCAGCTGTACGGTATCGATACCGATATGGATCAGGATATCGGTTCCCAAATCCGTCTGAATGCCGATCGCATGCTGTGTTTCATAAATCATGGTTACCGTTCCCGCTACCGGACTCATCAATTCATTCTCATCCGGTATCACCGCGATACCGTCTCCCAGCATTTTTTCCGAGAACATCTCATCGTGTACATTCTCCAGCCTGGTAGCTCTGCCGTTCACCGGACTACATAATACTTCCATTTTCTTTCCCTCCTGTTTATTATCCAAATTTCTGTTTCTCTTTGCGAATGAAGCTTTTTAAGTCAACCCTTTTTCTTTTCGCTCATCCAGCTTCTCTTGCACTTTTATAAGATAACACAAAAAAGCAAGACGTTATCATACCAAAAATTGGATTTACTGATAGGTCTTGCTTCCTAAAATCTAGTTAAGAATTACAATCCAGTCATTTCTTTATCCGCACCTACAGTATAGCATCCTGTTGAAAGCGTTGTCAATACCATATATCTGTATATTTTTCACATTTTTTTATGCTTGGAATTTATCATACCATATGCTCCCATCTCCCGTTTTCATCCATTTAAACGCATATGCAGATAAATCATCACTGTATGCAGACCACATTTTTATCGCAAAGTTATGCTGTATGGTATAGGATGCATACTTCTCACATACACTATTCCATCCGACATACAAATAGGAGGCTGCTTATGATATCATCACTGGAACAGGAATTCGCACTGCATATGCCAAACGTAGACAAGCCCTGGTTTGAGGGCTGGTATGTTCGTGTGCATACGAAAGACATCAGCTTTGCAATAATCTTCGGACTGCAAATCAGCCGCGATAAAAAAAGTGCATTCATTCAGTTTCTTGACACACATACCAACAAGAGCCGCTATGTGGAATATCCATGGAAGGCTGTAGCGATACAAAAGCATCCGTTTCTTCTCAAAATCAGAGGAAACCGTCTGACGATGACTTCCATAACGCTACGACTGCCGAATCTGCAGGCAAACCTGCTGCACAGCTCCTTAACACCGTTGCACACCTCCCGGTATGCGCCGACGATTATGGGTCCATTCTCTTATATGCCGATGGAGTGCGTGCATTCTATCATCTCCTTGCACCACACTGTCAGCGGAACACTTTGGCTAGGGAAGACCTGCATTGCAATTCATGGCAGTGGGTATATGGAGAAAGACCGCGGCACCTCGTTTCCCTCCTCCTATGTCTGGTTTCAGTCAAACAACTGTGAGGATCCAGCATCCTGCTTTTTCTTTTCTCTTGCACATATTCCATTTCTTACCGGCTCCTTTCAGGGCTGTATCTGCGTCTTGATGATTCACGGAAAACAGCTATGCTTTGCGACCTATCTGGGGTGTCGAGTCATAGAGGACAGGAAAAGCCAGCAAATCGTGCTGAAGCAATATCCTCTCGAGTTGCGTATACGCTTGTCTGGTGAAAAGGGAAGCACCCTTGCTTCTCCAAAACAGGGAGCCATGCAGGGAAGGATTCAGGAAACCTTGCAGGGAGAGGCCTTTTTGACTCTTTTATGTAGAGGCAAACTAATCAAAAGCTGGCATTTTACACAGGGAGGACTGGAACGTGCAGGCATTGCCTGCTGATGATTGGAAAATTTACAATCCATGCCTGTATTTCTTCTGTGTATAGGATAGAAAGCAAGGTGGAAGCGGCGGTATTCCTATAAAAAAAGCTGCGGTTATTGCCGGTTACCACAGCCCTTCCATATTCACGCAAATGCTTCCAACCTGCGCACCAAACGTTTGTTTTCTTCTTCCTCCATGCTGCACATACCGATGTGTACGGCAGGCTTTGTCTTCCCATGGAAGTCACTTCCGCAGGTCATATACAGCCCATTGCTCTTTGCCAGATCATAATAGAATTGCGTCTGCTGTTCACTATGATAGGAGCTGAATACCTCAAATCCGTCAATTCCAAGCTTCAGTAAATCCTGGATGCGATCCAGCTGCTCTGCGGCATTCATACCCGGATGTGCAACGATTGCCAATGCTTTTTGCTGGTGGAGCAGTTCGACAACAGCATGGACGCTTGGATAGACGATTTCCACATAGGCCGGTTTCCCCGGTGCGCATAGATCCCAATAGAAATTCACAAAAGGATTATCACTGCGCTCTCCCCCCGGATAATATGGCTGCAGAAGCGGGTTTTTCTTTTCCACATCATACTCCATAGCAGCCTCACCGATTGCCTCTCCCGTAGTGATACCGCCGGGGCTTAATTCCTGAATACGCTTTTCATCAAAGGAGATACCCAATTCCCGCACAAGCTTACGGCGTCGCTTGCTTGCTTCACGTTCCTGAGAAGCCACATGCTCCTCAATTTCATCAAATACAGGATTATGAACATCAATTCCGTATCCTAAAATATGATAGCCGACGCCCTGTGATACGGCATCTATTTCAATAGCAGGGATACAGGTGATACCATATTCCTGCTGGTGGCGAAGTGCAATCCGACTTCCTCTCACACTGTTATGATCGGCAATGGCCATCATATCCAGACCGGCAGCTTTGCACATTTTCAATAATTCTGTCGGTTCATACTGCCCGTCGTCGCTATATTTGGAATGCATATGCAAATCAAGTTTTTTCATAATGAAGTACCTCTTTCTTTCCGTATTATCTGATCAAAAAGCTCTCTCGCAGCTATTTCTCTGACGCCCAGTGAGAAATCCTCGTGAATACTGCTACGTAAGATCATCGTTGGAGGCGTCAGCACCTTCCACTCCGTCTTTACGATAGTAATGAGCCTTTTTAGCAATGCCTCATCCATTGCGTCACAATAAATCAGAAGCGCTTGCGGATCGTACATACAGGCGATGCTTTGTATAAGCAAATCCATGTTATGCAGCTGCTGCTCATCACTGATATTCTGTTCCCGCCAATTAACGCCCAGTGGCAGCTGATCAAGCTCGCCTACCATGTGGTTCGCGCCGCGATAAATATCCCCGCGGATATAGAGTGCCGAACCCGGTGGATACTTTTTTGGAAAATACAGACCCGCCGTACATTCCTGACGTATATGCTGTCGCTGACAGTAGCCGAATAAAGCCGCATTGATATCGTTTTCTATAAGCACAGGCACCTGATAGGTGCTGCGTAGTTTTGCGAATAGCTCCTGTGATTGGAGGATTGCATAATCCATAACCTTCAGCTTCCCCTGATGCTCCGTACCGGGAATACCGAAGACCATAACCGAAATTGTCGGATACTGTTTCATCCACCTTGAAATGGCATCCTCCAGCAAATTGATATTCATGTCTGCTAACTCATAAGCATCGGATGCTACCATATTTTGAAATAAGTCCTGAACCTCCAGAAATAACCGCTCTCTTCCCTCCTGAACATACATATACGCTGTTAAGGCCATTTTATAGCGGGCGTTGTACTGATACTGCAGGGCGGGTCGTCCTCCACCGGATGGAAGCATCTGCTTTTGTATTACTTCGCCGGTTTCCAAAAGCTCATGGATTAAAGAATTGACAGTCACAACGCTTAAACCACTCAGCTTTGCCAGCTGCGGTTTTGTCGCACTGCGCTGCTTGAGAAATACGTTTCGTAAAACAGATAGATTCTCCTGTTTCATCTGTATGGGATTCCAAGCCAATAGATCACCGCCT